>OLHA01001105.1_pt1 | contig 14946 bp, 10 predicted proteins | sample 1605961 | NCBI WGS metagenome assembly OLHA01 (sample SAMN03283288) | human gut metagenome | biome: human-associated habitat; material: feces | host: Homo sapiens | place: Peru | collected 2012
ATAAATAATGAATACGAGATAGTCGGCATATACGGAATAGCGGGCAGTCCAAGTTGCGGAGTTAATTTAACATGCTCAGCAAATTGGGAAGGAGAGATAAGCCTTTATAAAGATAAAGAAGATATAGTTTCGAGAATTAAAATGATAAACGAAAGCGGAATATTTATGGAAATATTTAAATCTGTTTTGGATAAAAATAAAATAAATATTCCGTTTTACGATGTAGACGATTTTATATGAACGCTGTAGAATTTACAAATGTTTGTTTTTCTTATATTGAAAAAGAGCAAAAAGAAAAAGACAAATATTTTATTGATAATCTAAATTTAAATATAAAAGAAAATTCTTTTTTGGCTTTGCTTGGCAAAAACGGAAGCGGAAAATCTACTTTAATAAAATTAATGTTCGGCATAGAAAAAACTTTAAGCGGAAATATAAATATATTTAATAAATCTATAAATAAAGAGCCTTATGAAATATATAAAATCGCCTCTTTGGTATTTCAAAATCCCGATGAGCAAATAGTCGCGGATACTGTGGAACTTGACATTGCTTTTGCTATGGAAAATTATTCCATTTCGAGCAAAGATATGAATAAAAAGATAGACGAAGTTTTGGATATTGTAGATTTAAAAAATAAAAGAAAAGATTATATTCATTCCCTATCAGGCGGAGAAAAACAGAGACTTTGTATAGCTTCGTCTTTAGTTCTTAATCCTAAAATATTGGTTTTAGACGAACCTACTTCTATGCTTGATATTGAAAATAGAAATAAGATAATAGAACTTTTAAAAAAAATACATTCTAAAGGAACGACTATAATAATAGTTACGCATCATATAAATGAAATAGAATATTGCGATAATGTGGTTTTTATGAATGAAGGAAATATTGATTTTTGCGGAAATAGAAATGAATTTATAAAAAGATTGATAAAAAGCGAGGAATTTCATAATTTAAATTTGCCTGTTAATTTTCAGATAGCTTACGAACTTTATAAAAATAAAAATATATCGATTGAAAATGAAATATTTGATTATAAAAAAATATGCGAGAAAGTATGGAAATCATTTTAAAAAATTTGAACGCTGGATATTTTATAAATAAAAAAGAATATTCTATAGTAATAGAAAATTTAAATATAGTTTTTGAAAGCGGAAAGTTTCATTTTTTAGCGGGAGTGTCTGGAAGCGGAAAATCTACATTGCTTGAAACTATATGTTATTTAATAAAGAAAATATCGGGAGAAATATTATTTGATAATAAACCTATAGAAGATAAAAATAATTTAAATATATTTAGAAAATTTTCAGGAATTATGCTTCAATATACCGAAAAACAATTTTTTAATAATACGGTTGAAGAAGAGATAACTTTTAACTTAAAAAGAAACAAAGTTAATAACGAAGAGATAAAAATTAAATTAAACGAAATACTTGAAAAATTAGTAATTGACAAAAAACTATTGAACGCGTCTCCGTTTGAAATTAGCGGCGGACAAAAAAGAATGATAGCGTTAGCTTCGATTTTGATATCGTCTCCTAAAATATTATTTTTAGACGAACCTACGGCTGGACTTGATTTTGAAAGTAAAAAAATATTTATGTCTTCGTTAAAAAGTCTTAATAAAAATTTTAAACTAACTATAATACAATCCTCGCATATATTGGAAGATATAATAGAATACGGAGATACGGTTTTAATATTGAATAAAAATAAAAAATTTATAAACGGAAATCCAAGAGATTTGTTATTTTCTAAAGAAACGCTAAATAATTACGGACTTAAAGAACCCGAAATTTATAAATACATTGAAGAGTTAAAAAAAATTGGCGTAAAGAATATAGATAATATAAAAACTAATAGCGAATTAATAAAAAAATTATTTTATAATAATTAAAGAGCATAGATTATGATTAATAAAAAATTTGACCCAAGAACTATTTTTTTATCGACTTTATTTTTAACAATATCTTTGATTATAATGAATAATATTATTCAAACTTTATTTTGTTTTATAGCTATTTTAATTCATATAATTTTAGTCGGCGTAAAAGTTAAAAATTTAATAAAAATATTTTTTGCTTCTATATGGTTATTGCTTTCAATTATTTTAATAAATTATTTTTTTATAAATAAAGATATTAATTATATAACTAATTCAATTTTTAGATTATTTGGAATTATTATTTTAGCCTCCGCAATGCTTTCGTCTATGTATATTATTGATATAGGTTTTGCCGTAGAAAAAATATTTTATCCATTTAAATATTTTAAAATACCTATAGAAAATATAAGCGTAATAATAGCTTTGTCATTAAAATTTATTCCGTTAATAAAAGACGAAGCTTTAAGAATACAAAAAGCTCAAAAAGCTGGAGGTTTAGATTATAATTTAATGTCCGTTAAAGAAAAAATATATAATATAACAAATCTATTTATACCTATAGTTGTGTCTTCTATTCAGTCTTCCGTAAAAACGGCAATCGCTATGGAGGTTAGAGGATATGGAACGCCTTATAAAAAAACAAGATTATATGAATCTTATATAACTATAAAAGATTTATTATATATTATTTTTAATATTATATTCTTAATATTTATAATTTTGATAAGATTTAAATTTTAATATTATAAATAAATGATATGTAAATTTGAAATAATTTGACTTGACAATTTATTAATATTGCATTATACTATAATCATTGCCCGCGTATCTTTACGATTTTTATTTTGAGGAGCAGTTTATTTAAACCGTATGAGTGAGGAATTCTTTTCAAGAAAAGAATCTGTTAAAGATATTTTCTTTATGATAGAAGGTAAGTTGAAAAAAGGCTTATTTAAAGAGTCTATGGAAGACTTTGACAGAATAATGGCTATGGATTTTGAGTATGCCGATTTGTATGAGAATATCTCATGCGTAAAATTTTGGATAAATAGGCTTGATATTTTAAATAAAAAACTTAAAGAAGATTGGGCAGAATATTGTAAATTTTTAGATTCTTCTTATAAGAAATTTTGTATTTTTATAAGAGATAAAGATTATAAAGGCGATTTAATATCGATAAAGGCTATTCATTATTTTGTATATAATAGAATAATAGAATTAATAATGAATAAAAGCCCCGAAGATATTAACGGAAAGGATGAGTTGCATTTACTTGCAAATGCGTTTATAGAATTGGAGGATTATTCCAAAGGCTTAAAGGCTTATGAATATTTGAATACTATAGAACCTTATAATTCAAATACTTTAGGCTTTATCGCTGAAATTAATCATAAATTGGGAGATGAAAAAAAGGCTAAAATGTATATTAGAGAGGCTTTGTTTTACGAACCTCAAAATATAGAATTTGAAAAAATTACAATAGAAGCCGTTAGAGAAATTAGAGATATAATAATAAAAAGAGGAATTCATAACGGAAGCCAAGAAGAAATTATAAGTTGGATGAGCGCTTATGGCGAACTTATGAATATATTAGATATAAAAAAGGAATTAAGCAGAGAAGAGGAAATTGAATTAAGAAAAAATATTTCAAGACTTGAAGCGGATTATAGAAAATTTAAATTGAGAGATAAAACCGCTCCAAAACTTTTATCTTCATACGCTTTCCTTACAGCCTGCCTCATAATGAGGCATAATAGTTCGGATAGGGAAGAGATAGAAATTTTGGCAAGAAAAATGGCGGCTATAGACGAAGATTTATTAAGATATTATATAAATAAATTAGAAAAGAGGTAAAACTATGTCAGAAGCTTTAGAAAAATTGGAAAACACTTTTACAGAAGAAACTTTTACAAGAAAACCTTTATTAAATTATACGATTAAATACTTTACGGATTTAAGCGGAATAATAAACGATATTAACGATAAAAACGAAATTAACTCCGCTATAGATACTGCAAAAACGCAGCTTGAAAAAAATCAGCAGCATATTTCCGCTTTATATTCAATCGGATTTTTGAATTTGAAAATTGAAAATTATTCGGATATGCATTTGGATAAACTTTTAGGTATTTTTAAGAATGCAAAAAAATGGAATATTGTAGAATATATAGCGCAAAAAATTGTGGACGAATATTACGAGAGCGATTACGCTTTAAGATATTTGGCGAATTATTATCAAATTTCAAATAGAGAAACGGATGCCGTTGAAGTTTGGGAAAGATTAATAAAATTCGACACTTCAAATCCAGAACTTCCCGAAAAAATAGCGCATATTAAAGAAACCGCGGGAGATATAAATAGCGCCGTTCATTATTATAAAATAGCTTTTGAAAGAAATCTTATAAGAAAGAGAAATAACGCCGAAAGCAATATTAAAAAAGTTTTGGAATACGAACCTGACAATTATAATTATTTGCTAAAATACGAATCTTCTTTGCATGAACTTGTTGACGCTAATATTATGATTGATGTTTGGAAGATAATATTTTTCTATTATTTTGAAAATGCAAGATATGACGAAGCTTTGAAAACTATTAAAAATCTTCTTAATTATGAGCAGTCAATAGTCGCTCAAAATAATAAAAAAGCAAAATTTTTCAGACATAGATTAGTCGATGTTTATAAAGCTTTACATCCTAATCATTCACTTTTTGAAAAAATAGAGGAAATTTCCGCTATAACCAATGTAAATAAACCTCCAAAATCCTGTATTGAAATTTTTGAAAAATATATTCAATATGATGTTGGCAAATATGTTATTCATAGAAATTTTGGCGTTGGAAAAATTAAAGCTATAACTATAGACGAACTTAAAATAAAATTCGTTTCGCAGGAAGAAGAAAGAAAAATGACTTTTGATATGGCTATTCAATCTCTTACTACTTTGCCCGAAGACGATATAAATGTTTATAAGGCGTATAAACTTAACGAATTAAAAAAGATTGCGGAAGAAAATCCTACAGAATTTTTAACTATAATCTTAAAATATAGAAAAACTATAAGCGCAAAAGATTTAAAACAAGAATTAACTTCTACTCCGAATACTGTTATAAAAGAAGCTTCATATTCTAAATGGCTTGAATCGGCAAAAAAATCTGTTCGCGCTTCGACTACCGTAAAATTCGATAAAAATACTTTCTTGTATAACGAACAAGCGGAAACTTACGATGCCGAGAGTTTGGCTAAATTTAATAAGACGGAAAACTTCTTTGAAAGATATCAAATATACATGGAATATTTGGCATATACTCCAAATTTAAACTCCGAAGAAGCGAAAGAAATGCATGATTATTTTGTTAATATGGCGAAAAATAAAAATGCAGAAAATGACGCAAAAATAGTAAGCGCTATATACTTAAAAATATCGGGCAATAATGAAAAAGATATTCCTTCGCTTTCCGATATGATTAAAAATATTAGCGATTATACGCATATATACGAAATTTTGCCTTCTTCAATTTATAGAAATAAATTTCTTGATGCGATTGAGGAAGGAAAAAAAGACGAATATTACGATATTATATTAAAAATATTATATTCTCCGCAAGTGAAAAATCATTATTTAATCGTAAATAAATTATTTGAAGATAATAAAACCGATATATTATCAAAAACTATAGACGATATATTTTTGCATTATAGAGAATATCCCGAATCTTTCGTTTACTTTGCTCAAAAGATTCTTGACGGCGAATATTCCGATAAAAATGAAATTAATATAAATAAAAACGCTTTAATGATAGGTTTATTAAGCGTAATATCATATTTGTCAAAAATGCTAGATAATAAAGAAACCGCGGTTCAAGGCAGAAAACTTTTAAAAACTGTTTACGAGCTTGTATTTGATAAAAATTATCTCTTAAAATTTATAGAAACCGAATCGGAAGAGGATGTAAAAATTATATTTAGCGAGTTTCAAAAACTTGTTAATTTGGAACAACATTATAAAACCGATATTATATCCGCCGTTATTAAAAGGTTTCCTAATTGGAAGATATAATTAATTTTGTAAAAGCGGATTTTATTATAACGATAATACTAATTGTAGTAAAATAGAATAAATAGTATAATATCTTTCAGTTTATATTCGGAGAAATAATGAATTTTAATTTAACTATTCCATACGAAAATGAAATAAAAACCGAAGATAAAAATATAATACGAAAATTTATAATAAATAATATAAAAGAGTATGAAAATAATTCTTCAAAATTAACCGAGCTTATAATAGAAGCCGTAACATCTTTAAATGCGGGAAAATCGAGAACCGACTTTATAGCCGAACAAGGATTTTTTAAAAATCTTCTGTATTCGATAACGGGACAAAATAAAAAAATAAGAGGCGAGATTGATTATAATTATGCGATTGTAAAAAATGCGTCCGTTAGAATGATAGAATATTTGGCAGGGCAGAATAAAATAACTTACGAAGGCTTGATTTATTTAAATAATAAACTTAATAATATTGAAAAAGATTTGGAAGAAGAGATTATAACTATATGCAAAAATATAAGAGAATCTTTTAATTATATTTTAAATAAAATTAACGAAGAATCTAAAAGAATCGATTCTATAGAAAAGAAAGTTAATTTACTAGAGTTTAAAGCGAAAGCAAAATTGCTTGAATTTAATAATATAAAATATTTGGATATGGACGAAATAGAAAAAATAATATGTTTAAGCGCGGATTTATTTTTAGAAACTTACAACTCAAATTTGTCAGATTTATTAAAAGAAAATATTTATATTATAAAATCTATACTTTTGGATTTCAATATTGATATAAATAAAAGCGTTAGAATTATAGATATATATTCAAAACTAATAGAAAAGCCCGAGTTTATAGATAAATTATTTTTTAATGAAAATTATAATTATAATATTTCAGAATATATTATTCCAATATTGAGCGGAGCAAATAAAATAAAAAAATTAAATAATGAAGAAAATTATATATTATCTTCGCTTAAAAATATTAATTATAATATAGAAGATATAAAAATAAATTTGATAAACGAATACGGGATAAATATTTCAAACTTCGATTATAATTTGGAAATTAATAATTATGAATTAATAATAATGATAATAAACGAATTAAAAATGCTTTCAAATGAAAATAATAATTCTATTGAAAATATAAGTTTAGAAGAAAGAGAAAAACTTATGCATAAATATTATTCTTCAAAACAATATATAAAAGCGATTGTTGAATCTAATAATATTTTAACAAAAGAAAAAAAGAATATTGAAGCGCATAATATAAAAACGGAAAGCATTTATAAACTTCTTATAAGCGAAATGAAAAATAATAATAAAGCGACTTATTATAGAGATATTGCAAAAATATATTTGATAAGAGAAGATTACGATAACGCTTTTAAATATTTAAATAAATATTTTGATATTCATTCAAATAATAAAGATATAAACAGATTAAAAAAGAAATTAAAAGAACAGTGCAATAAAATAAAAAAATATAAAGAAAAAATCGATAAAAAAATTATTAAAGAAACAAATAAAGATAAAAAAGAATATTTGGAGTTTATAAACGATTTTTGGGCTTTATATTTAAATAAAATTTGATTTGGAGATTTTATGTCAAAATTCGGCTTATCGCTTGCTGGAGGAGGCGGACTTGGAAGCTATCAAATCGGAGTTTGGAAAGCATTAAGAGAATACGAAATAGATAAAAGAATAGACGCATTATCTGGAACTTCGGTTGGAATTCTTAACGCTTGCTTAATCGCTCAAAACGATTACGATATAGCGGAATATATTTGGAAAAATGAAATTGAAAATAATATTCTCTCAAAGAAAAAAATGAGCATGAAAAATAATTCTATCTCTTCAAATGGAATTTTTACGAGAGAAGGACTTCTTGAAATAATGGATAAATATTTGGATTTGGATGTAATATCAAATTGTAAATTTCCGATTTATGCGGCAGCTGTTAATTTAAAAACTATCGATGTAGTTTATTTTAAGTTAAACGGAAAAAGCCATTCTGAAATAAAAGAGATAATGATGGCAAGCAGCGCAATTCCAATTATATTCGGAAGACAAAAAATAGAAGGAATAAATTATGTCGATGGCGGAGTTGAAATTTTAAACGGAGACAATTTGCCGTTAAAACCTTTATATGATGAAGGATGCTCTCAAATAATAGCGATAAGCATGTATAAAGAAACCGTTATAGAAAAAAACGATAAATGCAAAGTTTACGAAATTATACCGAGTAAAAATTTGGGAGATTTTAGAACGGGAGCTATGGATTTTTCGCTTAAAGGAGCGAGAATTAGGCTTGAAGAAGGCTATAAAGATACGATTAAAATATTAAAACCTATTTTTAAAATGGGAAAAATGCAAGCCAAATCTTTATTTTTAAATAAAAAAATGTATAGAGATGAAATTAAAAACGATATAAATAAAAAAGCGCTTAAAAATGAATTGCATAAAGCTATAAAAGATTTGAATATAAATAAAGAAAATTTTGAATAAATTTTTATGAATAAATTTAAATTTGTTAAAAAATCGACTTTAACGCTATTGCGATTGCATTAAATATTTTATTCTTTTTGTCAAAAGCTAGCAAAAATTCTTACTTTTTGATGACAACGCTAGGCTAAAAGTCCACAGAGTGAAACGAGTAGAAGTCAAAAGTAAACAAAAACCATTTCCTTTTGGCATCTGCCTATCTTCACCAAAGCTAAGCCCACATAGTATGGCAAACTTTAGTATAACATATTATTTACTAAATATAAATTATTATTATATTTTATATTCTCTAAAATCTTTTATGCTTTCAATATCTTTTTTCTCATAATCTTTAAGAGGAATTTTATTTCTTATCGCAGCGTAAATTGTCGGAACTATTATAAGAGTAAAAGCGGTTGAAACTATAAGCCCGCCTAATATCGCAAGAGATAAAGGCTGATACATTTCATTTCCGCTTCCGCTTGCTAAAGCCATAGGCAAAAGTCCTAAAATAGTAGTTAATGTCGTCATTAAAACGGGGCGAAGTCTTCTTTCTCCAGATTCTAAAGCAGCCGCATCTCCGTTTATCTTTTTCTCTTGCATAAGTTGATTCATATAATCGATTAAAACTATTCCGTTATTAACCACAATTCCTATTAAAACTATAAAACCTATCGCGCTATAAACATTTAAAGTTTGCCTTCCCAAAAATAAAGCTATTAAAGAACCTGCAAATCCAAAAGGAACTGCAAAAGCTATTACAAAAGGCGCTATAAAAGATTCAAATTGACTTGCCATTATAGAATAAACTAAAACCAAAGCGAGTATTAAAGCTTGTAAAAGTTGTCCAAAAGCTTCGTTCATATCTTCAAAATCTCCGCTATAATTTATACTAAATCCCGAAGGAATAAACACTTCGTTTTTTATTTTATTTTGAATATCGGCTATTATTTCATTTAAAGCTCTGCCATAACCCGATGCCGTTATAGTCGTTATTCTTGCGCTGTCTTTTCTTTCTATTGCTGTAGGTCCATAGCTTTTTTCAACTGTGGCTATTGAAGATATCGGAGTCATTCCGCTTGAAGTTGGAATCATTAATCTATTTATATCGTCAATATTTAATCTGTCTGGCTCTCCAAGTTGCACTTTAACATCTATATCCGTGACATCCGAATTTGCGGGCGTCATAGTAGTAGCGGTAGTTCCCGCGAAACTTGTCTTTACTATATTCGCTATAGTTTTTACATTTATTCCCATTTTAGCGGCTATCTCTCTATTGACATAAATTTTAAGTTCAGGATTTGAATCGTCCCGACTTAATCTCGGCTCTCTTATTCCTTCAATATCCGAAATTGCATTTATTATATTATTTGCTATTTCGGTTGATTTATCCAAATCGTCTCCTATAAGTTCTATTTTTATAGATTGTCCGCCATTATTATTTCCTCCTCCGCCCCCTATTACCGTTGTAGAAACAGCCGATATATTTATTTGAGCGGGATAAGAAGAGAGGATATTTCTAGTAATTTCAATATATTCGTTTAGAGATTTTTTTCTTCCTTCGCTTTTTTCTCTTAATTGAATTCTTATTTCTGCAGAGTTTTCATCCGAACCCGATTTTACTCTCGATTGCATTCTGTCAAAATCTTCGCCTATTGCAGTTTCAATTTCTTTTTCCATTCTGTTAACAAATGTTTGAGTTTGAGCCGATTTTGTCCCAACGGGCATTTTTATATCTATTTTAAATTGTCCTTCATCCGTAGACGGAAAACCTTCTTTTCCTATAAATATTAACCCTAATATAATTATAATAAAAGCCGCCAATAGAGAAGGAATAAAAACTTTCATTTTGTTTTTTATAGAATAATTTAAAATTTTTGAATAAATATTTTTTATTTTACCATGAAATTTTTCATTAAAGAAATTTTCTATCGGAATTAAAGCCGCTATTTTTTTATTTGTAATTAATCTCGCTCCAAGCATTGGAACTATAGTTAAAGCCACAAACAATGAGCCAATCATAGAAACCGTAACAGTTATGCATAAATCTTTAAATAATTGTCCCGTCTCTCCTTCTACAAACAAGAAAGGCAAAAACACTGCGATTGTAGTTAAAGTTGAAGCCGATATTGCAAGCGCCACCGAAGAAGTGCCGTTTATTGCGCTTGAATATTTTCCATAGCCTTCGTTCCTATAATGAAATATATTTTCCAAAACTACAATAGAATTATCAACCATCATTCCTATTCCCAAAACCAAACCCGACAAAGAAATTATATTTAAAGTTATTCCCATAAAATACATTAAAGTAAAAGTTATTATTATTGATAGAGGAATAGAAATTGCAATTACCGAAACGCTCTTTATATTCCACATATAAATCATAAGAATTATAATAGCAAATAATCCGCCTTGCCAAGCCGTTGATAAAACTCCTTTAATCGCGTCGTTTATTCCATCCGCATTATTAAACATTATCTCGTAATTGACGCCTTCGGGAAAATTATATTCTTCCAATTTTCTTTTAACATTTTTTGCAACTTCAACCGTATTCGCTCCCGATTCTTTATTTACCGCTATTGAAACCGATTCTTCTCCGTTTATTTTTACTATATGAACTTCGTTATCGTATCCTTCGTAAACTTCAGCTAAATCTTTTATTTTTACTATCGCTTTAGCTCCATAAGTATTCGTTTTTAAGTCGACAGCAATATTTTTTATATCGTCTATGCTTTCTATCTCTCCCATAGTTCTTATTGTATATTTATAAAAACCATGATTAGCCTGCCCGCCTACTAAATTATTATTATCTCTTGAAAGAGCTTCGGATATTTGATTTATATTTATATTATAGGCTTTTAATCTATTCAAATTAACATCTATTTTAATTTGTCTTTTCAATCCTCCTCTCGTTTCGGCTTGAGCTACGCCTTTAGCCTGTTTTATTTTAGGAGCGATTTGATTTTCGGCTATATTATACAAAGAGGCTTTATCTTCCAAACCGTAAATTGCAACCTCCATTAATGAAGTGTCGTCAGTCGCGAATTTTCTTATATTCGGTTTATCAGCATTGTCGGGAAGCAAATCGTATATTCTCTCCAAAGCCTCTCTTATATCTTCGCTTGCTTCTCTTAAATTAACTCCCCAATTAAATTCAACCATTACATCGGAAGAATTTTCTCTCGAGTACGATGTTATATTTTTTATATTATTAACCGTTGCAATCGCTCCTTCAACAATTTTTGTAATCGATTTTTCTATCTCTTCTGGTCCCGCGTTTCTATATATTGTCATAACGCTTATATAAGGCATTTGCATATTTGGCATAGAATCAATCGAAAGACGCGATAAACTTATTAATCCTAATATCAAAATCGATATTATTATCATAAGTATTGTTATAGGTCTTCTTACAATTAAACTAATAAACGATTTCATTTAAATTTAAAACTCCTTTTATATATTTAGACGAATAAATATAAATTAAGTTTTAAATATATTATGTTAATTAATTTGAATTGTCAAAATATTTTTAAGCTTAATTATTTAATTTTTTTTAATTTAACAAAAAAAGATATTTAATAGATTGAAAAAATAGAATGTTAAGATTATTAATAATAGCTTGATTTTTAATTTATTATAATGTAATTTTATAATAAAGATTTTTTTATTTCAGAAAGACTATATCTTAAATCTTGTATTGCTTTAGTGTGGATTTGCGATACTCTACTTTCCGATATTTCCAATACTTTTCCTATTTCTTTTAAAGTAAGTCTTTCATAATAATATAATATTAATATTTCCTGTTCTTTTGCGGGAAGTTTTTTTATCGCTTTTACTATTTCTTTTTGAACGGCTTGTCTTTCAGCCATATATTCGGGATTTGTTCTATCACTTGATTTTAAAGTGTCTATAATAGATAATTCGTCCGAATCGTCTCCAAGATACCAAATTTCGCTTAAAGAAGTAACGGCAAAATCTATATTATATCTCATAAGCTCATTATATTCTTCTATAGGAATTCCCATCATATTCGCTATTTCTTCAGGCTTAACATCTCCTTTTATTCTGCTTTCAAGTATCTCTCTCGCTTTATCTATTTTCTTTAATTTTTGACGAATAGAGCGCGGCAAAATATCTAAATCTCTAAGAGCGTCTATTATAGAGCCATGTATTCTCCAAAGAGCGAACGATTTAAATTTTATATTTTTACTCGGATTATATCTTTCTATAGCCTCTAAAAGTCCGATAGAACCGTATCCTTCCAAATCGCAAAATTCTATATCTCTTGTATTTTTAAAACTAATTTTTATTCTATTAGCGGCGTATCTTACCAAACCAGCATATTTTTTAACGATAGCTTCTCTTATTTGAGGCGATAAAGTTTTTTGATATTCCTCCCAATATTCTTTTTCATTTTCTTCGTTAATTTCTGGCAATTTATTTTTTTTATTCATAAAATATTTTAAAGACTATGTCTTAAATCCTTTTTAAAATAAGGTTTTCATTTTAAGAATATATTAAAAACTTATAATAGTCAATATTAATTAATTATAAACAAGTAGTTTTATATTCTTAAATATTTTTATTTATAATACTTTGTTTTTATTAAATTTAATTAATTAAAAATTAAATTCTTTATTCGCTTTTATTAATTAAAAATAATAATAAATTATTTAAAATATATGATTTTGGATAAAAATTTATATTTAATTATGCATAATTTTATAGATTAAAAATAAAAAAATTAATCATAAATTCGGTTAAAATCTATTGACTTTTATTTAAAAAAAGTTAGACTATAAGAAATTATAAAATGGGGATAACAATATGTCAGTATCACAATTAAATGCCGAAACTTTTGACTCTACTGTGTCTGAAGATAGGGCTACTTTAATAGACTTTTTTGCAGAATGGTGCGGACCTTGTAAAATGCAAACTCCTGTATTGCATAAGGTTGCGGACGAATATTCTAGCAAAATGAATTTCGGAGCGGTTAATGTAGACGAAGCCGAAGAGATTGCAGCCAAATATGGAGTTCAATCGATTCCTACATTGATGGTTTTTAAGAAAGGAGAAGTTTTGAAAAGAGCCGAAGGCATGAAAAATGAAAGCCAATTAAAAGAATGGCTAAAAGAATATCTATAAGTTTAAAGATAAAAACCTAATTCTAAAGATTAGGTTTTTATTATATCAAATCTTATTCTAAAAGTTAAGGGGTAGCGATGTTTAGCAATAATACTTTGATAGATAGATTATCAAACAGATTTAGAAAATCGGAAGAAGAAATTAACGATTCTATAAAATATATATTTTCAAGAATAGCTCAATTTATTGTCGATGGAAAAGTATTTTATATATACGACTTGGGATATATTTATGCGGATAAAAACTCCAATGTTATTTTTAGAAACGCCGATATTGCCTTCGATGTTTCTTTAGAAAATATAGTCGGCAAATATTACGGACAAAAATCTTATTATGAAGCCGTATTTGAAACTATGAGACATATTATAGATAATGCGGAAATAATATATATAGAAGATTTTGGAACTTTCTATTATAAAGACGGATATATTAATTTTGAATGTTCGGATAATTTAAGCTATTTAGTCGAAGAGCAAAACGATAAATTAAATAAAATAACTTCTACCGCTTTAACAAGAAGATTATCGAGCAGATTTAAGAAAAGCAAATCTGAAGTTATATCTTTGGTAGACGAATTATTTAAAAATATTATTCTTTCAATTATAAACGACAATGTATTTTATATATACGATATAGGTTATATATTCGTTAATAATTGCAAATTAATTTTTAGAAGTCATGATATAGCTTTTGACGAATCTATAAAAGATATTTCAAATAACGAGAGAAAAATACAAGTTTACGAAACTATATTAGAATCTATAAGGCATATTGTTGACAACGGAGAGAGAATATATATAGAATATTTCGGAACTTTCTTTTATAGCGATGGGCATATAAAATTTGAAGCGGACGAAGTATTATTATATTTTGTAGATAAGAGATTTAATATAGATAAAATTATAGATAGTATATCTAAAGAATTAGACGAATTATATTCTAATAAAAATAGTTTGAAAAATAAAGAAGAAAAATACAAATCAATTAAAGAAAATAAAGAGCAAGAATCTCAAGATATAAATCATTTTGAGAAAGAGTTTTTTGAAAATAGAAATACTCAAAGAGTCGTAAATAAAATAAGTAGTATAAATGAAGTAGAAAAAATAGATAGAAAAATAACTAACAATAAAATAACTAGAGATAGAATAACTATAAGAAAAAAGAAAAATACAAATCCTTATCCAATTTTAATCGCTGCGGCGTTTATAGTCGTTGTAGCGTTTGTAGTAATATCTTTTATAAATTATCCTAATTTTAACGAAGGATTAACTTATAATATAGACGATAAAAATTTATATAATATAATCAACGAATATTTTAGTTATATAGATTCAAAAGATTTATTTTCTTATAAATTAGCTTCAAATATGTAT
>OLHA01001106.1_pt1 | contig 14943 bp, 8 predicted proteins | sample 1605961 | NCBI WGS metagenome assembly OLHA01 (sample SAMN03283288) | human gut metagenome | biome: human-associated habitat; material: feces | host: Homo sapiens | place: Peru | collected 2012
TACAAACGGACATATGGCTTTGGAGCTTACTCTGCAGGCGATGAATCTTCAGGGAGAGGTCATTACAACTCCGTTTACGTTTGCGTCCACCACTCACGCTATCGTGCGCAACGGACTTACGCCCGTTTTCTGCGATATCGACCCCGACACCTTCTGCATGGACGCAAGCAAAATAGAGAAGCTTATCACCGACCGCACATGCGCCGTCATGCCCGTTCATGTTTACGGCAACGTGTGCAACACCGAGGAAATAGAGCGTATCGCGCACAAGTATGAGTTAAAGGTCATATATGACGCGGCTCACACCTTCGGCGAAACATACAACGGCAGAGGCATAGGCTCGTTCGGCGATGTGTCATGCTTCAGCTTCCACGCCACAAAGGTGTTCAACAGCATCGAGGGCGGCGCGGTATGCTACAAGGATAAGCAGCTCGGCGCAAAGATATACGAGCTTAAAAACTTCGGCATACACGGCCCGGAGGAGGTTCCCGCAGTAGGCGCGAACGCAAAGATGAACGAGTTCTGCGCGGCTATGGGGCTTTGCAATCTCCGCCATGTGGAGGAGGAAATAGCAAAGCGCAAGGCGGTCGTCGAAAGATACCGCGAGCGCCTGTCGGGAATCGACGGTATACGGCTCAACGCGGTGCAGCCGGAGGTAAAGAGCAACTACGCATATTTCCCCGTTGTTTTTGAAGAAAACCTGTTCGGCGCAAGCAGAGAAGAAGTGTTTGACGCACTTGACAGAAACGATATCTGCGCAAGAAAATATTTCTACCCGCTTACAAATACATTTGAATGCTTCCACGGCAGGTACGACGTGACAAAAACGCCCGTGGCGCTCCATGTGAGCAAGCGCGTGCTTACTCTGCCGCTGTATGCCGATCTCCCGCTTGAGGACGTCGACAGAATCTGCGATATTGTTCTCGGCTGCAGGGCATAATTACTTTTAAGGAGAACCGAAATCATGAAAAAGATATTGTTATTGGGTGGATCGTCTCAACAGATCATCGCCGTCGAAACCGCGAAAAAGCTCGGATATTACACGGTGCTTTGCGATTTTTTGACGGACAATCCGGGGCAATATCACGCCGATAAATTCTATCTCGTCAGCACCACCGACAAGGATGCGGTGCTGAAGGTCGCGGAGGAGGAAAAGGTCGACGGCGTTCTTGCCTATGCCTCCGATCCAGCCGCGCCCACAGCCGCATACGTCGCGGAAAAAACGGGACTTCCCACAAATCCGTACACGTCGGTCGAGACACTCTGCAACAAGGACAAATTCCGCAGATTTCTCCGCGAAAACGGCTTTAACGCACCCGAATCGAGAGGATATACAAACAGGGATGACGCTTTGGCGGACGGCGAAAAGGTTTTTGAGCTGCCCGTTATCATAAAACCCGTGGATTCCTCCGGCTCAAAGGGCGTGACGGTTTTGCGCTCATGGGACGGTCTCGAAAAAGCCGTCGACTTTGCGTTTTCGTTTTCAAGGGCAAAAAGAATAGTTATCGAGGAATTTATCGAGAAAAAACACAAATATCTCATCGGCGGCGACATATTCGTAAACGACGGCAAGGTGATTCTGTGGGGACTTCTCAACTGCCACAGAGATCCGCTTGTCAATCCGCTTGTCCCCGTCGGCAAGAGCTATCCCCTGATGCTTGACGACTGCGACGCTGCCGCCGTAAGGCAGACCCTGGAGCAGATGGTGCATAAACTCGGCATCCGCTTCGGCTCGATGAACGTAGAGCTTGTTATGGACAAAAGCAACAGAGTCTGGCCCATCGACATAGGACCCCGCGCGGGCGGAAACATGATACCCGATCTGCTGGGCATGATATATCATGCCGACGTCGTAAAAATGGCGGTGCTTGCCGCCATGGGTGAAAAAATCGACAGCAAGCCTCTTGTCGGAGAGGGATTCTATGCCACGCATAATCTTCACTCGGCAAAAAACGGAGTTTTTAAAGGCATATCTTATTCGGACGAGATTAAAAAGCATATCATCAGAGATGTTATATACAAGAAGCCGGGCGACAGCGTCGAGTTTTTCGACAACGCGTCAAAGGCGCTCGGCATCGTGTTCATGAAGTTCGACAGCGCGGAGGAAGCGGACGCGATCCTCACGGAAATTTCGAAGCATATCACGGTCAAAGTCGAAGAAAAGTGAGTGCGGCTGATTCATCATACAGCGTCAACGCGCGGACTGACCGTGAAAAAGCTCGGTTTGCGGACAGATATTTTGTGAAGTACGGGAGAAAAAAATGGAGATAGGCGGCTATATCGAATTTGAAAAGTATTCGGGAAAAATGCTTCACGGGGACGGTATTCTGCTCAACTGCGGCAGAAACGCTTTAGCGTATCTCATCGAAGCAAATCATATAACGGACATTCTGATGCCGAAATTCATGTGTGATTCCTGCGACGGAGTGCTTGAAAAATACGGAGTCCGCGTCCGCCGCTATTCGATCGACGAAGCCTTTATGCCGGTTGACCTTGCGCCGCGGGACGGCGAGTGGGTGTATGCCGTGAATTTTTACGGGCAGCTTTCCGACGCTTATTTAAAGACGCTGAAAAAAAAGCACGGTCGCCTGATTGTTGACAACGCACAGGCGTATTTCCGCGAACCCGTTGAGGGTATCGACACGCTTTACACATGCAGAAAGTTCTTCGGCGTGCCGGACGGAGCCGTGCTGTATTCGGACAAAAGGCTCGATTTGCCGCTTGAACGTGACATTTCTTACGACAGAACGGAATATCTTTTAGGGCGGTTTGAAAAATCCGCTTCCGAATTTTACGGCGGCTATGTCGAAAACAACCGCAGGTTCGCCGGCGAAAAGATCAAGAGAATGTCAAAGCTTACGGAAAACCTGCTGCGCGGAATAGATTATGACGCCGTGAAGGAGAAAAGAACAGAAAATTTTTTGTATCTTCACGAGCGTTTGAAAACGCTGAACGGGCTGCCGGTAAAGCCCGCCGCCGGAGCGTTTATGTATCCGCTGTATATTGAGAACGGCGCTTTTCTCCGTAAAAGGCTTCAGGAACAAAAAATATATATTCCCACTCTGTGGCCCGCCGTTTTCGGCAGGTGCTCGGAGGACGAAAAGGAATACCGCATGGCGAGAGATATCCTCCCCCTCCCCGTCGACCAGCGCTACGGAAAAAAAGAGATGGATATCATTATCGGCACACTGCAAACGGAAATGAAAAATTTGCCGTGAAAAGCATTATAACGGCAGCACGGTTATTGAGTGAAAGGAAATTATTAAAATGAGAAAACTTTTGATGCTCGGCACAAGCTATGCATCCTGTGAAATGGTAAAATATGCAAAGAGCTTAGGCGTTCACACTATCGTTACAGACTATCTTGCGCCGGAGCAGTCCGTCGCGAAGCTTGTTGCCGATGAATATTGGATGATAAACACCGCGAATGTGGATGAACTCGAAAAGAAGTGCCGCGAGGAAAACGTTACGGCGATATGCTGCGGCATAAGCGAGTTTAATCTTGAGGTTGCGTTGGAGCTTAATAAAAGATTGGGGCTGAAATCCTACTGCACGCCCGAAGCATGGCATTTTTCGAGAGACAAGGACGATTTCAAGGCTCTGTGCAGAAAGATAAACGCACCCATCGCAAAGGACTTTTTTATTTCAAAAGAGCTTAGAGACGACGAACTGGACGCGGTGGAATATCCCGTTGTTGTGAAGCCCGTCGATTTGAGCGGCAACAGGGGCATCAGCTACTGCAATAACAAAGAGGAGCTTCGAGAGGCGTATAAGTATGCGCTGTCATGCTCCAAGAGCGACAAGATAATTGTCGAAAAACAGCTCAAGGGCGAAGAATGGTACGCGACCTATGCCTGCGCGAACGGCGATGTAAGTCTTTTGGCGCTGAACGCCATGTATGCGCAGCCCGGCGAACCAAAAAACTGCTACACGGTTACCACTACCGTTTCAAGACATGTTAAGAGATTCTGCAATGATGTCAATCCGAAGGTTGAGGAGCTGCTGAAGGAGGTCGGCTGCACGGATGGCATCGTGTGGGTTCAGTTCATGCTTGACGAAGACGATAAATTCTATATTATCGAGATGGGCTACAGAATGGACGGCGAGATGATGTTCATGCCGTATAAGGATCTGCTCGGATTCGACACGATAAAGTGGCTCGTCGAGACGGCGCTCGGCATCGAGCACGACAAATCACAGCTTCCCGCACCGCAGACGGAGGCGTTTACGAAGACAGCAACGGGAATGGAGCTGTGGACGAATAAAGAGGGCACCGTTACAAAGCTTGTCGGATACGACGAAATAGCGAAGCTTCCCGGCGTGTTCGTCGAAAACCTGAAGCAGCCGGGCGACAAGGCAATGAAGTACAGACCCGTCGGCGTTATCACCTTTGCGACCGATACGTTTGAAGAAATGGCGGATATCATAAAAAAAGTCAACGAAACCGTTCACTGCTGTAACGAGAACGGCGAGGACATGATAATTAAGTATACCGATTTTGACTATCTGAAAAGAATTTACGACGAGGGGTTAAAAGAAAATGCATAAAACAAAAGGGAAAACGGGATTGAACTGCGTCTTTATCATTTCGGTGGTAATTGCTCTCGCGGTTATTCTGTACGGCTCTTTTTTCGGCAACAGCCTTAACGAGATTTCGGGAAAGGTCATGTCGTGGGTGAGCGATTACTTCGGATGGTTGTATATAGCGGGCGTGGTTGTCTTTATTCTCTTTTTGCTTGCAATTTCTTTCTCAAAGTGGGGGAAAATTAAGCTCGGCAAAGACGATGATGTGCCTGAATACAGCAACTTCAGTTGGTTTTCAATGCTGTTTTGCGGAGCGACGGGCATCGGTCTTGTGTTCTGGAGCATCGCGGAGCCGCTGTCACACTATGTGAATCCGCCGAAAGGCATAGAAGCGGGCACTGCGGAGGCTGCGGATTTTTCCATACGCACCTGTTTTCTGCATTGGGGTCTTACACAGTTCGCCTGCTTTGCAATAGTCGGACTGGGACTGGCGTATTTCCAGTTCAGAAAAGGGAAGCGTGCGCTTATCTCAAACATTCTCGAACCTCTTATCGGCGAAAAACTGACGAACGGGTGGTTCGGCAAGCTTATAGATATTTTTTCGGTCGTCGTCACATTTGCGGGCGTTGCGACCTCTCTCGGACTGGGTGTTTCACAGATATGCGGCGGACTCAACTTTCTGTGGAATGTTCCGAATGAAAATTGGGTATGGCTGACCGTTATCGTAGTTATTACCTGCGTTTTCCTTGCAAGTGCGATAAGCGGCGTGAACAAGGGTATTAAAATACTGTCATCGGTAAACACATGGATAGCTATTACGCTTTTGGTGCTTGCGTTTACCGTCGGACCGAAAATACCCATACTCAACACGTTGGTGAGCGGCGTGGGACAGCATATTCAAAATCTTTTCGCCGATCTGACGATGACCGGCGGGATAGAGGGCGATCCGTGGATAACAAACTGGCGAATCTTCTATTATGCGTGGTTTATCGCGTGGTGTCCGTTCGTCGGCATGTTTATCGCGCAGATATCAAAGGGGCGCACGATAAGAGAATTTATTATAGGCGCTGTTGTCGCGCCCACGGTGTTCACGATACTGTGGCTTTCCGTTTTCGGAACAATAGCGTTGAGCAATTCGGGAAACTGGAGTCTGACGGAGCTTGCAAACATGGTGGCAAAGCCCGAAAACGCAGTGTTCATCGTGTTTGAACAGTATCCGTTGAGCAAGGTGCTTTCGATTCTGGTTATTATGCTGCTGTCCATTTTCTTTGTTACTTCGGCGGATTCCGCAACGTATTCTATCAGCATGATGACATCAAACGGCGATATGATTCCGCCGAGATACAAAAAGATCATATGGGCTGTAATTGAAGCTGCGATCGCATATCTGCTGCTCTCCGCAGGCAGCCTGAAGCCGCTGCAGACTATTTCCATCGCGGCGTCGCTTCCGTTCCTTTTCATAATGCTTGCAATGATGCCGGCAATGGTAAAGGAACTCAAAAAAGAAAAAACAAGCAGACCTGCCCGTGCATCAAAAGAGAAAACGGAAACGGCAGCAGGACGGCAGCCGTAAAAACATACTTCGATGCCGTGCGCGCGGAGGGGATTATACCGCTCCCTCCGATACCGCGGGGACGGCAAGAACATGCATGACGTGAAAATGAGTGAAAAAGGAGAACGACAAGTGGCGGAAAGAGCGAGCATTGACCTTATTATCCCGGTGTTTAACAGCAGACAGTTCTTGCCGGGAATGCTTGAATCGATAGAGCGTCAGACCTATAAGGATTTCAGAGTTATTTTTGTTGACGACGGCTCCTCCGACGGTACATACGAGTGGCTTGAGGAGACTCTCAAGGCGGTGAGTTTTCGGTATCTTCTGCTCTCCGAAAAAAACAGAGGTCCGTCAGCCGCGAGAAATCTCGGAATGAAGAATGCGGATGCCGACTGGATAGTATTTTCGGACAGCGACGATGTGTTGTCGGATGAGTATTTTGAATATCTCTACAAGTCGGTGGAGAGCGGCAACGTGCAGATGGGCTTTTGTAGGCTCGAAACGGTAAAACCGGGCGGACAGCCGCGTCGGCGTGAGCGCGAGGAGCTTTCTTTTGAAGTGATAAGCGCGGCGGAGGCGATGAAAAAGCACTACACAAACTGGATAGCGCCCGTAAGCCTTATACTGAACCGCGAGTGGGTCGCGGCAAACGGTTTGATGTTCGATGAAAAATGCAGATACTGCGAGGATCTGATATTTATTACCGACTGTATCGACGCTGCCGAACGCGTAAGCGGGATCAAAAACGATCTTTATATAAATATTATCCGTTCCACCTCTCTGCTGCGGACAGGCGGTACTCTGAAATACAGGGAGGGGATCGAAGCCTTTGAGCGTCTTGAAGAACGGATGAAAAAAAGCAATACCGCTGCGGCTGCGGAGTTTCGCTGCCGCGGCAGAGCGAGGTTCGTGCTGGCAACGTTCAGACGAGCCGCGCTGCAGCTCGATTCCTTTAAGGATTTCAAAAGCTTTACAAAAGAATTTCACTATGAAAACTGCAGCCGTCAGGCAAAAAATCTAAGTAAAAAATGGCAAACGGCTTCACGGCTTTACAGCGTGTCAAAGCTCGGATTTTATCTTGCCGTAAGAGCCGTTTTTTCGGACTGACGCCGTAAGAAAGGTAACGGATATGAGAACAATAGCATTTTATCTTCCTCAGTTCCACACCATTCCCGAAAACGACGAGTGGTGGGGCAAGGGATTTACAGAATGGGTTAATGTGAAAAAAGCGGAGCCTCTTTTCGAGGGACACAATCAGCCGAGAGTTCCGCTGAATAAAAACTACTACAATCTGCTTGACACGGATGTTATGAGATGGCAGGTGGGACTTGCAAAGGAGTACGGCGTTTACGGCTTCTGCTTCTATCACTATTGGTTCGGCGGACATCTGCTTCTTGAGAAACCCGTTGAAAACTATCTGAACAACAGGGATCTCGATCTGCCTTTCTGCATTTGTTGGGCAAACGAGGACTGGACAAACGCATGGGTATCCCAGCAGAAAAGCGTGCTTATCCACCAGGAATACGGCAGAGAAAAAGAGTGGGAGCAGCATTTTGACTATCTTCTTCCGTTCTTTTCGGACGAGCGGTATATCAAAAACGACGGCAAGCCGCTTGTGGTAATTTACCGTCCCGAAATTATCGGCTGTCTTAACGAAATGCTTGATTATTGGCAGGAGCTTGCCAAAAAACACGGTTTCCCCGGTCTTGACTTCGCGTATCAGCACATTGCATTCTCCCTCATAAAGGGTCACGACGAGAGCCGGTTTACTTATCATATCGAATACGAGCCGGCTTACGCGCTTCAGGATCTCAACAAGTCCGGCTACACAACGTTCAGAAGCATAAAGCAGTCGCTTGTAAAGCACGCGGAGAAAAAAGCCGAAAAGCTTCAAAAGAACGGAAAAAACGGACCTTTCGGACGGGTGTATCTCAAAATGCTGGACAAGCTGCGTGATTTCCACCCGCAGGGACTTACCTGCCGCAGCTATGACGAGGTCTGGCAGGCGGCGCTTGCACACAAGCCGACCGACGAAAAGTGCGTCCCCGGCGCATTTGTCGACTGGGACAACACCCCCAGACATCACGGAAAGGGATTGGTATTTACGGGTGCATCGCCCGAAAAGTTCCAAAAATATATGACGGAACAAATTAAACGGACAAAGGAAGTTTATAAAAAAGACATGCTGTTCATCTTTGCGTGGAACGAGTGGGCAGAGGGAGGATATATGGAGCCGGACGAAAAATTCGGAACGGGATATTTGCAGGCTCTTAAAAATGCGCTCATTGCAAACGGCGAGTTTTAAAACCGACCGTTTTGAACATTTTTTGAAAGGACAAAACCGATGAAAACAGGATTGTGTGAAAAGAGCAAAAGCATATCGTTTATTATGCTGTGTACCTGCATGGCATACGCAGTGTTTTTCGGCACTTCCGTTTTTTTGAGCGTGGGAAGCATTTCACTGTGGAGAATGCTTATTGCCGCAACAGTCGTTACGGCGGTTCCCGTTGTAATCAAAAATTTCAAGGCAGCCGTTTTAAATCCGTTTTTCATTACGTTGGCTGCATTCGGCGCATGGCTTGCCGTCGCTGCGCTCATGGGACGTGCAAACTCTCACGGTACGGAGTTTATTGTCAGAGATATCAAAAGCTTTGCGTATCTTTCGCTGTTTCCGATAACGGCGTGCATTTTAACGGATAAAAGCCGTTTGAAGGTCTTGCTGGCATTTGTAATGTATGCCTCTTTTGCGTTAAGCATTCTGTCAACCGTCTTTATGCTTTCATATATTCTGCTGCCCCAGTTATCCGAAAGTATGCTTCGCGTATTTTGGAGATTTGAGTTTATAAACTTTACACAGGTTTCCGACAAAATTGCCCGCGTACTGTTTGTAAGCACTCCGTTCCAGCTTTTCGGATGTGCGATTCCGTTTTATTTTCAGGCTGAACGGGAAAAGTTCTCGCGGTTTTATCCCGTTGTTACGGGACTCGGACTTTTCAGCATCCTGATAACATATACAAGGTCACTCTATCTTGCGACTTTCGTTACGGCTGTGTCTGTTGTGGTCTTGACGCTTGCGGCTGTTGACGGAAAGAAAAGAAAAAATGTATGGAAGCACATCGCGTCCTCCGCTGCCGTCGTTGCTGCGATCGTTCTTGTTTTCAGCCTGTGCGCGAGGGTTAACTATATAGGCTATGCATTTCAGCGTGTGTTTGTAACGCACGCGCCGGGCGAAAGTGCCGATCCCGGCGGTATTCCGGGCGATGAAACACCCGGCAATAACTCAAACATACAACATGAGCCTTCCTCCAATCATGAGATTCCGGAGTTCAACGACCCTGACAGCTATCTTGATGCTACAAAAGTCTCCGATGCGATAAGAGAAGAACTGAAAATAAATCTTGTGAAAGAAATAAAAAAAGCCCCCTTTACGGGAAACGGCTTGGGGCTTACAATTAACGGCAGGGAATCTTTACCGGAGCTGTTTATGTATGACCTTGCGGCAAAGGCGGGACTTGTGGGCTTGCTGCTTTTCTTTGCACCGTTGTTCATTGCCTTTGTTGCGGTGGCAAAATCTCTGAAGCGCCGCAAGCACTGCCTTGAGCTTTATATCTGGACGGGTTGTGTGTTAGGGCTGTTCGCGTATGCCTGTTTTCAACCGTACATGAACAATGCGCCGTGCATGACGGTCTATTCCTGCCTCATGAGCATCGCGCTTCTTCAGAACAGAGAACTGAAAGAGAAAAAAACGGAGGAAGTTACCTGATATGGAATCAGCACCCATGCTTTCTGTCTACGTGCCGACTTATAATCACGAAAAGTATATAACGAGAGCACTTGACAGTATTTTGATGCAGAAAACCGAATACACCTATGAGGTGCTTGTCGGAGAGGATGTGTCTACAGATTCGACGCGCGCCGTTCTTAAAGAGTACGAAAAAGCGCACCCGGGAAAGCTGACCGTTTTTTACAGAGAGCAAAACATGAACGATATGCCGATATGGAATTCTCTCGACCTGAAAATGCGTGCAAGGGGCAAATATATGATTGCGCTTGAGGGCGACGATTTTTGGACGGATGACAGAAAGCTGCAAAAGCAGATAGACTTTTTGGAAAGCCACCCCGAATATATCGCCGTCGCTCACAACTGCGTAGTTGTCGGTGCGGATTCGGAGCCGAACGGCGAAGCTTACCCCGAATGCAAGGACGCGGAATACACCTTTGCTCACTTTTTTAAGCGCATTATGCCCGGTCAGTTTACCACCGTTATGTCGAGAAACATCATGAAGGACGAAAATTTTGACCGTACTCTGATGACGGCAAATCTTAATCCGGGCGATCAGCTGTATTTTTTCTCGCTGCTTTGCTACGGCAGGGTGCATTGCATACAGGAGGTCATGAGCGCATACCGTCATGTTACCTCGGGCGGCTCGTCATACAGCGCAAACAAAAAGTTTGATTATGAAGCCGAAAGCAGCTGGTACCGTGCCCTTTTGGAGTACGCGCAGAAGCACTGTGACAAGGAAAACATATCAAAATGCGAAATGCTTTATATAGGGTGCATTGTCGCGGGCGTAAGGCACAAAGCACTCGGAGTTAAAAACATTTTGCGCGAACTGAAAACGGTGCCGAACGGTGCAGTCAAGCTTGTAAGATATGTTGTTAATAAAATTTTTGCGCGTTGACGGCAAATACCCGTGCCGCACGTGAGGTTCGGCTCTGCCGAAACTTCTGTTTTCATGCGAAAAACCAAATATCAGAAATAAACCGGGATTGCGGCGAACGCTGATGCTTCGTCACAATCCTTCTTTTTTTCCGCTTGCATTCGAGTTGCTGTTTGACTTGTTTTCCTTGTAAAACCGTAAGGCTTCCGCGAACTGTTCCTGTCGGTCTGTAGATTTTATACATTACTTTAAGAGGTGTTTTCAATTTATAAATACGGGAAAATATGCTGCTATAACCAAAATCCTATGTAAAAAAACAAACGGCAGTAAACACAGAAAAAAAACGGTAAAAAGAATTCTAACGGCTTGCGTCATATACCTGAACCGGCAATAATTCCGAAAATCAAAACTTCTCCGAAGTCTGTTTCATATAACATACGGCGGTTTTTATTTACATTGCGGATAATTAAACATGATCCGCTACCCGATATCAAAATATTTTTTTTTCGTCCTTAACATGTTTTATTGTCTGCGTAACCCTGCTTCTTCAAAAAAAACCCGCGCTCTTTTGCACCGTTGCAGATTTTTAAAAAAATTTTTTTCTTGCAACGCCCCTTTGACGGCTTACTGTCCGTTTGGTTGACATTTGCTCTAAAACGCGTTACAATACATTTGTAAAAAATACCGAAGAAAAAGAAAGGAATTCGGCAATGAACAAACAAAAATCAACTCCTGCAAAACGCGTTCTTGCAATTCTGTTAAGCGTTTTGATGCTTATCGGCATTTGTCCAGTCGGCATCGCGATCCCCGAAGCAAAGGCGGCGGGTTTATCAAACTACAATGCACTTGCCGCCGTTGACTGGGCAAAATCACATTGGAACGATATCAATTCCGTGCTTCTCGGCAAAGGATATTTCTCGGACGGAGGAGACTGCGCAAACTTTGTTTCGCAGTGCATTTACATGGGCGGACTTGATATGAACGACAAATGGAACACCTCCGGCTACATGGCACATTGTTCTTCAAACAGTCAATGCTCATGGATCAATGCGCATCGGCTGTGGGAATATGTTGTTTCGATAGGCGGCACATCGGTTCGGAATCCGTCCGCGTCCGAAATCAGCATAGGCGATCTGCTGTTTTACAAAACACGCAAAGACGGCAAAATGCACCACAGCGCGATAGTCATCGACATTGAAAACGGCACACCCGTTATTGCGGCGCACTCCACGGTAAGAAACGGTGTGGAAACGCGCTACACCACGTCCGACTGGCACTGCAGCAATGCGGGCAAAAACACCTATCTCGTTAAGATGAACGGTTCGTTGTGTGTTGCTCCGAATCCCAAAAGCTTTGACGTCTACACGGCAGCCGTTAAGAGCGAGCGTCTTTATAAATCGACCTCGACATCATCGGGCTTTTACACGACCTTTCAAAAAGGCGAATACACTCATGTATATGAGACAAAAACAGAAGGCGGAGTGACATGGGGCAGAACCTTCCGCTACGGATATTGGGGTTGGATCCGTCTTAACAGGTTCAATTATCAGAGCCGTCAGGAATCCTACCGTCCGTCGCACCTTATGGGAGACTGGTATGTGAAGCAGCCGTCAAACTGCCGCGAAAACGGCTATGAACAGCGCGACTGCTCCCGATGCGGCTACTATGAAACGCGCACGGTAACCGGCGGACACAAGGTGACAAAGCAGCCGACATGCATCAACGGCTCATACTGCGACTACTGCGGAACAAAAGTTAAAGACGCTCTCGGTCACAGCTTTTCGGGCTGGTCGACATCGAAAGCGGCAACCTGCACCGCGGGCGGACAGGAAAAACGATCCTGCACCAGATGCGGCTATGCGGAATACCGCAGCACAAACGCGCTCGGACATAATTATTCGGGTGCCGTTTCATCCGCGCCGAACTGCGTGCAAAACGGCACGGCAACCTACAAGTGTACGCGCTGCGGCTCTGTCTACACGCAGCTCACAGATTCAGGAAATCAATGGTCGGAATGGATGACTGCCGATTACAGAAGCTCAATTCCGTCCGACAGAATAGAGACAAAAACACAGTACAGATACAGAGATAAACAATACACCGAATCTTACGCAACTTGGATGGACGGCTGGTCGCGCGGCGGTTACCGTGAGGTCAAGGACGATTCGCAGAGCGGCAAAAACTATTATATAAACGGTTGGCACTCGGGCTTTGACAAATCACACAGCCTTTACAAGCAGTACAGCGGATTAAAAAAACTGGAGGAATATGACAACGAGTCCTCGCGCCGTGTTATAGACGATGAATATGATGTCGGTTACATCTTTTGGCATTGGTGCAGAGGCGGAAACCACGGCGCAATTAACCGTAAAACAGAGTGGTACAAAACCGGAAATTTTACAACTTTCCACGCTTTTTATGCTGAGCATCACTATGATTATTTTCCCGATGAAAAGAACCATCAGCACAGAGACCTTGATGTATGCAAAGACACATACTGGTGGAACGGTCTTGAAAGAGAAAAAGATAACCCTATTACGCACAGATGTCAGGAATATACCACATATAAAAAACTCTATTCATATTCAAAATGGGGCAACTGGTCGGGTTGGCAGGACAGTTATGTCGGCGGCAACGACAACCGCCAAGTTGAGACAAGAACTCTCTACAGATACAATCTTCTTGCACTGGGACACAATTTCACCGTCGATGCAAGCTACGGCGCAACATGCACCGAACCGGGTTACAGCGGCAAAAAATGCTCACGCTGCGGAGCGGTCGATCCCAACGGAAGAACGATTCCGGCGCACGGCCACAGCGTCCCAAACTGGAATACCGAGAGAAATCAGTGGTATAAAATAAGTGCCGACGGAGCAAATCCCGTCGTTTACAGAGCCGACTGCCGTTATAACTGCGGTTATTTCGAGACAAAGTCCGAATCGGGCTGTCAGTATAAAAAGAGATACACGGTTAATCCCACCTGCACCGCACAGGGATATGCCGTAATGGTGTGCTCAAGCCACGGCGAGGCAATGCTTACGGATTATGTCCCCGCGCTCGGCCATGCATATAACACGTCTCTCCCGGATAACGGCTGGATCACAGACAAGGCGCCGGACTGTGAAAACGCAGGCTCAAAACACCGTGACTGCATCAGAAAGTCCGCGTGCGGCTACTCCGAAACGGCTGTTATCCCCGCAAACGGACACGATTATAAATTTATTGACGCGGTAAAACCCGACTGTGTAAACGACGGTATTCTTGCACATTATGAATGCAGCGTTTGCCACAAGCTTTTCGACACGGACAAAAAAGAAACGACTGCCGAAAAGCTGATTGACCCCGCAAAAGGACATATCGCAGGCGAATGGATTCAAACAAAAGAGCCGGGCTGCGGCTATGACGGTTGGGAGGAAAAGCGCTGCACGGTCTGCAGTTATCTTCTTGACGAACGCGCGATTCCCGGATGGGATCACGAATACGAAATAACCGAAGACACGGAGTCAACATGTGTCACACCCGGTTATACCGTATATACATGCACAAAGTGCGGTGAGGAATATTCCGAAATGAAGCTTCTCGCCGACCACAATTGGGGCGAATGGGATATCACCGATGCGCTTTGCATTTACCCCGGCGAAAAGACGCACACCTGCACCGTCTGCGGATATGAGGATGCGGAGGAAATTCCCGCAGAATTTACATCCCATGACATGAAAGAAACCGCCTCGTCCGACGGCTGCAAGGCAATGCAGTGCACGCGCTGCGGATATTTTGAGGACGGCAGCCATAAATTCACCACAGGCTCCGTAACGTCTGCTCCTACCTGTACGGAGGACGGCATAAAAAGCTATACATGTACCGTTTGCGGTAAGGTAAAAACCGAAGCGCTCCCGGCGACAGGTCACAATTACCGTGAGGGTGAAAAAGTCGATGCGACATGTACCGAGCCGGGCAAGATTACGATGGTGTGCGCCAACAACAGCGAACACCGATATGAAAAAATCACTTCGCAGCCGCTCGGACATCTGTCCGCGACCGATGCGGCAAAAGCGCCGACGTGTGTTGAAACGGGTCTTACCGTAGGGTATCACTGTTCGCGCGAAGGCTGCGGCGTTGTGCTCGAAGCACAGAAAACCGTTCCCGCGCTCGGTCACGACTGGGGCGCATGGACTGTTGCAACGGCGGCGACATGCACAAAGGACG
>OLHA01001107.1_pt1 | contig 14939 bp, 14 predicted proteins | sample 1605961 | NCBI WGS metagenome assembly OLHA01 (sample SAMN03283288) | human gut metagenome | biome: human-associated habitat; material: feces | host: Homo sapiens | place: Peru | collected 2012
ATGAGCGAAAATCAGCCGGTCAAAACCGACACGGGTTCAAGTCCCGTCAGCCTAAGCGTATGCGACGCGACCTCATGCCCGTCGTATATGCTTTTGACATCCTCTTTTCGAACTTTGTCGTGTCTGACGGAAACGGTTTCGCCGGTAATACTCGTTCGCACAAGTTCTCCGTCTTCACCGAGACGCGCCGAATTAAGGTTAAAAGTGCATCTCAGCCCGTATTTGTTAAACAGCTCAACAAGACGGACGTCCTGTGTGACGCCGTCGTCAAAGCTGAACGTGACCGCTTTGAACTTTTCCCGTTTTTCCGGTTTCATTTTTCTTTTTCCTTCCCTCGCAAATGTCAATAATCTCGCGTGTTCTGCCGGGGCAGTCGGTTATAATTCCGTCCACTCCGCATGCTACGAGAAAACGAACGGTTGACGGCTCGTTGACCGTCCACACATTTACCTTAAAACCGAGCTTATGCGCGATTTTTACAAACGGCGGCGTGACAAAAGGATACGCCGGGTGGAGAATATCGGCATTTATCGCCTTCGCGACAAAAAACGGAACCGCGATAAAACGGCACACGTGCGGGTCGTTTATGGGATAGAGAAACGCGGTTCTGCATTTCGGCTCCTCAGCCTTAACGGCTTTGAGAATGCGCGGGTCGAAGCTTGAAATGATAACGCGTTCAAGCACGCCTTTTTCCTTAACCGCGTCGAGCGTGCGGCGAACGATTTCGGTGCTTCTGTTTTTCTGGCTTTTAAGCTCAATGTTGATTATCTCCGCGTCGGAATCTCTGACGAGGTCGAGAAACTCATCAAGCGTCGGGAGAGTAACACCCGCAAATTCGTTGCCGAAATACGAGCCGAAATCGAATTTTTTAAGCTCGCCCAGCGTGTATGACGTGATATCCCCGCGCCCGTCGGAGGTTTTGTCGATGGTATAATTGTGGCAGATGACAAGCTTTTTGTCTTTTGTAAGATGCACATCGGTTTCGAAGCCGTCGGTTCCGTCCGCGATAGCCTGACGGAACGCCGGAAGCGTGTTTTGCGGCGCTTTTTTGTTTGACCCTCTGTGCGCTATAACCTTAACACCCATATCCGTATTCTCCCCGTTATTTCGCCGCGGCAACTATTTCTTCGGCGTTCAGCGTCACGTTGCCTTTGGTTTTTGCATCGCCGGATTCACTTGCGGGCTTGTCGGCAAAGAAAGTGTCCTCATGCGACTTTATCGCGTCCACGCTCACCTCGGGAGTGAATCTCGCGCAGGAATACACATCGTGCTCACTGCCGTCGGCGCCCTTATAGGTGAGAGCCATGAAGTGGTATTCGTCCGTTTCGTTTCTTATCTGCTTGATGCAGTAAACGGCGGTGACGGTCGCGTCTTTGCCTTTTTCCGTCTGCAAAAACGCTTTAACATACTGAACAGCCGCTTTTTTTGCGTTATCGACATAGCCGTTGAGCTTTTCGGCTGCGGCGTCAAGCTTGTCAAAATCCTTTATGCTCTCCTGCTGATATTTTTTAAGACCGTTGTAGCGCTCTTTGATATCGTTTATTTTTGCGAGGTTTTCGCTCACCTTAAAGCTGTCGTCGGAGAACGACGAAACGGAGGCCTTAACAACGGCGGCGATATCGTCGCTTACAGCCTTGATGCCGTTGTAGGTTTCATCTGCCTTCGTCAGTTTTTTATAGTTTCCGACCTTTTCCTTTTCTTCGCTGCTGAGCTTTGCAAACGCCTCTTTTGCGTTTTGAATCGCGTCGGCACTGTCAAGGCTCACGTCGCCTATCTCGTCAATAAGCTTTTCCGCCGTTTTGACGCTCTCGCTCTTTCCGCAGCCCGCAAAAAGCAGAACGCAGGAAAAAACAAAAAGCACGGACAGAAAAAGACCGACTGTTTTCACTGTTTTTTTCATATGTATCTATCCTCCGAAAAAGTGTCGGGACACACGGTAAAACCGCCCCGTGTTATCCCGTGATTTTGATTGTATCATATATTTAAAAATTTTTCCACACTTATTACAGGAATTTAAAAAATTTTTTTGCCCTTTTTGCATTATTTCGGAAATTGACAAATCCGGCTCTTTCCTGTAGAATTAACGTCACGGGCTGCCGCACACGAAAAAAGCGAAAAGCTTCCCGTGCGGCGAAGCTCCCGAACAAAAAAATACGGCAGGTGTCTGAATGGACGTCAGAAATTTAAGAACATTCATGAAAGTGGCGGAGCTTAACAATTTCACCAAAGCCGCCGCGGAATTAGGCTATTCGCAGTCGGCTGTGACGGTGCAGATGCAGCAGCTCGAAACGGAGCTGGGACTTCCTCTTTTCGACAGAATAGGAAAAAACATCAAGCTCACTCAATACGGCACGAATTTTATCGAATATGCGGGCAAGGTCATCGAAGCGATGGAGAGGGCAGAGAATTTTGCAAGCGATTTGAGCGAAATGAAGGGCACGATACGCTTCGGCATCGTCGATTCGATTCTATACGCCTGCTTTATCGGGATTTTCCCGGAATTCAGCCGCCGCTGCCCAAACATAAGCCTCAAAGTGTACGTAGGCTCCGCCCGCGAGATAGAGACAAAAATACGCGCAAACGAGCTTGACCTGTGCTATATGCTCGACTACAAGGTTCCCCGCAAGGAGTGGGTGCGCGTGAGAGAGGAGATAGAGCCTATTATTTTCGTGGCTTCTCCGAAGCATCCGCTTGCTTCAAGGGAAAGCGTTTCGTTTGAGGAGCTTATAGGCTGCAAGCTGATGCTTATGCCTCAGGGCGAAGGCTACCGTTATCTTTTCGATGACGAACTCGCAAAGCGGAACCTCTATGCAACGCCCGCCGTGGAAATTTCGAGCACGGAGGCAATGCTCAGTCTTGCCGAAAGCTCCGATTATGTGACAATGCTGCCCGTGTTTGCGGCACGCGAACACATCAGGAGCGGCAGGCTGAGCAAAATAAACGTCGCAAACTGCGACATGCAGCAGTGGAGCCAGCTTGCCTATCTCAAGGGAAAAGCGCTCACGCCGCAGCTTCAGATGTTTATCGACACGCTCCGCGAACTGCTCCCGCCGCTTCAAACGGAGCCGAGCAGGCTGTAAAAGCCCGACGGCGCGAAACGGCAGAGAACATTTTTATTTTCGGACAAAAAAACCGTCGTAATGCCGACAGACTATTGACTTTTCAGTCACATCGGATTATAATTGCAGCGTACTCGGACAACGTGTCGGTTTCGGTACGCTGTGTTTTTATTTTCGGCAAGAGGAGATGATACCGTTGGAAAACAAACGCGATGACAGACGCGCAGCCTACAGTAAAAAAATGATAAGAGAAAGTCTTTATGAATTGATGAAGACAAAGCCCTTGAACAAAATTACGGTAAAAGAGATATGCGAAACGGCTGATGTAAACCGCTCCACTTTCTACGCCTATTACATGGATATTTATGATTTGCATCAGAAAATAACAAAAGAATTTTTTGAAAAACAGCGTGAAATAATCAATTACGCCGTGTCGGTGCTTGCCCAGAAAGAAAATATCGCCGACCTCTCGATTGACGATTTTCAGGAAATCTGTTTCTTTTACCTCAAAACGGTTAAAGCCAATAAAGAATTATATAAGTTTATTTTTAACCAAAACAGCACTAATTCGATTCATTTAAGCTTCGGCAAGGTGTTTTTCCACACTATCCTCAACGAGATACCCAACAAGCTCCCCGAAGAAATGAAGCCGATTTTCAAGCGGTCGTTCACATTCGTGAGCGGCGGCACGACCGCCATAATGATGAACTGGCTGAAAACCGAGTGCGCCGAGGACACAACACGTCTTTCGAGATATCTCGCCTACTACTACAACGGTGTTTTTAACGGACAAAAATTTGCAAAAAAATAATTTCGGCGGAGCTGCGGCAGACACCGCAAAAAACTCTGCTCATATTTCTTACGCCGGGTTCGGTCATGTGCTTTCGGGTGCATGTCCGCAGCCGGTTTTTTTTCTCTTGTGCAGAATCAGAGCAAACGCCGCAGCGCATATCACTGCCGAAAGAAGACTTCCGCAGGCAGTGGCGAGTCCCATCGGGAAAAGCGTGTCGGGAAAACGCTCCGACATGAGCCATACGCCGGGAATGCGCACAAGAGCAATAGCGGATATGTTGTGGATAAATGAGATATACGATTTTCCGCAGGCGCAGAACCACCCGCTGAAGCTGAAGTGTATTCCCGCAAAAATGCTGTCCCATATATATCCCTTGAGATACCCGGCTCCCGCGTCAACGACACCGGCATCCTTCTGGAAGCAGCCGACCGCCGCGGATGCGAAAAACTGCATCGAGACCGACACCGCAATACCGAAGGCAACGGCAATCAGCACGGCATAGCCGAGGGTTTTGTCGGCTCTGTCATATTTTTTCGCGCCGATGTTCTGTGCGCCGAGAGCGGATACGGTCGAGAGAAGCGTCGATGGAACGAGAAAAACGAACCCGATAATTTTTTCAACAATACCGACGGCTGCCGCGTCCGTCAGCCCGCGCCTGTTGGCGATAACGGTTATAACAATGAACGCTATCTGAATAAGTCCGTCCTGCAACGCTATCGGCACACCCGTTTTCAGGATATCCCGCATAACCGCGCCATTCGGCGAAAAGTCTCTTTTTTCGGGAACTACGCCCGATTTTCCGCGCAGCACCGCAACGAGCGAAATTACTGCGCTCAATGCCTGCGAAAGCGTGGTGCCGAGAGCGGCTCCGGCAGCACCCATGCCGAAAACACCCATAAAAAGATAGTCGAGCGCAATATTGGCGGCACATGCGAGGGCGATAAAATACATGGGAGTTTTGCTGTCGCCCAGACCTCTGTAAACCGCCGCGATTATATTATACGCCGTAATGAACGGAATGCCGGCAAAGCACACGGTGAGATACGCCTTTGTTCCTTCAACGGCTTCGGCGGGAGCGGACATAACCGAAACTATCGGAGACACGCACAGCAGCAAAACGGCTGTAAGCGCTGTGCCGACAACCGCGAACAGCGTGACGGTGTTGCCTATTGCGGCGCGCGCGCGTTTCCTGTTGCCCGCGCCCACCGCCTGACCGATTTCGACCGTGGCGCCCATGGCAAGCCCCACTGTCATTACGGTGATCATGTGCATGACCTGTGAGCCGATCGACACGGCGGCTGTGCCTGCCGCATCTTCAAACTGCCCTATGATAAACAGATCCGCCATGCCGTAGAGCGTCTGCAAAAAATAAGAGAACAGATACGGCAGCGAAAAACGGACAATATTACCGAACACGCTGCCCTTTGTGAGATCTTTTTCCATTTTTATCACCCCGTAAAAATTACTACCGGCGCCCGACGTCCCGTCTCCGTGAGCTTCCTCTGCGCCCGATTGTATCACAAACATTGCGAATATTACAGAGTTAATTAAAAAATTTTTTTGTTCCGTGTTTCAGCGCGGTTTATATGTGCCGCGCCTTTTTTGCACGCGGAATTTTCGACCGCATCACAGCGTATTGCTTTTTGACGGAACATATACTATAATAGACGGTGTATATACTTATTCGGAGCGATTATGACCATGAAAAAGACAGTTTTACTCTTGCTCACGGCTTTTGCGGCGGCGTGCATCATGCTTTCATCGTGCGGCGGAGCGAGGGTCGGACAGACAGCCGCATCGGATCGAACCGTCACCGGCGGCATCAGCGGCTCAACGTCGGAGAATAACGGGAGCGGCGAAAACGGAAGCACACGGGAATACGCAGCCGAAGCAGCCGGCAGGGGTGAGGCTCCCCTCGTATCGCTTTTGCAGAACACCGTCGATGTGCTCACGGTAAAAGAGTATTCGGGACGCTTTATCGAAAAAGGCAGGGTTGAAACGGCGAAAAACGTTTTGTGCGTTACGCTGAAAAACAACGGAGCCGATGATATCCGCCTGCTCGATTTTGAAGTATCCGACGGCGCAAAGACCTACGCTTTTTCGGTCACGACCCTGCTTTCGGGCGACATCGTGACCGTTGCCGAAAAGAACGGTGAAACGGTGAGGCGGGACTTTAAGGCAAAGAGCATAAAGGTAACGCGCACGGAATATTTCGACATAAAGCCGTCAATGAATGCCGATGTTTTCGAGCTGGACTGCTCCGACGGCGTAATAAACGTTAAAAATATTTCGGATTCCGACATATCCGACGGTTATATCTACTACAAAGAATTTTCGGACGGCGGTTATTTCGGCGGCATTACATACAGAATAAGAACGGGCGGGATAAAATCGGGCGACGCAAAGCGGCTGTCCGTTTCGGGCTTCACCGCCGAGGAACACAGGGCGGTGTTCACGACCTATGTCCGATAAGCCGTCATATATTATGTTCGGCTATTATGTTCGGCGGCGCCCGTTTTGCCTTTTCACGCGACGGCGCAATACCGTGCCCGGAGCGCCGAAACGGCACGCCGCATATCGGCATGGACTGAGTCGGCACATGAACAACATCACCGCAGAAGCGGAGGTAAAACCATATGAAAATAAATAAGGATTTTGTCCTGCGCCGCGTGGCGGGTGAAGCAATGCTCGTACCCACGGGCAAAGCGGCGGCTTCTCACAACGGGCTGTTCATGCTCACCGAAACCGCGGCGTTTCTGTGGGACAAAATAACCGACGGTGTCGGAGAAGACCTTCTCGCGGAAAAGCTGACGGAGGAATACGACGCCGAAAAAGACGAAGCCGAGGAGGATGTCCGCGCCTTTCTGGACAGGCTGCAAAGCTTCGGCATTATAGACCGGGGAGATTAACGGAATGACGGCGGCTGCAATTTTATCCGCGGGCAGAGGCACGCGGTTCGGCTCGGATGTGCCGAAACAGTTTCTGAATATAAACGGCGTACCCGTTCTCGTCCGCTCGGTGCGCGCATTTCTTGAGCTTGACGAAATATCCCTTTGCGTCGTCGCCTCGGGCGCCGACTGTATCGACCTTACCGAAAAGCTGCTTAAAAAGCACTTCCCCGACGAAACGCGGCTTCGCGTGATAACGGGCGGCGACACGCGCGGCGACACTCTCGTTAAAATACTGGAATATTTAAAAGAAAATCGGCTGCTCGATAACTGCATTCTGCTCACTCATGACGCCGTGCGTCCGTTTGTTACAAAACGAATCATCGAAGAAAACATATCGGCATGCAGGAAGTACGGCGCATGCAACACATGCGTCAAAGCCGTCGACACCGTCCTGCACAGTGCGGACGGGCGGTTTCTCGACTGCGCGCTCAGCCGCAGCGAGCTTTACAACGCGCAGACACCGCAGACCTTTGACGCAAAAACGCTTTATGAGCTGATAAGCTCCCTGAGCAGAGAAAAATTTTTGTCGCTTACCGACGGCGCGTCGGTTTTCCTGACGGCGCAAAGACCCGTTTTTATCGTACGCGGCGAGGATTTCAACATAAAAATAACTTACAGGGACGACTTAAAGCGCGGAGAACAGATTCTTGCGGAGCACTTCGCGCAGAGTGAAGAAAAGCCGGACACGGGGAGGAAAAACGTTTGAATTTAATAACGGTCGCAGTGGTTGCGAACGGCAGCACGGAAGAACTGAAATATACGCTTGAAAGCATCGTTGCACAGTCCACGGAGGATTTCGATGTGATAACGGTATGCGGCGGCACGCCCGACGATGTAACAGCGGCGGCACACGGGTATGCGGACGAATACGTCGGTTTTTCGGTGCTCGAATGCGAAAAAATGCTCATTCCGCAGTGCAGGAACCTCGCTGCGGCAAACGCAAAAACGGAGTATATCATGTTTGTCGACGCGGGCGATTACCTCGCCCCCGAAAGCATTGAAAAAATAATTAAGACGGCAGAGGAAAAAAAGCCCGATATCATCACAACACGCTACTATGTTTCGGGTGAGGGCGAACCGTATTACGAGCACTGGAACGACCTGCTCGCAACGGTGTCGGCAGCCGACCGCTTCGACAGAGCGCTGCTGAACTCACTCGAAACGGAGGGGCGCGTCTTTAAAAAGAAGTTTTTCGACCTGTATCCGGGATATCCCGCTTCTCCCGTATTCTACAACGCTTCGTTTCTCGCGAACTGCGTGTTCGACTACGGCGCAACGGCATCGGGCTGCGCCGGTGCGGTCTATGACAGGCGACACGGCGTGTTTGCGGACGGCTTTGCCGAAGGCGCCGGACCTGCGCCCGAAAATCTTCAAACGCTGATAAACCTCTCCGATTATCTGCTCGAAAGCGCGGCTGCGATAATCAAAGAAACAACCGGCGCGTTTGACGGCGACGAATACGCCTACCAGGAGCTTCTGTCGGTATCGTTCGGCTTTATCACCGACAGGTTTTACCGCTTTTTCTGGTATATTACCGACGAAATGCTCACCGGGATAAAGAACGCGTTCGAAAGCCTTACGGACAAAATGACGGAGGAAAGAAAAAAGAAGATATCCGAGGAATATGCCGACCTCCGCTTCCCCGCCATGTATATGTCGCATGCCGACGCGGTAAAAATGCCTCTGTTCAGCCTGATGGCGGATTTTAACGCAAAAGCCGGGTTTGCAGACTTCCTCTCGTCGCTCTATGTGTCGCGCTTCCCGTTTTTCGAGCTGTTTATACGTGAAAGCGCGCGCGAATCGGTCCCCGAAGAATTTGCGAAAATGCCGAACATACGCTTTCTGCCCGACAAAAGCTTCTTCACGGACGCACGCGCACAGGCAAAAGGGGTGCCCGTAAACATTAAGGACGCCTCCCCTCTTGATGTGCGCACGTTGTCGGAGCTGTCCGTATCAAAAGCGCCGCGCGGACTTTTTCAGTACCTTTTCGGACTTAAGCGCAAGCAGTATTCCGCAAAAACCTACCTCAAGCGAAAAGGGCTGAATATGAGATGAGCCGTAACTGCATATAAAAAAGCAATACGGCTGTGCACGGCGTTTCTTTCGGCATCCGCAATCGGCAAAAAAACGTCCGGCGTACAGTGACGGAAAATTTATTAAGGCGGAAAGTCTTCACGACACTTTCCGCTTTTTTGTTGCTTGTGACAGAAGTTGTAGGGTAATATATAAAGGACGCGGCAACGCTGCCCGTCAGCAAACCGCTTAACCCTCTCTTTCCCCTGATTAAAAGAGTCGGATAACCCGTCCCTGCCGGAAAGCCCCGGCAGGGACGGTGTTTTTGTTCCCCCGCATACGTTTCTCATCACACGTTTAAAAAAAAAACACATCGGACGTATTGACAATCACATATTTTGGGTATAATATAGTTCAGGATTGAACAATCTATTTTTGAACTTACAGGAGGGATCCGTACGGTCAACGCGGTAGTGATTTCGACATTTATAAAAAAGATTCAGGCTGCATACGATGCGGCGCTCATGCCGCTCTGCGAGCAATTCGGCTTGCCGAAAACGTCGGTCGACATTCTCCTTTTTCTTGCAAACAATCCGGAAAAACAAACGGCAAAAGATATATGCCGATTCAGGAATCTTAAACCCGGCACCGTATCTCTCCATGTCGACAGGCTCGTTCGTGACGGCTACCTGATTCGGGGCGCGGCGGCGGACGACAGACGTATTTGTCCGCTCATATGCACAAGCAAGGCGCATGACGTGACCGAAAAGGGACGGCGCCGTCAGGATCTTTTTGCGGAAGAACTCACCCGCGGACTGTCGGCAGCCGACATTGAGCTTATGCGAAAATGCTTCGGCACCGTTAACGAAAATCTTGACCGGATCGGGAGGTCGGACAAATGAACAGCGACAAAACATTTCTCGGCACGGAGCCTATCGGCAAGCTGCTTGTAAAGCTTGCTGTGCCGACGGTCATCGCGCAGCTTGTAAATATGCTTTACAACATAGTCGACAGGATATACATCGGACACATGCCCGAAAACGGCTCGCTCGCGCTTACGGGTGTGGGTGTGTGCATGCCGATAATACTGATAATCTCCGCGTTTGCCGCCTTCACAAGCGCGGGCGGCGCACCGAAAGCGTCCATAAACATGGGCAAGGGCGATATCGACACCGCCGAAAAAATCCTCGGCGGCTGTTTTTCGATGCAGATAATCATTTCGCTTATACTCACCGTCGTTTTTTCGGTTTGGAACAGAGATATTCTCCTTGCGTTCGGCGCGAGCGAAAACACGATAGGCTATGCGTCGGACTACATGAGCGTATATGCACTCGGCACGGTATTCGTTGAGCTTACGCTCGGAATGAATGCGTTTATCACGGCGCAGGGCAAAGCAAAGGTAGCAATGTACACCGTGCTCATCGGCGCGGCGGCAAATATAATTCTCGACCCGATTTTTATATTCGGCTTTGACATGGGCGTTAAGGGCGCGGCGCTCGCAACCGTTATCTCGCAGGCTCTCTCCTGCGCGTGGGTTCTTTGCTTCCTGTTCGGGAAAAACTGTGTGCTGCGGCTGAAAATGTCATATCTGTTCCCCGGCGCGGGACTTATCCTGCCGTGCGTGGCGCTCGGCGCGTCGTCCTTTGTCATGCAGGCAAGCGAGAGCGTTATATCGGTGTGCTTCAACTCGTCGCTGCTGAAGTACGGCGGCGATATCGCGGTCGGCGCTATGACCATACTCACAAGCGTAATGCAGTTTGCAATGCTGCCGATGCAGGGCGTGGCACAGGGCGCACAGCCGATTTTAAGCTTCAATTTCGGCGCAAAAAACGCAGACAGAGTAAAAAAGACCTTCCGTCTGCTGCTCACCGTCTGCCTTGCATATTCGGTCGTTTTGTGGGGCATAATAATGCTGTTCCCGTCCGTTTTCGCGAAAATGTTCGCATCGGACGCTTCTCTTATTGAATTTACGTCACACGCGCTGCGGATATACTGCGCGGTGCTGTGCATCTTCGGCATACAGATTGCGTGCCAGATGACTTTTGTCTCGATAGGCAGCGCCGTCTGCTCGATAATCGTCGCCGTCATGCGCAAATTCGTGCTGCTTATACCTCTTATCTACATTCTTCCGAATTTCATTGCCGACAAAACGAATGCGGTCTACACCGCCGAGCCTGTCGCGGACGCGCTTGCCGTGACATTTACGCTTGTGCTGTTCATTTTCCGTTTCGGAAAAGAAATGAAAAAGCTTGAAGCGTGACTCTCCCGCCGTTCGGAAAATCAAAAGGCTTCGACCGTAAAAAGTCAAAGCCTTTTTTTGTATATTTTTTATCACGGTTATGCTTATTGTTTTTTTCATCGAATATAAGCGATGATTTTTTGCGTCCGAAAAGAAAATATTTTCGTCTGCATATAAAAAACGCCCGGTTTACCGAGCGTCAACACGACCGAGAATGTAGTCGGCAGAGGTGTTGTAAAGGTCGGCAAGGGCGATGAGAACATCCGTCGGAATGTCGCGGAAACCGCGTTCGTAGCGATTATACTGCGGCTGCTTCATCGAGAGGTAATCGGCGACCTGCTGCTGTGTCAGGTCACTGTCCTCGCGCAGCTCGCGGATCCTCTTATAGCACGCCACCAAAATGTACCCCCGTAAGACAAAAAAAATAATATATATTGACATTTTAACATCGGCAGTGTAGAATATTCTATATTATAACCGTTTGGTTATAAATTCTGTTAAAAATTTAGGAGGAAAAACAAAATGCAAAAAACAAAAAAACTCTTGTCTCTGCTTCTTGCCGCATTGCTTGCCATCGGACTTGTGCCGTTCGGCGCCGTCACCGCCGACGCGGCGGAGACGGAAAACGGCTACACCTACACGGTCGCAAACGGCACGGCAACGATAACGGGAGCGGACTCATCCGTGGTATACGGCGATGTCGTTATCCCGTCAACCCTCGGCGGCTGTCCCGTAACAAAAATAGCCGAAAACGCATTCAATTACCATTCCACACTTTCATCCGTAACGATCCCTGACAGCGTTCTGACAATCGGCGATAATGCTTTTTCAAACTGCCGTTCTCTTGTAAAAGTCGTTCTTCCGAACGGACTTACAGAACTGGGCAATTCCGTTTTTTATGATTGCAATGCTCTTGCAAAAATAAATTTACCGGAAAATCTTATAAAAATAGGAAACGATACTTTTGCAGGCTGCGCGTCTCTCTCAAGCATTTCTTTCCCGGAATCGTTGACCGAAATAGGCGATAGGGCATTTTGCGAGTGCTCCGGGCTTGTTTCACTAAAGCTTCCCACGCAGCTTACACAAATCAACAAAGCGAGTTTTTACAAGTGTTCGGGGCTTGTTTCCGTAACATTCCCCGCTTCGCTTTATTTAATTGAATCCGAGGCGTTTCGCGGTTGTTCTTCCCTGTCTTCTCTTAATCTACCGGAAGGACTTAACAATATTCAATCTTACGCGTTCACCGAATGCTCGTCAATAATAAGCGTTAAATTTCCGTCAACACTGAAACTTATAGGCACCGGCGCTTTTTCATGCTGCACAAATCTTACTTCCGCAAATTTGCCGGACAGTGTGGTAACTGTAGGCTACGGAGCCTTTGAGCTATGCCGTTCACTGAAAACAATAAAACTGTCTTCTTCAATGTCTGCAATTGCAGAGCACACATTTGACGATTGTAAAACTTTATCAGCTGTTACCATACCGCAGAACATTGCAAAAATCGGAGATTATGCTTTTGGTTATTGCTCAGCATTAAGAACAGTATCATTTACCGACGGATTAAATATCATTGGCAAAGGAGCTTTTTATGCATGTACATCTTTATCAAAGATAGAAATGCCCGACAGTGTCGTTCAACTCGGAGAAGACGCCTTCCGTGCGTGCACGGGAGTTAAAAGTGTCAAACTGTCAAACAGCCTTCCGGCACTCGGTAACAGCAGCTTTTACGGTTGTATCGGACTTACTGATATTACAATCCCGGACAGTGTAGTTTCACTCGGCGAGAGTGCCTTTGCCGAGTGTACCGGTTTAAAAAACGTTATTCTGTCAAACAATCTGTCCTCTGTAGGTCTCAGAAGCTTTTGCAATTGCATCGGAATAAAAAGTATAACCATTCCCTACGGTGTTTCAAAAATTGATTCGGAGGCTTTTTACGGATGCACTGCGCTTTCCTCTGTTAATTTGCCCGAAACGGTTACATCTATCGAATACCAGTCTTTTTCAAATTGTTCTGCTCTCAATACAATTGAACTTCCCTCGTCCGTCAATTCTGTCGGAAGCAACGCATTCAGTGGCTGCTCCGGACTTTCGGAGATAATTATTCCGAGCGGCGTCACCGTTTTAAATAACGGTGTTTTCTACGGCTGCAAGGGCTTAAAAAATGTTGTGATCCCCGACACGGTAACGAAAATAGGTGAACGTGCTTTCTCCGGCTGTTCCGGACTTGCATCGGTAACGATTCCGTCGAGCGTTACGACCGTTTCGGAATCTGCTTTCGGATACTCCGGACTTAAAGAGATCAGCTTACCCGTAAGCGTAACCGCAATCGGTCGATACTCTTTTTACAATTGCTCCAATCTCGCGAAAATCGCATTTTATAACCCCGACTGTGTGATTTACAGTGAACCGGAGACAATCTACTCCGCAGCAGTCATCTACGGCTACGCCGATTCCACCGCGCAAAAATACGCAGAGAAATACAACCGTACTTTTGTCCTTCTCGGCGACCACGAGCACAGCTACACATCCGTTGTAACAACCGAAGCTACATGCACGGAAAGCGGCGTGCGCACCTACACCTGCACGGTCGACGGCTGCGGTGACAGCTACACGGAGACGATCCCCGCGCTCGGTCACAACACCGTGAAAATTGCGGGCAAAGCCGCCACATGCACCGAAACGGGACTTTCCGACGGCGCATACTGCACACGCTGCGACTACAGGGTCGAGCAGACAGTTACCCCCAAAGCGCCCCACACCGTTGTCACCGATAAGGCTGTTGCGGCAACCTGCACAAAGACGGGACTTACCGAGGGCAGCCACTGCTCCGTTTGCAACACTGTTATTACCGTACAGCAGACGATCCCCGCAAAGGGACACAACATTGTCACCGATAAGGCAGTTGCGGCAACCTGCACAAAGACGGGACTTACCGAGGGCAAACACTGCTCAGTCTGCAAAACCGTAATCACCGAGCAGACCGAGATACCCGCAAAGGGACACACCGTTGTCACAGACAAGGCTGTTGCGCCCTCCTGCACAAAGACGGGACTCACCGAGGGCAGTCATTGTTCCGTCTGCAACACTGTTATTACCGCACAGCAGACGATCCCCGCAAAGGGACACGAAGACCGCGACAATGACGGCAAGTGCGACGACTGCGGCGGCGAAGTTGAAAAAAATCCGTCCGAAGAATGTAAATGTATCTGCCACAAGAAGGGCATTTCAAAGTTCTTCTACAAAATCGCGCGTTTCTTCTGGAAGATATTTAAAACGCACAAGACCTGCGACTGCGGAGTAAACCATTATTGATTAAATAAAATCAAATAACAAAACGGCGTTCACGGAAAAAACCGCGGGCGCCGTTTTACTTTAAACACGTCATGTTTCATATTGTAGGGTCGACGCGGGTGCGCCGACCGAACATCATTTGCAATCGTTTTTCCGCCGCGGAACGCCCGGTGTGCGTTCCCTACAAGCGGAAACCTATCCGCCTGAATCGTAGGGTCGCCGCACCTGCGGCGTCCGCGACCGTAAACATTCAGAAGATTACAAAGCGTACGTTCGACGGACGGGTACTGCATGGGTTGAAATAATTCGTTTTATATATTTTTTCGATATTATCTTTCCCGTCGACCGACGGAACGGCATTTGCATACGCTTTTTTCCGCGGAACGCCCGGTGTGCGTTCCCTACAAGCGGAAAGAAAAGGCACAACACCTAACCGCCTGATACGGCAAAAAGTTGGCAGCGACAGTGAGACGTTGTGAACGTATTTATAAGCGACAGAATAATGCACAAAACCCAACCGCCTGATACCGAAAAAAGATGGTAGCAAGTCGGCGCGTCGCGAGCGCGTTTACAAGCGAGCAGCAGAGACGCAG
>OLHA01001111.1_pt1 | contig 14885 bp, 8 predicted proteins | sample 1605961 | NCBI WGS metagenome assembly OLHA01 (sample SAMN03283288) | human gut metagenome | biome: human-associated habitat; material: feces | host: Homo sapiens | place: Peru | collected 2012
TTGTTTTTGATTCCATTCACGATTCGGCAACAATGCATAATCTATCCCCAGAAATGTTCCACTGAGCCCAAACACGCTCTCGAAAACAGTTTGATTTCAATGCCATATTTTGAGGATTGTCAGATAGCTTGGATATGCAATCGTTTGCATTTGGAAAATAAGTTTTTTCAAAGGCAAGAGCGGAACATGTGGAATTTTTATTCGTAAAATTGCAGTGTGATTATCATTTTCTTTGTGCGAAAAGTTGTTTTGCATAAGTGGTTTTCACCCGTCAATCCCATTCGCATTTTACTGTATTACAATATTTATCTTAATAAACTTTAAACAATGAACAACTTATTTTCCCGTAAGGCTTTTGCCCTGCTCGCGTTGATTTGCTTTGGCTTTGCTGCCATGCAAGCGGCTTTTGTGGGTGGCAGAACCGACTTTCGCGACGAAAGTATCTATTTCGTGATCACTACCCGATTCTATGATGGCGACCCTGGCAACAATGCCCAGTGCTGGGACGCACCAGCCTCGATGCACGGCGACCCCGCTTGGCGTGGCGACTTCAAGGGGCTTATCGAAAAACTCGACTACATCAAGGCACTGGGGTTCACCGCCATTTGGGTGACACCTGTGGTGGAAAACGCTTCGGGCTTCGACTACCACGGTTATCACGCCAGCAATTTCAGCAAGGTGGACCATCGCTACGAGAGCGAGGACGTGAGTTTCCAGACCCTGATCAACGAGGCGCACAAGCGTGGCATGAAAATCGTGCTCGACATTGTGCTCAACCACACTGGTAACTTTGGCGAGGAAAACCTCTGCAAGCAATTCTCCCGCGACTGGACCGCCAATCAATATCTGATTGACGCGTGTATGACTCCTTTCACCCAAAAGGACGGTGGAAAACTCCCCGACGACTACACCGATCTGATTCCAGGAATGCAATACGACAGTCGATTGGCTCTGATGAAAAATACCGACAAACAGAATCACGACACGCACAACTATTGGCACCACTTCGGACAGTTTAACTGGGACGACAACACTCGCTGGTATGCGCAAATAGCCGGCGACTGCGTGGACCTCAACACCGAGAACCCAGCCACCGCCGAATATCTGATCAACTGCTACGGTTCGTTTATCAAAATGGGTGTTGACGGCTTCCGTATCGACACAGGCGGTCACATTCCACGCCTCACCTTCAATAAGATGTTTGTGCCCCGATTCCTCGACATTGCCGAGCAATACAAGCACATGCGTGGTGGCACTCCATTCTTTATGTACACCGAGGTGTGCGCACGCTTCCAAGGCAGCGTCACCTATCGCAACCAGCCTTGCCTTTCACCATATTTCTACACTTGGAAAGAAAACAAGGAATATGCATGGAACTACGATTCCACCTACTGGGACACCAAGGAAGTTTACGAGCAGACCAGCCTTGCTTCGCTCGACAATATCGCATCGTGCGAACAGCAGTATGCCGACAACAGTCACGAGACTGCTTCAGCAATGCCAACCTCTGCCAACGCCTTGCTGAAGGGCAACGACTATCACACACCTGATGTGAGCATGGCTTCGGGACTGAGCATAATCGACTTCCCTTTGCACTACGCTTTCCACGACATCGCCAGCGTGTGGAACACAGCCATCGAAGGCGACAAATACTACAACGATGCCACCTATAATGTGGTGTATGTGGATTCACACGACTACGGTCCTGGTCCTAACGATGGTCAGCGCTTCAACGAAGGAACAGCACAATGGGCTGAGAACCTCGACTTCATGTTCACTTTCCGTGGCATTCCTTGCCTCTACTACGGTAGCGAAATCGAGTTCCGCAAAGGCGCAGTTATCGACAAGGGTCCGACTTTGGCACTGAAGGAAACCGGCCGCGCCTACTATGGCGGCTACATCACTGGCGATGTGAGCGTGAACGACTTTGCCGATGTGGCAAATGCCAGCGGCAATGTGGCAGCCACACTCAACGCCCCACTCTCACGGCACCTGCAACGCCTCAACAAAATCCGCGCCGCCGTGCCAGCATTGCGCAAGGGACAGTACAGCGTGGAGGGCTGCAAGGCAAGTGGCGGATATGCGTTCAAGCGCAGATACACCGATGATAATGTGGACAGTTATGTGCTGGTGAGCATCAACAGCGGCGCCACTTTCACCGGTGTGCTCAACGGCACCTACACCGACTGCGTCACCGGCGATGTGAAAACCGTGACCGACGGCACGCTCACCACTACTGCTTGCTCCGGACAGGGCAATATGCGTGTGTATGTGTTGAGCACCGACAAAACTCCAGCCCCAGGCAAGATTGGCGACGACGGTAAATTCCTCTTCACCACAAGTGCAGCCGCCGACCTCCCACAAGACTACGACGGACACGAGGAAGACCTCTCAACCAACGATGGCGAATCGAACGGCCACGGTGCTACAGGTGGTACTACCGACCCATCAACTCCGCTCCAACGCTACACCCCTGCTGTGGAGCAAGACGACAAGAGCGTGTTCTACGAAGCACCATTGAACGTGAATAAAATCACCGCATGGATATGGAACACCACCGACAACTTCACTGGAAAAAAATGGCCAGGTAAGAGCATGGAACTGATGGGCGTGAATGCCGACAGCACTCGCAAAATCTTTAAATGGACCTACGAAGGCACACTCACCACTATGCCAAGTAGCGTGATCTTTGTGGTTGACGGCAAGCAAACCGACGACCTTGTGTATAAAAACCACGGATATTACATCGACGGCACTTGGAGCAAGGAAATCACCAACTATGTGGCTGGTGCTCCAACCGTGACCATCGACAAGGAGAGTGGCAAATATGAGGGCAGCGTCACCGTCACCCTTACAGCAAGTGTGCCCGATGCAGTGATTGTATATACCACCGATGGCACTGCACCCACCACTTCAAGCCCACAGGCAACGGGCAGCAAGCAACTCACATTCACCGACAACACCACACTCTCTGCCGGCATTCTGCACGAAGGCAAGGTGCGCAATGTGGTGAGTCGTGAATACATCTTCCACGAAGTGCAACCCACCACCGCCACCATCTATCTGAAAGACCCAATGGTGGCGCCCAACTTGTGGAGCAAACTCTACTTCTACGCATGGGATGGCGGAATAGCCCTCGCCGACGCATGGCCCGGTGTGGCAGTCACCGACACCGACACCAAAATGGTGAAAGGCGAGAAGTTCTACTATCGCACCTTCACCAAGCCCACGGCTGATTATGTGTTCAACATCATCTTCAACCAAGGCGATGGCGAGCACCAAAGTGTGGATATTACAAACCTGACCAAGGACACCTATTTTGAAATTTCGTCAACCACCAACAAATACACCGTGACCGACATCACCAGCCAATATGGTAGCGTTTTTGGTGATGTGAATGGCGACGGCAAGGTGGACGTGAGTGATGTCACAGCCCTCATCAACGCCGTTCTAAGCACTGGCACATACGATGAGCAGATGTGCGACCTCAACGGCGACGGCAATGTTGACGCAAGCGATGTAACCATCCTCATCACCCTGATTTCCCAATCATAAACGAGAGATATTTATCTGAAATAAAAGCCACTCGCCGTTTTATGGCGAGTGGCTTTTATTGTCGTTGGTCACCAATTCGTTTCTCGGTATGCTTGACTTGTGGGTTACTGGAAATTAAGGCGGAGGCCGATGCTCCACATGCGGGGGGCACCCCAGTAGCCTCGGAAGGTGGCGAGGTCGTGCGATTTGCCATCGATGCCTCGCTGAATGTAGAATGCGTCGAACAGGTTGGTGCATGTGGCGAAGATGTTCATCATCACGCCTTTCGCCACCATCGTGTTCCAGCCCACAGTGGCATCAAATAGGTGGTACGATGGCAGTTTGTAGGCATCGCCATCTGTCTCCTTGGTGCGCGACGATGGCTCGAAGTCGGCATACATGTCGGCATTGGCGTTCCACGACACCGACGCATACACATTGTCGGTCTTTCCCATGCCGCGCTTCAGCAGCCCCTTGATGGGAAGTGTGGCATTGAGTTCGGCACCATATTGGGTTTGTGGCGCGTCGCCCACGTGCAGGTTGTTGCAATACACCGCATATTCCTTCAGCGTGGCACCGCTGTAGCTGTCGTAGGTGATGCCTTTGCCGCCGCTTTTCCATTTCCACGAAGCCAGCATGGCGTAGGCCTTCACACGCAGCCAGTCAGTCAGGTTTTGGTGCGCCATCAGTTCCACACCCTTGTGCAGCGCGTTCAAACCGGTGATTTGGAATTTTTCCGCTGCCTCATTCGCGCGTTTGGCAATGTTGACGGTGAGCGTTTTGTTGCGCCACGAGGCAATGTAGGCCGACACTTCCATGCCGCCGCCATTCCACGCCGCGCGCACGCCCATTTCGCCGAGGGTGTTTTTCTCGTTGGTCACATTGTTGGTAATCGACAGGTCGCTCGATGCCAAATACACGCCAGCGTAGGGCAAACGGCTGTTGAAACCGGCGTTGGCAAACACCGACAGCGCACCGCTACGGCTGGGTGTGGCATTAATAATGTGATACAGCGCGCCGCCTTTCACGCTCACGCCCCAACCAGTGGCCCAGTCGCTCACGGCACCGGTCTGGTCGTTGTGGCGACGGTAGTTGCCGTTGAACACGGTGGTGCCCAAATGCAGATTCCATCGGTCGGTCACATATTTTCCCTGCACGAAGGCGGAAGTGTGATGGGTGGTGCGGCCATAGCGCGAGCCGATATAGTCGCCCAAGCGGTAGGGTGCACCGTAATAGAGCAGATAATCGCCTCCCAAGAGGTCGAGCATCTTCATCTTCTGCCAAGTGTCGAAATACTGATACTGCACGCCACCCAACAGCGTGGTGGCTTCGGTCAACTTATATTCGCCCGACGCTATTGCGCCTGCCTGCAAATGCCCCGAAAGGTAGTCGATCATCGCATACTGTCCGATGCTGTTGCCTTCGGCATCTTTGTTGGCGGTGTTTTCTTGCATGATGGCGTCGAAGTCGATGTGTCCTGTGGCATCTTGGTGCGAAATGATGCTACTGCCGCTGTTGGCGCTCACCGTAGAGCGTCCGCCACCGCTTGCAATCGCCACATACACAGAATTTTTCATCGAAAAGCGGTCGCCATTCTTCAAATGCTGAAGTGTGAAATAAGGCTTGAAATAGTGGTTGCGCCCGATGGAGTATTTTTCGCCATTCAGATAGCCCCAGTTCTTGGAATAGCCACGGCCGTAGTTCATCACTTCCTCATACGAGAGTTCGGTGTTGCGCTGGTCGTGAGTTTCGGGCGATCCGATGGCGGTGAACAGTAGCGTGTGGTCGGTGCCGAAATTCTTGCTCACCGAAAGCAGATACGACAGCGTGTTCACATTCGAGCACTCCACGAAGCCATTGCCGCGAGTGTAACTCACAAGGGCGTTGGCAGCCCAACCATTCGCCAAGCGGCCAGTGCTGTAGTTGAGCACCGTCTTGGTCAGTCCCTGCTGCGTGGTCGAAACCGACACTTCCCCTGCGGGAGTCTGCGAAGCCGTTTTGGTGATAATGTTCACCAGTCCGCCCATCGCGCAGTCGGCAAGCATCGAATTGCCCATACCTTTCTGAATTTGAATGGCATAGGTGGCATCGGAAAGCCCCATCCAGTTGCTCCAGTACATCGAGCCAGAAGTGAGTCCCTGAATAGGAATACCGTTGAGCATAATTGCCACATTGTCTTGCTTAAAGCCACGGATATTGAGCGACGCGTCGCCATAACTGCCCGAAGTGGAAGTGGCATACACGCCCGGCACACCCTGCATCACCTCCACATAATTGGGGGCGGTGGTGTGAATACGAAGACTTTGTGGTGTGATAGTGGTGAGATTGAGCGGAGTGACCTGCTCGTTAGCGAAGTTGGCACGGACCGACACTTCCTGGAGAGTGACCGTGGAATCGTGTTTCGCACTCAGTGAATTAGAGCCAGATGGCTCGCTCTCGCCTACGCCTCCTGCGTACACGAGTGGTGTGGACATCATCATGCCCAGCAAAAAGATGTTCTTTTTCATTTTTTCTTCTTCCATCCAGACTTTTACTGTCGGTACCGTAGTTGCAACGGTTCTGCCTTTCGGCTCGCGGACTTTACCGCCGGTCGGGAATCACGCCCTGCCCTGAAGATATGTTATTTTAAAAATCGCCTGCAAAGTTAATACATTCCCCCCATTCCCACAACCCCCCACCACCTTGCGAAAAGTTGCAAAACCAACTCCAAAAATGTGGAAAAAAGTTGCAAAAATGCTACCAAATCACTGGAAAAAAGTTGTATTTTTGCATCAAAACCTAAATATTATGCTCAAAAGAAAGATACATAACCACCTCATTGAGTGGAAGAACCGAGGCGACAAGAAGGCTCTCATCATCACAGGAGCCCGACAAGTGGGAAAAACAACTGCTATTCGGGAGTTTGCAAAAGAAAATTATACGCATTTTGTGGAAGTGAATTTTGTGAAGCATCCTGTGGCAAAACAAGCATTTGATGCCGACCTCGACACCAACACGATTGTCACTTATTTGTCAGCGATGGGTTTTGGACCATTCGTTGAGGGGAAAACGCTTGTGTTTTTTGACGAAATTCAAGAGTGCCCCAATGCTCGAACCGCCATAAAGTTTTTGGTGGAAGACAACCGATTCGACTACATCGAGTCAGGCTCATTGCTTGGCATCAACTATAAAGATGTCACTTCCTACCCTGTGGGCTTTGAGGAAGAAATCAGGCTTTACCCCCTCGACTTCGAGGAGTTTTTGTGGGCAAAGGGCATCGGGGAAAATGTGGTGGAGGTGCTGCGAAAATGCTACAATTAGGAAAAGACTGTGCCAGATTTCATTCATAAGCAGATGAGCAAGGTATATCAAGAGTTTTTGGTGATTGGCGGAATGCCCGAAGTGGTGCAGAAGTATATCGACAACCCCGATATTTCTAATGCTTTCCGAGCGCAAAAATCAATCATCACCACTTATCGTGACGACATTTCGCATTATGCCGAAAAATCGGCGGTACTGGTGAAACGGGTGTTCGACGCAATGCCATCGCAACTTGGCAAACAAGACAAGCGATTTGTTCTTGCCGATATTGAGAAAGGCGCATCACTACGCAAATACGAAGCCCCCACACAATGGCTCATCGATGCTGGACTTGCCTACTATTCATTCAATACAAAGGCTTTTGAACTGCCTTTCGAATCAACAGAAAACAGGAAACTGTATAAACTGTATATGGTGGACACCGGTTTGCTGTGCTTGCAAATGATTAACGAAATGCAATTTGAGGTGCTGAAAGGAAATATCGGCATCAACGAAGGGGCGCTCACCGAGAACTTTGTGGCGTGCGCCTTATCCGCCAAAGGAAAATCACTGCATTACTACGATAAGAAAAGCAAGCAGGAATTGGATTTCATCATTCAAGAAAACAACAAAATCACAATCTTGGAAGTGAAATCTGGCGACAACTATAAGAAGCACGCTCCCCTTGACGCCGCACTCGACTGTTTTTCCGGCAGCATCGGTCGCGCTATCGTGTTATGTAAAGGCAATTTGGAGAAATCTGATGACGTAACTTACATGCCTCTATATATGGCAATGTTCCTGTAGTATTGCTGTCCAGTAAAACTTTATCAAAATAATTTAGGGCTGATGCCTCGTGATGAAGTGTCAGCCCTAATTTATGTTGCTTGCAAAAAGTTTTACCGAACAGCAATAATTTGCAATATCCATTAGGAAAGCATCAAACCAAGTTATTCTGCGCGAAAGCACACAAGAAAGCCGACGGCTTTGATGCTTTTATTTTATTCTCATGAAATGCAAAAAATATCCATCCTTGTTGACTTTCCTTTTGAGTTCAATAACCAATCCCCCGTATTTGTCCAGAATGTTTACAAGGTGTTTTAATGCTGTTTATTTTTACACATTTCGTTTTTCCAGAATTTACAAGGTTTCATCCTATACCTTATTTCTTTGTAATAGTCGGTGGAGCCCAATTATCCAATGCCTTTAAATCGGGCAGATACATGCGCATGAAAAGATGGAAAGCCTTATTGCCTGTGGGCAACCAATAAGAGCCCTCTTGAGGGGCGTTAGCCGACAATGTAACATCAAGCGATCCATCAGCATTGAGCTTGTATTCGCTACGGTCGGTAACATTATATCTATTGATAGGATTATCAATAAGATAGTTGTCATCTCCATAGGCAGTTATCGACCAGAAACCGCCTTCCTCAACCGGAGGAAGTGAGCTGAAATGCAACGTGTAACTATTTGCACCATTAAGGGGCTCATTGTTAGAATCATAGTCGGCACGAGGATAAATAGCTATTTCATTGGTATTGGCACCAAGTCCAACCAGCGCCACAGCAGCACGGTAATCATAGGCGTTGCCAAAGTCGCCTATAGGTTCCTTAAAATAAGACCATATTCCTCCTATATTCCTCTTGTTTGTGGCTGCAATTGCTACGGCGTCTGCCTTGAAAGAAGCTTTTATTTTGGCAAACATCTCTGCTCCATTTTCAATTTGCTTCAGGTGAAGCCCCGGACCAACACCAAGTTTCTTCAGTCGATTTATTATCTCGGTATCAAAACTCAGAGGAGAGTTCTTTTCCATGAGTGAGTTTGCCTTGGCGAAATACTCATCAAGCGGCATGGACAGACATTTCGCCACTGGATTCACATCCTTTGCGGCATCGTAAGTGCCCTTTGGCGCTACATATCCTGCATTGCCATAAGCCGAAAGAGGGTAAGCCTTCATTGCATCCTGAATCTTCTTGACATTCTCATAGTCGCCCTCTCCCTTATTAAGGATGCGAACAATACACCACCCCATTGTTGTAGGCATCTCTACAAGAGTGGCTCCTGACGGAACAGAAACCTTCTGCCCTTTCTTGGCAAACACGTATGTGCCGCCATCGGTGATAAGCTTTGTTGTATTGGTCCATGCGTCGAGTACCTGGACATTGCAGAATCTGTCTTTAACATCAGGAAATTCGAACACAACAGGTTCCTCACTCATATCCATCCACAACCGACTGTAATATGTATCCACATTAGGTGTCACCACAGACTTGTTCGATGCGTCGGCCATCTTTACTGCATGAATAAGCTGATTAATCGGTGCACGAGGTATGCCTGGCACAAATGTTTCGGCATTAGTTTCTACCGATTCTGTGGCATCCATTATCATTAGCGGAAAGGTATAATAGAAAGCCTCTTTTAGTTCACTCTCGGTAACGGTGATGGGAACATCAACAGGATTGGTAATCGAGTCGTCGTCACAACTTGCTGTAAACATACTTAGTGTTATCAGCAAAGGAAGAAATAGTCGTTTCATTTTCGTAATTTATTTTGCTTTTGTTGTGTAAATACTTCGGTGATTTTATAGCGAAGTATTTACACAACTTGTTATATGATAATCCAATTTTCTCAATATTTTACGCGGATTGGTCCGGCAACAGAGTTGAATAAAAGGTCGCCATTAGCAAGATACTGAATGATGGCGTAAGCGCCATTGGCTCGATTGCTCTTGCCCAATATGGTGCGATGACGTGTGGCACCACTCTTCCAGTCAAGTCCTGTAACTTCCCAGCCCGAAGCATCGTTCCAGCCACATACAAATACCATTTCTGACTTGGTACTTACGGCAGGAATCATACTTACAGAACTCACATCGCTGCGCGCCCACTTATTCTCCCACTTGTTCTCCTTTGTATTCCAACGTACACACTCGGCACCTTGAGGGCCTTTGACAATAGGACCAATAGCAATCACACCAATAATCTTGTCGTTTATTTCCTGATCAGTAACATTGATGTTGTTTACAACAAAGGCATCATAGCCACCCACTACAACTGACTGCTCAGACTGTATCCACTCTGTTGATGCAGGCAGACCGCATGTAACCTCGTGCACTCCGGCTATACGCTTGTCGTACCCTGCCACTTGCTGTGCATCTGAGGGGATTTCGTCACGCCAGAAAGCCAATAGTTTCATACGCTTAGAGCCATCGGTAATAACTACCAACTTGTCCTCGTCTTGGCCAAAACCCATAAGTGTAGGCGTTGCACCAGTGCCATATCCGAGTTTGATACATGGAGCCATCGGACCACCATCGTAATAGGCTTGCCATGCACCATCAGCCTGGGAGGTAGAGATTTTTCCGTCCTTGCAGATAAGTTTCTGCATAAGGCCTTTTCCGCCAGGTGTGCGACTGTTACTTGCTACGTAAAGACCGCCATTTTCGTCAACACAGATAGAGTTGGTGAGAATCTGGTCTGATGGAAGAGCGTATGAATCCTCGATTGTAGTAAGATCACGATTCAGCACAAGAATTCCGTGCTGAGCAGCCACAACAAGATGGCCGTCATAGGTCATAGTGGCACCTACGAGAGTAAAAGAGTTGAAGGTAAATTCCGTGAGTCTTATTTGATTATCCAGCACGATTCCTTCTTTGGGATTATTAGGATTGGCAAGGCGATAGCGTGCCATTACCTGACCTGCATTGGTGTAAGCATAGTTATCCTTGTCGCACAAGACATAATTACCGTTAGCCATAGACATTTGTGGCGCCGGGCCCAATATATCGGTAACCGTCTTGGAAAGTTCGTCGTAAGAAGCATGATCGGCAATCATACGTGTCAGTTGCTCCTGGGTCTTCATTGTAATCCCTGGCAAGCCAGCCTCGGCAACCCTTTCAAGTTTGCCGTCGCTTATATCAAGATACGACACGCGGTCGCTACTCATGCCCCACATATAATTTGGTGAAGTCGAAGCAAGAGTCATCAAATTAACAGGACCGCTCCATGTCATCGGACACTTGGAAAGATCTATATTGAAAGTGCCATCCTTGACAGCAAACGAGAATGCATCGGTCTGAGCCGAATTGAAGTGCGTGATACTATACTCTTCCTGTGCAAGCCAAGGGTTAGGTTTGGGTTTTGCGACTTGAGCCAAAGGCACTTCGGTAGTGCTGCCGCCACCATCAGGAGTGAATTCTTCGGAACACGAAGCCAAAGACATAGCTCCCATGGCACACGCCATTAAATAAAAATAATTTTTCTGCATAGTGAATTGTTCTTGAGGGTTTTTTTGTTTGAATTTCCTAATGCAAAGATACAGAAACATCAACCGTCAAAAACCCCAAAGACATCACTTATGTGTCACTCTTATAGAAAAGATACGTCACTATAAGAATGGTTACACTTAGCCCTATTATGTGACTTTTATACAATAGTTACACCACACATCCAGTAGAAAACGCACACATAACCAACATATTATCGTTGACGACGCCACTCGGCGGGAGTCAAGCCCATCCTTTCCTTGAACAGACGCTGAAAATACACACGCGACGAGAAACCACACTCCATAGAAACAACCTCGTTGCTATATTCGGGGTGTACAGCCATGAGTGCCTTTGCCTCCTCCAAACGAATACCTGAAAGCCAGATACGGAAACTCTTACCATATACGGAAGTCAGATACGAAGCAACGTCGGTACGATTAACCTTTATGCGACGAGCAAACGAGGATAACGTCAAGTCGCTATCTTTATAACCACTCTCGCTTCGCCATTTGCTTATCGCCATATCTATTTCGGCACTACGCTCAGGCACAATCTCCCTAAATACCTTAGCAGCAATCTCCTCGTGAGTCTCGGTAATAATCTCAGTTACCCCATCGGACATACTAAATCCAAGTGCCGTAAAACTAACAATAAACAGCGAAAGCGAAATCAGTGCTAAAGGTCCAAAGACAAAGAGCAACGGCTGCGACAATATATAAAGAGGCATAATTACAGCAAAAGCACACACCACAAAAAGTCCAATGCGCATAGTGCGCAGGTAAGCATCTACTGGATTACCAAGTTCGTTGTCGAGCCTGCGTTGAACATCACTAAGTGCCCTTAGCGGTGCCCATATATAATACAACAAAGTAAAGAAATAAATAGCATCAGCAACATATAGCATAGCACCAATATGCATACTACCATTTGAGATAACACCTGCGACTATGCACAACACCATAAGAGCATAACCCACAACGCCATAGCGCATAAAACTCCAACGTTCTTGCCTCGCGCGCAGAATATTAAGCTGCGACCACGACAACAAAAGAACCGAAGGCGAATAAAACAGCAGATTAAACAGAATACCCACATCGTCCCCCTGTTGTCGCCAACCCAACAGCATCTGGCACATATAGTGTGCAACAAATAATAATAGTGCCACACAAACCATCCAACGCGACTGCTCAAACTGCTTGTTACGACAAGTTACATAGTAGCGCGACACAAACAAAAAAAACGCAAGCATGGACATCACAATCATGCAAGTATATTGAAGAGCAATAAGGTCTAAGCAGGTATCCAAAATCATATATACAATAAATAATTTAACGTGAGTTTGACGATATATAAGTGCCTAAAAATTTGGTGATTAGCAAAAATGTTGTAACTTTATTGATACTGAAAATCAAGAGTTTACAAACAATCATCGCTATAATTACTGAGAACAAAGTTACTGAAATATTCTGTATTGCGGTTGACTTCTGCATAGTTTTTGATGCCCAAATGGAAAAATACACCATAAAAAGCAACTCCAAACGCAAATATCATCGTGAATTCACCATGTCAAAGGCAGAAATAATGGTTATCGTTATACTTTTCCACAGTTCAGGCTTTCGTTGCTTGAAGCATTTCTATAAGGAATTATTGCTGTAACAATACATAACCACACATCTTCCTCCCTCCAAAAAAAACTGCAAAATCATGTTTTATGTGATGGTGGGGTTGGGAGTGTGGGGGAAAAAGTGTAATTTTGGCAACAACAATAAAAAATTATAGATATGGTGAAGAAAATTATGTTTTTGGCAATGTGCCTGCTTTTGGCGGCAAGCGTTGCCGACGCGAAAAGCAAGAAGGGTGGCAAGGCTGCCGCTCGTATCGACGACGCAGCATTTGTGGCTGATTATGAGGCGATGATGGACTCGCTGAAGGTGGTTGGCTCGAATGTGGTGGTGGTGAAGGACAACAAAATTATCTACTCCCACAGTTTCGGCTTGAAAAACCGTGAACGCGGCGAGGAGATGACGCCCAACACCATTTTCCGCATCGCCAGCATCTCGAAGTCGTTTACCGCCACAGCCATCATGCAACTGGTGGAAAAAGGCAAACTCGACTTGAAGGCTGATGTGAACAAATACCTCGATTTCAAGTTGCGCAACCCTAAATACCCCGATGTGCCTATCACGCTCGAAATGCTCTTGAGCCACACTTCAAGCCTCAACGATTCGCAAGGCTATTGGGAGAGTTTCGATGCTGTGAACCCTGCCACTAACCCCGACTACGCCAAGTGCTACAACGACTACCGTCCCGGCACCGGCTATGAATACTGCAACTATGCGTTCAATATCATGTCGGCTGTGATTGAGAAGGTGAGCGGACAGCGCTTCGACCGCTACATCGTGAAGCACATCATGAAGCCTCTGGGCTTGAAAGGCAGCCACTGCGTTGACGACCTCGACAGCACTCGCTTTGCCACACTCTATGCGATGGAGAATGGCGCGTTCGTGCCACAGCCACAGGCCTACGCGCGCCCCGATGTGCTCGACCACTATCAGATGTGCAAAAACACCACACGCCTTTCGGCTGCTGGCGGTGTGAAAATCACGGCTATGGATTTGGCAAAATACATGCTGATGCACATGAACTACGGCAAATCGCCATTGGCAAAGGCGCGCGTCATCAGCGAGGCAAGCGCACGACGTATGCAGACGGTGATTACCGACGATGCCAACGCCAACACCGAGAAGGAGCGCGCAGGACTTGGACTGATGCGTGCCGACGAGTTTACCCCTGGCACCGAACTGGTGGGCCACACTGGCGGCGCTTACGGATTGCGTAGCGCCATGTTCTTCGACCCAGTGAAAAAGTATGGTTTCGTGGTGATTACCAACGGTTCAGGCAGCCGCAAGGTGCTCCAACGCTCACTCACGCTCATGCGCGACCATTTCATAAAATAAGCGATTTAAATCAATGATTCAAAATCTTCTATTAGTGGGGTGCGGCAGCTTTGTGGGTGGCGCACTCCGCTACTTCATTGGACAAATGCTTGCAGGGCGTATGCTACTGGGCTTCGGTATGGGCACCATTAGCGTAAACCTTGCAGGGTGCTTTATATTCGGTATCATATATGGCCTGCTCGAACGCCTCGGCGCATTGCAAACAGGCTGGGCACTCCTGCTCACCGTGGGCTTGTGCGGCGGTTTTACCACATTTTCCACCTTTGGCAACGAAATGCTCACCCTCATGCGCACAGGCGAGGTGATGGTATTCGCCTCCTACACCCTCATCAGCGTGATGGGCGGCATCATCCTGCTCTACATCGGCCACCAATTAGCCACCCTATAATCCCCAAAATCAAGCATATCCCTCCAAATTATCAACCACCACTGTATCAGCACATTGGAAACATACCAAAGGTATGTCCCTACGCTATGGCGTTATCGTTTTTGACCGATTCGCAAACCAAAGGGACGGTTCTTTTGGTTTGTTGTGAGCAAATCCCGATGTAGATGTTTTGTCATTTGAAAGTTTTTTTGTTTCTTTGCATTGTTGGAATGGTTTTGGTGGTTAATATTATTTTTTTTCAAAATTACCAAAAATTTCGTTCCAACATTTTTTTATTATGAATAACACACCGGGGAACGCCCAGCGGCAAGGGGCAGAGCCCCGTCGAGCGTCCACACTCAACGCCATCTCCAACCCCAAACCACATTTCCACTGCAAACATAGTAACTTTTGGTCTGTTGTGGACAAATCCCGATGTAGATGTTTTGTCATTTGAAAGTTTTTTTGTTTCTTTGCATTG
>OLHA01001113.1_pt1 | contig 14882 bp, 7 predicted proteins | sample 1605961 | NCBI WGS metagenome assembly OLHA01 (sample SAMN03283288) | human gut metagenome | biome: human-associated habitat; material: feces | host: Homo sapiens | place: Peru | collected 2012
TATCCTTGCTCCGCTCCCGGCTCTTATTATATATAATGTATAATTGTCCGCCGGCCGTTTTGTTTAAAAAATGCTATTGAAAAAAGCCGTGCGTTATTGTATTCGGATATCCTTGCTCCGCTCCCGGCTCTTATTATATATAATGTATAATTGTCCGCCGGCTGTTTTGTTTAAAAAATGCTATTGAAAAAAGCCGCGCGTTATTGTATACTGTATTTGGATTTTAAACAATTTTACGCGCCTGTGTCGGACGGTTTTCGACGGAAATACGAGAGGCGCGTTTTCGGAGGCTTTAATTAAATGAGGAACGTCAAATTATTCAACTGCTTAAAGTCGGCGGTCACGGTAATACTTGCTTTTTGTCTCGCGCTCTCCCCGTCGGCGCTGTTTTTCGGCACGAAAGCCGATGCGGCATACGGCAAGTGGATATCCACATGGGCAACGAGCCTTGTCAACGGTTCGATAGAGCTTGGCGGCATCATTCCGGGCGCTGCCGTTCAGGACGTCATTCCGTCAAAGAGCACGATACGCACAGAGCTTTCGGTTACGGCGGGCGGCTCAATGCTCAAATTCAAGCTGTCAAACCAGTTCGGCAAGGCGGCAATCACGATAAACGAGGCGAGTGTTGCGCGCACCGACGGCGCGGGCAAGGCAATGATAGTCGACGGCACGCAGACTCCGATAACCTTTGACGGAAAAACGGAGGTCACTATTCCCGCAGGCGAAATAATATGGTCGGACGCTATCGAATTTAAGACGGCGGCGCTTGAAAAAATAAGCATAAGCATGCACTTCAGAAACCTTACATATATCACCTCGACGGGACTTTCAAACGGACGAACCTTTATGTCCACGGGGCTTCTTTTGAGCTCCGGCAAAGCATCAAAGGTCAACTACACATCGCTCCCGACATCAAATGAAATTAACATTTCGTCGGGCACGGTCACTTACCACACCATTCCGTTCCTTTCGTGCATAAACACATTCAACACTTCCGACGGCGCTTGCTCGGCTGTCTTTATCGGTGACTCCACGCTCGTTAATGACACATATCTCCACTATGCAAAACGCCTTGTAAGCGGCGGCGAGAAGGACATCGGCGTTGTCAACGAGGCGGTCATAGGCAACAAGCTGCTTTCCGACGGAACGGGTCTTATCGGCAATCTCTGCGGAAAGGCGATGATAGACCGCTTTTCGCGTGACGTGCTTGAGCAGGCAGGAGTAAAATACTGCTTTGTAAAGATAGGTCTTAACGACATTGCGCACCAGTATTCAAAGAGCCTTTCGCCCTCAACACCGAAATACAGTCCGCAGGACATTATTTCAGGCTACAAAGCACTTGTCAGAATGTGCCATAACAAGGGTATAAAGATATATTTCTTTACAAAATCTCCGTGGAAGGGCTACGAACGCGAGTTTCTCGGACAATCGGGCGACCTCACATGGTCGGAGGAAATTCAGAAGCTCTGCGACGAGCTTACAAACTGGGTAAAAACGAACAGCGAAGCCGACGGATTCATCGACTGCGCCGACCTTGCCGACCCCTCGAACCCCTACGCGCTCTGCCCCTCCTTCACTCCCGACGGCGCGCACCTTACCGAAATCGGCTCGATAGCGCTTGCCGACCTTATCCCCGTTGAATACGTGGGCGCCGACAAGACGAAATGCAAAACGGCGGCATCTATTGCCGGCATCGACCCGTATAAGGAAAAAAAGCAAATTGTTGCAAAAATGAATGCAAATAAGGCGAATAACTCGACAAAACCGTCCGAAAACGTAACAAAAGCACCCGTTACCGAGGCTCCGGCGGCAGCCCCTGCAACCGAAGCGCCGACTCTGCCCGAGCAGGTCACAAGCACCCCGACGGAGCCTGCGACATCGCCCGATATCACCGTTTCCGCCTACGGGGAGCCGACCACGGTCACGGTGAAGCCCATTGACGGAAACAAAACAAACAACGGTTCAAACGGCAAAAAGGACTCCGATTATAACGTTATCGATATCGGCTCGATAGGAACGGGCGGCGGCTCGATAGTATTCATTCTGATTCTTATCACGGCAATTGTCGCTTCGGGAATTGTTGTTGTGCTGACTGCAAATAAAAAGAGAGAAGAAGAAATATAACGAAATATGGAACTTAAATATCTTAAAAGCGGCACGGACATACGCGGCACGGCTGCAGGCGACGGCATACAGCTTTCCGATGAGGCGGTCGAATGCATAGCACTCGGCTTTGTGTCGCATACGGAACAAAAGACGGGCATAAAGCCGACGGATATGACGGTTTGCATCGGTCACGACTCGCGCATATCGGCGGAGCGCATAAAAAACGCGCTTATCCGTGCGCTGACATCGGTCGGCGTGCGCGTGCTCGACTGCGGCATGTGCTCCACACCGGCAATGTTTACGGTTTGCCTTGACAGCGGCTGCACGGCAAGCATCCAAATCACCGCAAGCCACCATCCGTATGACAAAAACGGGCTGAAATTCTTCACGCGCGACGGCGGCTTTGAGGGTGAGGACATCACCTCGGTGCTTGAACTTGCAGAGAAGAAAACGCCTGTAGGAAACGCAGAGGGTAAAGCGGAAAAATACGACTATATGCCGGTATACTGCGCACGGCTCAAAAAGCTTTTCACGGACGCGCTCGGAGAGGGGACTCCGCTCAAAGGACTTCACATTGTTGAAGACGCGGGCAACGGCGCAGGCGGCTTTTTTGCGAAGGACGTGCTTGCACCGCTCGGCGCCGACATTTCGGGAAGCGAGTTTCTGGAGCCTGACGGAATGTTTCCGAACCACATTCCGAACCCCGAAAACGAGACGGCAATGGGATATATTTGCCGCAGCGTGATTAAAAACAAGGCTGACTTAGGCATTATTTTCGACACGGACGTTGACCGCGCGGCATGCGTCGGCGCGGACGGACGGGAGATAAACCGCAATGCGCTTGTGGCGCTTGCGTCGGCGATTGCTCTCAGGGACGCGCCCGGAGGCACGGTGGTTACCGACAGCGTGACGAGCGACGGTCTTAAGGAGTTTATAGAAAAAAACCTCGGCGGCGTCCATTACCGCTACCGCAGGGGATACAAAAATGTTATAAACAAGGCAAAGGAGCTGAATGCGGCGGGAATCGACTGTCCGCTCGCCATAGAAACCTCGGGGCATGCGGCACTGCGCGACAACTTCTTTCTTGACGACGGCGCTTATTTAATGGCTCGCATTATTATACTTTTTGCCGAATTGCGCAGCAAGGGTCACGAGCTTACCGAGCTTCTCACCGACCTTAAAATGCCTGCGGAGGCAAAAGAAATCAGGTATAAAATAAACTGCCGCGACTTTGCGGAATACGGAAAAACCGTGCTTGCCGACCTTGAGGAATACTGCAAGACGTTTGATTTTCTCACTCCCGCGCCCGACAACCGCGAGGGCTTCAGAGTCAATTTTGACAAGGAGCACGGCGACGGCTGGCTGCTGCTGCGTTTAAGCGTCCACGACCCCGTCATGCCGCTGAATATTGAGAGCAATTCAAAGGGCGGCTCGGAGAAGATTGAAAGATTTTTTGCGGAATTTGTAAAAAGGCACGAAAAACTGTCTTAAAGCGGCAAAAACAAGACGGAAAAACCATTTCGGCGCAAAGCCGTTCCGACCTGCGAAGCAAAGCACGCAAAGCGCGAATAACACTGTTCGGGCACTGTATTTTACGGTCGCATGACCGTGTAGTTTTACTATATTGAAAGGAGAAAATTTATGCGTAATTTTCCTATCGGTATCATTGTTAACAGCTTCAAAATCGACATTCCGTCCGCAGTGAAAAAGGCGGCGGAGCTTGGCGCACAGGGCATTCAGGTGTACGCCACGCGCGGTGAGATGGCACCCGAAAACATGTCTCCGGTCAAAAGACGGGAGTTCCTCGACCTTGTGAAATCAAACGGTCTTGTAATTTCGGCACTCTGCGGCGACCTCGGTCACGGCTTCGGCGATGAGGAGCAAAACCCGGAGCTTGTCGAAAAATCAAAGCGTATTCTTGACCTTGCAAAGGATCTTGAAACGGACGTTGTAACCACGCACATCGGCGTTGTTCCCGCGTCTCCGCTTCATCCGCGCTACAAAATAATGCAGCAGGCATGCGGCGAGCTTGCCGAATATGCCGACTCGATAAATGCGCATTTTGCGGTCGAAACAGGACCCGAAACGAGCGCGGTTCTCAAGGATTTCCTCGATTCGCTCCACTCAACGGGCGTAGGCGTTAACCTCGACCCCGCAAACCTCGTCATGGTGACGGGCGACGATCCGGTCAAGGCGGTATATAATCTCCGTGAATACATCGTCCACACTCACGCGAAGGACGGCGTCAACCACTTCTACAAGGATCCCGAAATTGTGTACGGAATCAAGCGCGACGATGCGCTCGTCACGGGACGCGGCTTCGAGGAGGTGCCGCTCGGACAGGGCAGCGTGCCGTTCCCGGCGTACCTCGACGCACTCGCGGACATCGGCTACAAGGGATTTTTGACTATCGAAAGAGAATGCGGAGACACCCCTGCGGACGATATCGCGCTTGCGGTGAATTACCTCAAAGGGCTTATGAACTGATACATAAAAGAACGGCTCGAAAGAGCCGTTTTTTTAATGATATACCTGCTGTGTTCAGAGCATCCCGCCGGTGGGATAAATTCGCTTCGCAATGAAATCCGTAAAACTCCGTTTATCGGGAATCGGAACCCCTGCGGAGTCGGATTTATAAAATTTCAATGCCGTTGCGTTCATCGGTCGACAAACCGCACGGCATTCGCCCGTGTTTCCCTGCAAGCGGAAACCTCACCGCATTACTTGTAGGGCCGCCGCACCTGCGGCGTCCGCGACCGTAAACATACAGAAGATTACAAAGCGTGCGTTCGACGGACGGACACAGCATAGGTTGGAATTGCTACTCCGTGTAATTTCCATTCGTCAATTTTATGATTATCCGTCGACCGTCCGAACGGCATTCGCCCGTGTTTTCCACCGCGGAACGCCCGGTGTGCGTTCCCTACAAGCGGAGAGAAGGAGCAAGACAAAACGTTAAGACGGTTACAAAACGTGCGTTCGACGGACGGGCGCTGCATGGGTTGAAATATTTACACCGTGTAATATTCATTCGTAAATTTGTGCTTATCGGTCGACCTGCCAAACATCATCCGCACACGTTTTTTGTTTTTTTTACAGATCGTCCGCGTCCTGCTGCGGAAGGTTGAGTCTGTCGACTGCATTCCCCGTGTAGCTGCCGAGAACGTCGGTCGGAACGGGCGCGCCGAACTCTATCGCAAGCTTTTCACCCGGCTTGAGCGGCATGTCGGGTGTTTTTTTATTTTGTTTTTTATTTTTTTTCATGTTATTCACCTCAAAAAAAGTATTGCCCGACGGCGGCAAATAATACGTCATTACAAAAAAACAATGCGCGCACGGGCGCCCCGGCGGCATGAGGACGCCATTAAAAAAAATCATACCGACCCATAGACAATAATGAACAAACACCCGGTAAAACGTTCTTGCTTTATACATTATATTGTGATACACTTATAAAGTACGTTCAAAATATTGTAGAACAAGGTGAACAAAATGCAACAGTGCGATATGTGTCTCAACAATGCGTATGACGGGGAAACAGGCGAATATTACTGCGTCATAGAATTTGACGAGGACGAGACGGCGGAATTTTTCGAGCATTCGCACCGCGGCTGTCCGTATTACGACCCCACCGACGAATACAGTATTGTGAAGAAACAGAACTAACCCGAAAAAGGAGATCTCCGAAGTGAACACAGATGTAGCCATAGTCGGCGCAGGCCCCGCAGGCATATTTACGGCGCTTGAGATGCTGCGCCGCGGAAGCAGAAAAAAGATCGTTATAATCGAAAAAGGCAAGGCGATTGAAAACCGCCACTGCCCGAAGCAAAAGACAAAGGTGTGCATGAACTGCAAGCCGAACTGTCACATTACGACGGGCTTTTCCGGAGCAGGCGCGTTTTCGGACGGCAAGCTGTCTTTGAGCTATGAGGTAGGCGGCGATTTTCCGTCGCTCATCGGCGAGATGAACGCACAGGAGCTGATAGATTACACCGACGGCATTTACCTCGAATTCGGCGCGGACACTCACGTTGAGGGAATAAACGCCGACGAAGAAGTTAAGGCGATAAGAAAAAGAGCGATAAGCGCGGGACTTAAGCTCGTCGACTGCCCTATCCGCCACCTCGGCACGGAAAAGGCGCAGGAGCTTTATTATGCAATTGAGCAGCATTTGCTCAAAAACGGCGTGGAAATACTCTTTGACTGCGAGTGCACGGGACTGCTTCTCGACAACGACCAAGGGCGCTGTCTCGGTCTTGTGGCAACCGACAGGAGCGGCGATTTTGAGATAAGAGCCAAGCACACGATAATTGCAACCGGCAGACGCGGCGCCGATTGGCTTGAAAAAATCTGTGCGCAGTATCACGTTGCGCATCAGCCCGGCACTGTCGATATCGGTGTGCGCGTGGAGGTTCGCAATGAGGTCATGGAGACGGTGAACAAGGCTCTTTATGAGTCAAAGCTCATCGGATATCCGCGTCCGTTCAAGAACAAGGTGCGCACCTTCTGCCAGAATCCCGGCGGCTTTGTGAGCCAGGAGAACTACGACAACGACCTCGCGGTGGTTAACGGACACTCATACAAGGAGCTGAAATCCGACAACACAAACCTTGCTATTCTCGTGTCGCACAACTTTTCAACTCCGTTCAATCAGCCTATCGAATATGCGCAAAAAGTCGGCGAGCTGACGAACATGCTTGCAAACGGACATATTCTCGTGCAGCGCTTCGGCGATATTCTCGACGGCAAGCGCACTTGGCCGAAGGAGCTTATGCAGTCGAATCTGCGACCCACTCTCCCCGACGCGGTGGCAGGCGACATTACCGCTGCAATGCCATACCGCGCGATGATTAACATAATCAATTTTATTCAGGCGGTGGACTGCGTTGTGCCCGGCTTTGCGGCTTATGAGACGCTGCTCTACTCCCCCGAATTGAAGTTCTACTCCAACCGCATTAAGATGGATGATAAGCTTGAAACAAATGTCAAGGGACTTCACTGTCTCGGCGACTCGTCGGGCTGGACGCGCGGACTCATGATGGCATCGGTCATGGGTGTGCACATGGGACGCATAATCGCGGATGAAGAAACAAAATCATAATCACATTAACATGTAAGGCGGTGTACATGGGCGAATGCCGTGCGGTCGGTCGACGGATAAGCACAAATTGACGATTGCAGAAAAAAATAATCACATTAAAAAAATAATCACATTATCATGTAAGAAAGCCGCCGTTTTGACCGGCGGCTTTCTTTATTTTACTTTGCTCCGAAAAGCTTTTTGAAAAACTGAACTATCTTACGGAAGAATTCCTGAAGCTTTTTGATGAACGACGGAGCGTCATCGGGGTCCTTGGGAGGCACGACCTCCGCCTTAGAGGTTGCAATAATATAGTTCTTCTGAATGTTTTCGAGGACATATTCCGCTTCCTGCGGGAGCTGTTCGCCGTTTGCGATGATGTAGTACGGACGCGCGGGACGGAAGCGGACAGTTGCTCCCTCGGGCACGCAGACTATCTGCTCACTCGTGAACGTGTGGCGGTTGCCGTTGTCGTCGATGAGATATATCTCACACGCAAGCGGCAGGAAACGGATGCCGTAGGTGTTTTTCATCTGTTCCTCGGTCGCCTTCTCAACGGACGTGACCTCGATGCTGCCCTGCGCGTAGCCGTCGGTCGTGATGACGCGGACGGTCGTTGTGCCGGCAGAATTAAAGCGAACCATGCCGAACTCGTCAACGGACGCGATGCCGGGGTTGTCGGACGTCCACCTAAACGTGCGGTCGGTGGCGTCGTCGGGCTTTACGGCGGCATAGAGCTGAACGGAATTGCCCACCTGATTGGTGGTCGACACGCCCTTGGCGGTGATTTCGATATAGGTTGTCAGCTTCGGAGCAACCGTAACAACACAGTACGCCTTGAATGCGCCGTCGCCGGACGAAACGGAGACGATTGCGATGCCGGCGCTTACAGCCGTAACCCTGCCGACCGCATCAACCGCTGCAACGGATTCGTTTGAGGACGCCCAAAGAACGTCCTTTGCGGAGGCTGTGGAGGGATAGATATCGGCTGTGAGACTCTCGCCCGCATCAATATCGAGGAACATCGCGCTCTTGTTGAGTGAAAGCCCCTGAAGCTTGACGAAGACTCGGAACTGTGCGACGTATGTCACATCGTCGGTAACCTCGGCGACCTCGGGTGACCATCCCTCAAAGAAGAAGTCATACTCTGCGGTGGATGGCCGCGACGGAGCTTCGCCCTCATAAACGGGCATTTCGCCGTAGGAATAGTGCTGAACGGTGGTAACGCCGTCGACATTCCATGTGACGGTGTACACACGTTCCGTTTTGTCAAAGATTGCGGTGTAGGTAACATCTCCCGTAACGGGAACTATCTCCTTATCCCAGCCCGAAAAGATATAAGAATAATTATTGTCGGGGGATTTGTAGGGCGTGCCGTCAAAGGACGGGGTCATGCCGTGATACCAGCGTGTGACGCGGGTTTCGTCGCCCGCGACCCATGTTACGGTGTAGATATCAAGCTGCCACTGCGCGGTGAGCGTGGTGCTGCCGTATCTGCCCTTGAGCGAAGCGCCGCCGGCAACGAGCGTGCCGACATTCCAGTTTCCGGACGATGACACAACGCGCCAGCCGATAAATGTCGCGCCGCTGCGTACGGGAGTCGGAAGCAGCTCCTCCGTGTCGGAGGTGTAATAGAAGCTCTCCGCACCGGTGCCGCCGTTGAGGTTAAGGCGCAGGAAATATTCGATAGGCTTGTAAACAGCCGTGAAAACGAGGTCGCGAGCAGGCATCGTCGCAGGGACTTCACTGTCCCACTCGGCGGTGTAGCCCTGCTTTGCCACCGGCTCAAACGCGTAGACAGCCGAGCCGAACTGCACCTCGGTCGTCTGAACATAATCGCCGCTTATCCATTTTATGGTGTATGTCTTTGCCTTGTAAACGGGTGTGAGCGTGGCATTGCCGTGGCTGCCCTTAAGAGCAAATGCGGGAGAAACGCTCGTGCCCTGAATCCAGCTTCCGTCACCGACGGAAACAAGCCAGCCGACAAGCTCGCCGCCCTCCTTTTCGGCGGTCGGGAGCACACCGTCGGATTCAACCGTATAAGTCATCGAGGGAACAGACGCGCCCTCGCCCGCAAATGTAAGCGTGTAGGTAACGGCTTCCCACTGTGCGGTGAGAGAGGCATTGCCGTAGGCATTCACACGAACCGTGCCCGCGTTATAAACCGTGCCGACCGTCCATGTGCCGTCGGTTGAGTCAACGCGCCAGCCCTTAAACTCGTAGCCGCCCCTTTCGGGTGCGGGGAATGTAATTTCGGTGTTCGCCTCATTGTAGGTATAGCCTATCGGGCTGCCGCCGGGAACCGTGCCGCCGTCTCCGTTCAGAGTAAGCGTATAGGACTGCGGCTGTTTCTCGAACACGGCGTAGTATTTGACATCCTGTCCCTTGACTATAGCCGGGAGAGTGTCAAGCTTTTCGCCGCCGTCGGTCGCCGCCCAGCCGACAAACACGAACTTATATCCGTCCGCGTCGTTCCTTGCGGGGTCTGCTCCGTGATAAACGGGAACCTCTCCGATGCCCCACTCCGTAGAGGCAAGAAGCGTCGAGCCGTTGTACCATTCCACCGTCTGCGGATTCGCTATCTGCTCAAACTGCGCCGTGTAGATGGTATTCCCCGTGACGGCGGTCACTTCGGGAGTCCACCCGATGAAACGCATCTTGTGATCGGCGCCTGCGGCAACTGCCTGCGAGGGAACACCGTCATAAGCGGGAGTTTCACCGTATTTCCATGTTGTCTGTTCGTATTTGTAGTCGCCGCCGTTTTCGGTCTGCTCGATTTTCCACGTTACGGTGTAGGAATTAAGCTCAGCCGTGTAAACCGCGGTGTAGGTTGCATTGCCCGTTACTTTCGAAAGCGCAGGCTCCCAGTGATCGAACGTGTAGGTGTACTGCGCGTCGGCGGGCTTGGAGTAATCGCCGGGCAGAGTGGGTGTCTCCTGACCGTACTCGGAGTGAACGACCTGCTCTCCGGTGCCTGTTATAAATGTAATATCATAGACCTTGGGAGTCCATTTTGCTTTCAGCGTGACGTTGCCGTAACAGCCGGATATCTGTGTGCCGGCTGTAAATGTTCTGTCGGTCTGCCAGTTGCCGCCGTTTTCTTCAACCGTCCAGCCGACGAGGTCATAGCCGTATTTCTCGGTCGACGGGAATGTGACGCCGTCAAGAACCGTGTAATTCGTTGAGGGCACGGCATTGCCGCCGTCGGGCAGAAACGTGACCGTATAAGTTATCGCGTCAAGCTTGGGAACAAGCACGACGTTGCCGTATTTGCCCGAAACGGTCTTGTCTGTAAGCAGATTTCCGACGCCCCAGTTGCCGTCGTCGGTTTTAACCGTCCAGCCGCCGAACATAAAGCCGTTTTCCGCATAGTCCGCAAGCGTTATGTCATCGCCCGTCTTAAAGGTCTGCTTGGGAAGAAGCTCTGCGCCCGCGGCATTCTGATATTCAACCGTATATGTGCGCGGAGTATATTCCGCAGTGAGCACAACATCGCCGTATTTGCCCGATATCGAGTCGGATGTCGTGTAGGCTGTGCCGACGTCGCCCCAGTTGCCGTTTGTTGAGGTAACCGTCCATTTGACGAAATCGTAGCCGTCGCGCACGGAGGCAGGGAGATTAAAGGTCTGCTCGATGTTGTAGGTCTGCTCATTGCCGTCGGAGAAATGGATAATGTATGAAACGGGCTTCCACTGCGCTTTGAGCGTCAGACTGCCGTAATTGCCTGCGGGGAGTGCGTCGGTGTAAACGGTGCCGACCGTCCACGAAGCCGCGGCGTCGGTCTGCTCGACCGTCCAGCCGTTGAAGCTGTAGCCGTTTTTCACGGGAGTGGGGAGATTCGGCGTGCCGCTCTCAATGTCATAGGGCAGCGACGGGACGGACACGGTGCCGCCGTTCGCGTTAAACGTTACGGTGTAGCCGGTCTTTGTCCAGTTCGCTTTCAGCGTCACCGAACCGTACATACCCGAAAGCGACTGATTTCCGCTGTAGCCGCTCGCAGTCCAGTTGTATTCCTCGTCGTGAAGAATAACGCTCCAGCCTGCAAACGTGTAGCCGTTCTTTACGGGCTTAGGGAGGGTGACGGTCTTTTCTACCGTGTATGAAATCGGCTGATATACCGTGCCGCCGTCGGAATTAAATGTGACGGTGTAGGAGTTTGCCTCCCAGACGGGAGTGAGCGTGACGTCGCCGAGCTTGCCGCCGGGCAGAGTGACGCCCGTTTCGCCTGCCGCGAGAAGATATTCGTCGCCGATATTCCATGTGTTGCCGCTGCCGGGTGCGGCAGTTACGCGCCAGCCCTTAAAGGTGTAGCCCTTTTTGACGGGAGTGTTGAGCGCGAGAGAGCTTGAGTATGCATAGGTAAGCACGGTGTTGCCGACTATGGATTCACCCGCGCCGAGGTTGAGCGTTACGGTGGAGGTCAGCGTCTCCCATTTCGCCTTGAGAGAAACATTGCCGTGCATGCCCGTGAATTTGTATCCGGCGGAATAAGCCTTGCCTGCTTCCCACTTCGCGTCGTCGGTCGAGACAACCGTCCAGCCGATAAAGCTGTAGCCCTCACGCATTGAGGACGGAAGCGAGTGCGTGCTCTCGATGTTGTAGGTTTTCACGCTGTCGTCGGTGATAAGGCTGCCGCCGTCGGAATCATACGAAACCGTGTACTGAACGGGGGTAACATTCGGCTCAAGCACGATGTTGCCTGTCTTGCCGACGGTCGATGTATAGCCGGGGTTAAGGCTTAAGCCCATTCCCCAGTCGGAGCTGTCGGTCGAGACTATATTCCATGTATTGTTGAAAATATAGTAGTCGCGCGTGTAGTTTTCGGGCACGGTAAATGTGCTCTTGACGTTATAGTGAATCACGGTGTCGCTTGACGAGGTGCCGAACCTGCCGTACGGCATCGCCCTGAATGTTACGGTGTAGTCATTCAGCGACCATGTGGCGTAAACGTCCTTTTGACGGGGTCCGACCTGAAGCTGTCCGCTCAAAATGCCGTCGGCGGCGCTGCCGTCGTTGGCGGTAAGAGTCCAGCCCTTGAAGGTGTAACCCTTGCGTGACGGAATACCGAAGTCGGCAACGTTGACATTAACGAGGTCCTGAAGACCTACTTTTACTATTTTATAATCGGGAGAGAGAGCTGCGCCGTTTCCGTGAAGACTCACTTTTATGTTGAGTTCGTTCATTGATTCAAGCAGCTCGGATGCAAGTCCGGCTGTAACACCGCCGTCAACCTTTGTCAGCTCCATATAAGCCTGCTTATATTTGCTTACAAAATTCTGATATGCCGCATCGTTATAGTAGTATATGGAATCATAACTGTCGCGCATCGCAAGCTTTGCAAAAGCCGTGCTTGCCTGACGAACTGCGTTACGAAGCTCCGATTTGTTCGTCTGTGCGGCATTAAGGGATACAATACACGAAACGGTTATCCAGTCACCGTTTTGGTTGTTCATCTGGCTCGCTTTGATTTTATAGGTTGCCGATGTGCCCGACAAAATTTCGCGGTACCATGCACCGGCATATTTTACGCCGATTTTGTCGTAGTCTTTGTGCCTGTTGTCGGGAGTTCCCTCTCCCGCAATCGTATAGTTGAATTCATTCCATGTTCCGCGCATGTAGTCGCCGTTTTTCTGGCTTTTGTCGCCATCGTACTTCGCGCCCGTATAATTTGTGTAGTCGCCTATTTTCCATGCGCCGTTATCGGATGTGGCGGTATCCTTGTTATCGGTCATCATCATACCGACGCCGAGGTTCGGTATCTGATTCAGGTTTGTGTATCGGCTCGTGTCAATGTATATTCCGCCGACGCCGCCCCCCTTGACCGTCATCGTGATATCATTACTCTCTTTCCAATCACGGTATGCAAAAGACGCCTTGTTAAAAGTATTTGCGGAAGAACCTGATTTCATCCACACATTCGGATCCGCTTCGCCGTAACCGTTGACGTGCGCATATGACTTGCTGTTTACGGAATTATAGAAGGAGAAGAACATTTTGTCTTCTTTATTTCCTGACGTATTTCTTCCGATGTATCCGGCGTCGGAAATATCCTCACGGCTAAGAAAAACCGCAAGACCGTTTGTTCCGGAATGATCGGTCGTAATATAATTCGGGTAATGCGGCTTTTCGGAGGCTTCGGACGCGACATAATGCACGCCCGTTATCCATGTTATCTGCGAATTGTCGTGATCTTTTCCGTCATCGCATCTTACCTTACCTGCCGCACCGACGGGAACAACATATGGCTTATACACATAGGTATAGGCTACTGCGGTTTTGGTCTTTCCGTCAACGGAATCACTGAAAGTAACCGTCCACTCAATATAACAGCCTGTGTCTGCTGCCGCTATAGCGGGAGACACCGACGAAGCTGCATTAAGCGATGTCGTATAATAGCTTTCGGTCTTTGTCATATTGTCAACAACACCGTAAGCGTGAGCACTTCCGGCAAAATTGATTTTACCGGTCATATCTTTTAACTCCGTTGTTCCGTCGGCTTTTATCCACCTATACGAAATTGTAGGCGTTCCGGTCGTATTCGCATAATTGAAATAAACCGTACTCGTCTTGCTTGCAGCGGCGGAAGGTGTCGGTGTCTTTGAAAAATCCGACGTATCTACGGTATTCTGAACAAAATACTGAAAGTTCGACGATGTGCTGTTTGTCCAAGAAGAAACGTTCGGATACAAATAGACAGCTTCGGGCACATACAGTGCCACATCGCCGAAGCTTTCAAGCGCGTTTGCCGTTATTTTTGTGTCCGGGAAGACGATGCCGAGCGACACCGTGCCGAAAACAAGCAGCGCGGTCAGAAGAACCGACAGTGCTTTTTTGAAAACGGAGTTTTTGTTTTTCATGGTAGCTCTCCCTTTCTCTGTGCGAGGAAATCCCCGAACGGTGAAATTAAAAAGAATATACTGATACATAATCAATAATAACACAGTGGATTTCAAATTTCAATCCCGCGCGAAAAATAATTCGGTTTTTCGTGTCCGTAAAAAAAACGATGCGCTTTCCCTGTCAAAGCATTTATGCACATAAAGGCTTCAATATCTTGATTTTGAGTGTTTTTTGATATTGTTAAACTGTGTTTATGTGAAAAACAGACAAAATACAACTTGATATCACCTGCCGTGTAGAGTAATGTTAACACTTAATTATTACAAATGTGTAGTAATTTGTAACCAAATTTTAATCGCATTTTTGTATAATATGTTATATAATGAGGTTGAAAAATAAAGGAGGAACTGAAAATGCGTAAATTTATAGACAACAACAAAACAACGCTTATTTCTCTCGCCGTTATTTTGGCTGTTTTCTGCGTTTCGGCTTTTCTGACGGCGTTTTTCAACGAGCTTTCCCCGGCAGGTTTCCTGCACTTCTGAAAAGCTCCTTTCCCTCCGTGTAATATCTCGCGGATTTGAACATGACAGATTCCCCTTCTTTCTATAAAACACACAGGCTTTTTCCCGGAGCCTGTGTGTTTTTTGTAGTAATATAAATTGCCGTTTTTATGTTTAATCGCCGCCCGACCGCACGGCACACTCACATGTTTTCCACTACAAGGAGAACGGCACAACACCTGTCCGCTTGATACCGAAAAAAGTTGGTAGCAAGTCGGCGCGTCGCGAGCGCATTTATAAGCGAGCAGCAGAGACGCGGCGTGACTTTTTTCGGAGAGGAGGAACGACGGAGT
>OLHA01001114.1_pt1 | contig 14881 bp, 15 predicted proteins | sample 1605961 | NCBI WGS metagenome assembly OLHA01 (sample SAMN03283288) | human gut metagenome | biome: human-associated habitat; material: feces | host: Homo sapiens | place: Peru | collected 2012
AGAGGGTGTCGAAGGCATCGGTGCCGTCGGTACGGTGTTCGAGAAGGTCTTCTTCGGACTCCGGCTGCTTCTCCATAGACTTGTTCTTGCGGAAGCCGTTGCGACCTCGCTCCACTCCTGCGGACTGGATGGCGAGGATAAGGTCATCGTTGTTTTGGCGGTTGAAGTACGGCATCAGGCGTTGCTTCCCGGCAAAACCCTGATTGATGAGAAGGTATTTCTCATCATGTCGCATCGGGTTGCCGAGGTACACGTCAATGACCTGCCATCCGTGGCGCTCGAACTCATGTACTACCACCCAGTGGAAATCTTGATCGTTCACGGCATAGTTAGAGCCGAGGGCTGTGGCATCATAGTAGTAGATGACCGTCTTGTTTGGATGTGGTGCGTAGTAGGTGCAGAAGTCGGCGACGAGCGCAGGGATTTTGCGCTCGAATTTGACGTAGAAGGATTTGAGGATGTTTAATCTATTGTTGCGTGGCTGACCGCACACAATCCAGTTGATATTAGCATTATAGTCCATACCAATGCATAGAGGCTGCATAGGGTCGATGTCCGAGTCCGTGCGACAGTCGAGCGAGCTGTTAAGCGTAGAGAACTGGTTGTTGGCGTGGATAGTGTAAAGATCCTGCTGCGCCTCCTTGATGATGCGGTCGTAGCCGAGCGAGTCGAGGTAGTCAAAATCCGACGCATCATATTTGTGGTACTCCTGCATAGACGAGTAGAATCCGTCATGCGAGATGCCAATCTTCTGACAGAGGATTGACGTCTGGAAAGTCTTTGGCGTGAGGTCGCGCTTCATCTGCCGGATGTACTCCTCACCGAGAAGCTGAAGGTTTTCGAGGGTGGAATACTCCTTATAATAGACTGCTACCGAGCGCATTTTGTTAAGCGACTGGTCGAGCCATTTGAGGTAATTAGGCAGATAAGAAGGAATGGGCTTGCGCTGCTCTTTGAGCTGTGCAATGCGCTCCTTCGTCTGCCAAATCTTGTAGATTGTGCCCTTGATAGTGTCAATCAGTTTCGTGTCCATCTTCTCCTCGTAGTGCAGGAACCACGATCCTTTCGTGGTCTGCGGCATATCAGAGAGAACCATCATCGAGTGGTTAAAGCTGTGGTGCCCAAAGTACGAGCGTATGCCACCATTGGCAGGCAACGTCTCGTCCTTCAGCTTGTTATAATCAATGAACTTCGCCTCGTCAATGAGCAGCCACGAGAGCGTGAGCGAGTTGGAAGAGCCCGGGCGGTCCTGACTGATGATGATAGCCACCGAGCCATTATAGAACGTGATGACATGCTCATAGTCAGCCGGTTCGGTGATAGGCTTAGAAAACGACTTCGGCGGTTTTCTGCCTACCACATAGTGAACGCCATTGATATAGCCCCAACGCTTCCACGCTGCAAGCAGACCAGGGAGCGTGTTGGTAAGTCCGTGCTTAAACGTAGGCACGACGATACCACCAGTAGATCCAGGCATACGCTGCATGTTACGCAGCACAAACGGCGAGGCGATAGAGTCCGTCTTGCCAGTGCGTCGTCCGGCCACGATGACCGTAGTCTTCGCGCCGATGTATTGCGTCAGGAGCTGAGGTTTGTTGAAGTACACACGCTTAGAGTGTTGCTTCGCCTCGATGTCCCAAAGGGAAGTATCAACTTTGTTCGTCATTGTCTTCAGGCTTAAAGATGTCATCAAGCACAAGATCCGCTTGTTCGTATTCGATATTCTCCGTGTCCGGATGCGAAGAGGTAAGTTCCTGGGTGAGCTTTCGGATGCGGTCGTCGATGTTCGGAACTGGCGTGATACCCACAACACGAGGGTCCGTAGTCGGGAAGAACGGTTGGACGACAATCATGTGATACGGCACAGATTGCTCGTCCTCGATGTCAATGCGGTTGAACTTCGCATAAGAAGTAGCCGCTTTCTCCATCGTCTTCGTGTCCTTACGCTTCTTCGCCATCTGGTACGTTTCCATAATCATCTCGTTATACCGCCAACGGTGGAAATCGCGCGTACACTCAGATAGGTTCGGGAGCAGCGCCTTTACGATTTTCAAGTCTGCATACGCCGTGACTTGCGACAGTCCGTAGCGACTGCGCAGCTCATCGACAAACTGACGATCCTTCATGTCAGGGTTGGCGATTGACCATGTGACCATGTCCCTTAATCGAAGAAGATGTTCGATTTGGGGAACAGGATATTTGCCTTCCAATTCCGATTGGGAGGTGTAAAGGTCCTGCTTGGCGATATCGATGATGCTTAATTGTGACATGAAGAGAATTTTTAATTATTCATCATCCTCCATATCGAGGAGGTTGTTACGAGTGTTTTCAAGAGCGAGAGGAGAGCCGACGTAGGCAAGCTGCATCTCCTGATGCAACAGCTTGACACGAGAAGCAGCCTTGCCACGGTGGTAACGCTGCGAAACTGGCGTACTTCGGTCAGCGATGTCACGGCGTAGTGTCTCAGGAGGTACGCCAAGAATGACAGCCATATCGCTTATTTTTAGGTAGATTGAAGCATACTGCTCAATCTGCGTAAGAGTTTCTTCTGAATATACCATATTTTAATTGTTTGCACCAGCAGCGTTGATGCGCTGTTGGAAAAGGTCGGTTAGAGGAACGGAATGGTTCTTTATAAGATCCATGACGGACGCATGAAGAGTGGTGAAGATGTCGGGCGAAGTGGAAATGAACGTGGATTCATGGCGGTTGCCTCGCGTTAGGTTTTGCGAGGTGACGACACTAATCTGTTCACCGGATTCCGCTTGCACGAGAAGGATTTTGGAATGGTTGTCGGCAAGATAGGTGCGCTTCATCGTCTGCGTGATGAACGCCCATAGCTTCAGAGTCTTGTTCGTAGCCTTATGGTCGAGAACAAGATTAAAGGCAGAAATGTTGCCGGACTTCTCGATGAAGAAGAGCCTACGCAGGAACTCCTCGGAGATTGAGAACGAAGTCTGCCAAATCTCCGCTTTGCCGACCTGTCCCAAAATCCACTCTAAGACGTCCGCCACCTGAAGAGCATTGGAGAGATACGCCTGGTGTGGACATTCCGAGAGTGGTTTTAGGATGTCATCTATGTTGATGTTGCGCTTCACTACTTCTTGGATTTAGACTTGGACTTCGGCTTGTCAGGCTGCTCAGTTAATTGGTCAGTTGGCGACTGACCAATTTCTGGTTCCTTAGTCTGCTCCTCTTCGCTTTCTTTGGTTTCGGTATTTGCTGCATTTTCTGCCTTTGTCACATAATGGTCATAAGTGTCCCAATTTGCGTGCAACTTTTTATCGAGATTTATAAACTCGTCGAGTAACGGCTTGCGTTCTGCAGCTGGCACCTGCTTAGTAGAGTCCGACAACAAGCGTAGGCGTAGATGGAGTTCTCGCATACGGTGAGTAATATCAAGGTTCTCGACATAGAGCGCCTGGATATCCTCAGGCAGCGAGTCGTGATCCGCACGCTTGCCAGCCTTAAAGTCCTTCGCTTCGTTGTGTTCCTTGAACTCTGTTCGACTTGCCACGATAGCATCCACTTGCTCCTGCATGATGTTCACCTCGTCGTGGGCTTCGACCTCACGGCGAGCTTTGAGGAAGGCACGTAGCTTGCCTTCGATGAACTCAGCCTTGCCTTTGGGATTGATGCTGAGATTATGATACATTATGGTGTTATTGGTGAGTTGGAGAAGAAGGATTGCACCCTCGTTCCAGTCACGCTCAGCAGATGGCGTGTCGAGCCATTGCTGGAGTTTGTCAGTCAGATTATTCATATAATTAGAGTTATGAGAGTTGTGAGAGAACCGTTTGCTCACAATTTGTTATTAATACCAGTGAAGAACACACAATTCTTGTGATGTTCGGTAAGCACATTGCGCATAGCCTTCAGCGTAGAGCCTGTAGTAACGAAGTCGTCGAAGACGATGCAGTTAGGCTCTTTGGGGAGATTGTTCATGGTAAACACCGCCCCGATACGCTGCTTGGAATGGCAGAAAGCAACATCCTCGTAGAATGGGATGTTCAGTTGGGAAGCAATCATTTCGCTGATACGAGTGGCGAAGTTCTTGACGAGATGGCGACGTTTGGGAGTGGTGACAATACACCACGCCCCCGTGTTCAACTCCTCACCGAGGATGTCACGTATCAGTGGCGAGATGCTATCAGCGAAGAACGCCACCATACTATCGTCGCCCTTGATATCCGTCAGCGTTCTGCCATACAGCGACTTCTGCCATAGAGAGATGAAGAACGTGTCCGCCCGTCGGGTAAGCCGGACGCGTCGGGTGAAGTCGCACCGCGCTTCAACCGATTTATCCCACGCCTTGCGTTTCTCAATGGCGAAGATATCCTTCTGTTCATACGTAGCATCCTTTGAGAACAGATCAAGCGGACCCGATAAGTCCGGCACGGAAATGTCATTCAAGAATTCCTGCATGTCTATCGGAGTCCGCTTGTCCATGGTCAACTATGATTATAACTTTACTCGCCGTTACGCTGCGCAATCAATGTCGCCGTCCTCAGTGGTGATAGTGCCAGTATAGAACGGAGCCGGACACTCGTCCGATGCCTCCACGTTGATAGTGGTGCCGGTGGTGCCAGTGGCACCCTGACCGAGATCCTGCGTGACTGTGGTCTTGGTAGTCCACTTGTCACAACCCACGACACGGTGCTTGCCCTTCATGTCCTCGACGATGAAGACGTTGTCGTTGTTATTGAGGTAAGCAGCTGCAGCCGATGCCGCTTCGCTTACCGACGGATGAACCGCCACGAGTTTGTTGAGCTGCGTCTGTGACGGCAGTTCACCCTGTGCCTCACTTGTGAGCTGCGACTTCTCAGGAAGGATGTCGATGTATTTCCATACAGCGTTTTCCTTCAACGTGAAGGAGCCGTCGTAGACAGAAGAAGTGACACGTCCGACCTCGTTATGAGGAAGTTTAGGCCAAACAAGAATATCATTCTTGGATGTATAATACACACGGCGACGCACACCAGGAAGTTCCGGTGTGCCCATCGCCCATGCAAGAGATTTTTGTACGTCTGTATTAGATGCTGCCATAATTACTATTGTTAAGAGTTAGACTATAAGCCAGCCAGTTCAACGACCTTCAGGCGTCGCTTGTCGATAGACTCGAACTGTACGCCGAAGAACATGGTGGCGATGTACGAGAGAAGGAACGCATCGAAACGTTCAACGTCAACAGATTCCACGTCGCCCATCTGGTCATATCCATAAAGCATATTGATCTTTGGTGAGATGTGGATATACTTCGAGTCCGTCTTGTTAGCAAGCGGACAGAAGATGAGTTTGCCGTTAGAACCCTCGACAGTAGGCTGATTGTATTGCGTGTTGTATGGAATACCGCTGTGTGTGAGAAGATAACCCTCGTTATACTTATCCACGAAGTCCTGCGAGCAGTACATGAAAAGAGTCTGCGAGCGCAAGCGTGGGTCGAGCGAGAAGAGGATTTCCTTAGCCACGTCAACGGCGTTGGCAGAGGTGATGGCATCCGTCAGTTTGAGGTAATTGCCATTCTCCTTAGCGAGAGCACCAGAAGTAACCTCCTTCTTTGTGATGGTGTCGAAGCCATCGAAAAGATCCTGGGTGGTAGTACCGCTTGCGTTGCGCACACCGCTCCAGATAGCATCATTGAGCTTTTCGGAGAGCGACTTGGCGATAAGTCCAAGCACCTCGCGAGCCGTAGGCACAGATTTCTGTCCGTCGCCCTTAGTGGCACCCGTGCCGAGGAGCGTAGAGATAGCCGAGTTAGGCTCGAACTTCGCGACCACCGAACCGAAGAAAGTTTCAAGAGTTCGGAAGTCCAGCTGCAAGTTCACGTCCTCCGAGCGAGTTGGCGAGTAAGGAGCGAACTGTGCCGAAGCGTTGAGCGTGCCCACACTCTCCTTGTAGCGGATGCCAGGGCGACCGGTCATAAACTTAAGAGTCTCGTCGCAGCCGATAATCGGCAGACGAAGGAAGTCAGAACGCCACTTTCGAGCAGCATCCTTGTATTCTTGTAGGGTAAATTGTAGTTTTCCTGCCATGATTGGGAGTTTTGAATTATGATTTGTGAGTTGTTATGGTAATGAGTCAAAGAGAGCCTGAGCCGAGTTGGTGGTGTCGTAGAACTTCTCGATTTCAGACTTTTCGGTGTTGGTGCCACCGTCCTTCTTGTCATCAACAATCGTGTTTGTAGTGTCAGCAGGGAGCTTTTTCAGTTTCTCCTCCAAATCGCTGTTAGCCTTAGTCAGACGGTCAACGTCAGCCGAAAGATTGGTGATTTCCTTGTACTTCGCTGTGATGTCCGCCTCGATAGAGTCGAGTTGTGCCGTGGTAAGCGTAACCTTGTCGTCGTTAGCTTCCAGCGAGTCGCAAGCGAGAGTCTTGCAAATGTTAGAATAGGTCTTTTTCATTTTTTCTTCAGAAGATATGGTTGGAACAATTTTATTGGGTTTTTCTTGCGAGTGGAAAACAGAGGCACAAGCCTGCAGGAATCGTCTGAACGCCGTGATGTCCTCCGACTTCGTGTCGGTCAGCATCTTAGGAAGCGGTATGCCGTGAGCGGTAAAGTCCGCAGCAATAGCCTCCGTAAGAACTGGAGCCGACTCATCATCAAACTCCGTGAGTTCATCAACGAAGCCCCAAGCCAGTGCCTCCTGTGCCGTCAGCCATCCACCCATTTTCATGAGTTTCAGCAAGTCGGCAGATTTCTTCTTGCATCGTCCGGCATACATCTCTGCGACGTTGGCATCCAGCTTGTTAAGGTCAGACTTCTGCTTTTCCAGATTGTCGATGAGATTCTGCATATCCGTGGCGTTCAAGCTGCCCCACTCGAAGAACGACTGTGAGCACTGGTGCACGAGATACATAGCCGAGTGATCCATGGTGATACGCTTTGCACCCATTGAGGCGATGGTAGCGGCACTGGCGTTCATGCCCACAAAGTGGACGTGAACATTGCCGTGTCGCCTGAATGCAGATGATATAGAGAGAGCGGTGTTGAGCTGTCCGCCGAGAGAGTCGATGAGAACAGCAACCTCCTTGTCGGTGTTCTTGTTAAGGACGAAATCGACGTAGTCAGAATCGAAGTCCCAACCACCGACGTAGCCTTTAAGATGGAGATTGTATTTTGTCTTTGTCATGATGTTTCATTTTTAGGCAAAGATACATTGTTATATATAGTGGTAGAAAGACAGAAAAAGGGTTTTGAATTGTCGGCTGGTGCCGATTGGAAATTATTGAGTTGAGAATTATTTTTTTATCGTTTTCAAAAACTCAACCGATTTCGGCTGTATCTTTTGTAACATTGTAAACAAAGAAAGAAAACGTTGATTATCAGCGTTTTAAGTTTTATAGCAATGTTTCAACTGCATACAAAATGTTACAAAAAGGCATGAAAAAAGGCGCTCATCACGCCGTGCATGGCACCAGTGCCACTTTATTTGTATAAGATATGGTGTATTTCGTAGCAGCCGAATCACCATCTACTTTGCCCGTGGAGTCGCCCACTTTGATGATAGGATAAGGTTTGTCAGCCGTGCCGATAAGATACTGCTTTCCATCCACCGTTTGGATGACGAAAGCAAGATGCTCACGAGCTGGCAGCTGCGAAGTAGTAGAGAAAGAGAGTTTCACCTTTTCCAAAGTGTCGTTATTGTCAAACTGCGTCTCCATTTCACAAATGGCATCACCGATATGTGGCACAATGAAAGTGTCAGCGAACACTCCGACAGGAGCATCCGCCAACGCTTTCTGTGTGATGCTTGCCATGAGCGACGAGGCAAGCACGTAATATATATTGATGATTCCGGGAAGACGTTGCATATTATTCTACTATTTCTTCAGTTTCAACCTTGTTATTGCTATCGTTTTTTATCGTGCTGTTTTTTCGCTTGCATTGGTTAGTAAGATAATTCTTACGCAAGCGTTGGTATATTTTCGCGATGGAGTCCCAGCAAGTGCCGTCCTCCTTTATACCCCGTTGCTCCATGTAGAGATAGATGAGGTCTTTCTGCTGTTTGCCAATCTTGCCGAAGTCGTGCAGAAACGTCCAGCAGTCTACATCAAAGGAGTTCTTCACGTTCTCCAGTAGCGCACGTTTACCAGTGTCCGTGATATGGTTGTAAATACGAGGGTCGCGAGTTTTGGAATATGGAATACAAATGGCGACTTCATCCTCACGTTGCCTTGTAGGGATAGCAGAAACAGGCGGTTTGACAACAGCGAGCTTGATAAGTTTAGACTCGATGCTGCCGTTTCTTAGACGCACTGGTTCCGTGCCACTGTGCCGATGTACGAACCACTGGCGCAGATAGGAAGGCATTTTGATATAGATGTGATAGTCGCTCATAAAACATATAAAATGATTACGAGCACAAAGATACTATAGTTTTGCGTAGGTTGTATTCAAAGGATGGAACGTTTAAGATTTGTTATTTGATAGATAGATACTATTCAGATGGAACACTCCTTTATGGAGAATATATTATATCTACCACAAAATGAAGAGAAAATCCATCTTGAAGTCTGATATTCTCATCATTTTTGTTATCTTTGCGTAGTAAAATAGTTAATCATCAAACAACATAATATTATGGGAATAGACATAGTTCCGTTGGCATACAAACATAAATTAGACATATCTTCGCCTGAAGCTTTTGCCAAAGATATAAGCGAGCGTTTTTCAGCAAATGTCATTGTGGAAAAGGATGACAAAGATTACAAAACTATTGAAATGTTCAGATTGTGTCATGAAGATGCAAAACATGACATTTTAGTTAGAATGGAACAAATCAATGATGACTATAAGATGCTATTTGATGTATGTATTGATGAGGGAAATGATACTTCTTTTCAAGTATATCCATCTCATGTAGATATGTATCTTACAGAATCTCCCTTTAGATGGTCTGGTTTTGAAAAGTGTATTTGGAATAAAGATGTCCCTGATTATTTTAATGTTTTAATAAAATATAGAAACTACATAAAAAAATTCTGCAATATTCTTGGATGTACAAAGTGTTTGTATATTCCAGACCAGGGATATACTCAATTTCTTTGGGATGAATCTCAAAAGGGCCTTGATTATGACGATTTGATAGAGTACATACGCAAAAGAAAGTACTTGAAAAAATGCAAAGATAAAGAACATTTAAAAAAATCTTTAGTTCTAAATCTTCCGGATTTCTTGTCGAAACCTAAAGATTATGAAGGATATCCAGACGTTTATCTTGATGTAGTAATGGATGATTTTCACGATTTGAAATAAGTTACGACTTAACACTTTGGATATACAGAACACTCCTTACGGAGAATATATTTCAAAGGTTACGTCATAAAAAAGGTGGGCTGCCGGATTGAGGCGATTGCCTCGTCCGGCTTCCACCTTTATCTGCGGAAGACGTAGCCATCCTCGAAGATGTAGTCCGAGATGAACAAATCCCTTGCAAACGCCTTGTAATCGAAGTAATATGAGAGATTGCCCATCATGCGCTCCAAATCATAGCTCTCATTGACGATGTGTGTGGCGAAATCCTCTTCCGAATCATATTCGCCCTCATAATTATCTTCAAAATCCGAAATGCTGTCATCGCCAGTGGCGGAAACATAAGCCTTAAACGCTTTCTGTTTGTCATCATCCATTTGGATGAAAGCTATTATCTTGTCGAAAACTTCTTCATCCATACAGCTTTCTGAATACCACTCAGCAGGGAAGCACTGATAATCCTGAAACATAAGCTCCGGATCCTCCTCGTCAGCGTGAAGCTGCTTGCATACATCGATGAACTCCTCGTAAGAGTCAAACGTGCGGAGATCGAGCCAGGCACCGAAGAGTGAGCCTTCATTGTACTTCTTGTATGTGCCACAGTAGATGGCAGGCTGATCCCAGAGATAATCAACGATATAGCTGCTGACACTCTCAAACTGCTCCTTCATGCTCTTGTGAGCCGACTTAGGTGATGTTAAAACCATTTCTTGCATAACTTAGAAATTTAAATTGTTAGACTTTTAGATGCAGCCCTCGGAATGAGGACTTTTTACGCTGCCTTACCCAGCGCAAGAAGAAGACATTTAAGGCAAGAGATAGCCGAATATTTTTTCACCTTTGGCGGAACGAGAATTTGGATCAGGAGCCACCGCACCCCAAAATCTTGAAAAAATATTCGAGCTAAGGCTGCGCCGTGCCCTTGCAGAATGTCGCTTGCGCTAACTTTGCACGCGGAAAAATCCCATGAACGAAGCCAGGGCTGCATGTCTGACAATTTGAATGTTATGCTGTAGAAATCCATCACCTATGTCCACAAGAGCGGAGCAATAAAAAAGGAGTCAGCAATATCTCTTTCATTTGGTTATCGACGGGTAAAGCCTGACATGTGGCCCATACATCAAAGAAGAACAATGGCGAAAAGGCTCACGAGTGCCAGGCACGTTCTCCTGAAGCACGGTGACACTTACGATACCGCATGGAAAAAGCAAGCAGTAGCAGATGAGGAGAAGCCGGACTACAACTAAAAATAAGGATTTTCAGTACCTATATCCCTTTTGGTATTTAGAAAGCATAATGAAATGTTACAAGAAGTTATAAGAAATTACAAGATAATAGTCTACCTAAACAAATGACATACAGAAAGTTACATTAAGTTACAACAATTACAGCATTTCTCTTCTGAAAAATGAATGAGGGCAAAAACAATGAGGATTTCACCATATATATAGTCAATGACTACCACTTTATGCCTTTTGGAGCGTGTGATGGGCTACAAAATTGATAGATAGATACAATGCTTTTGCAAGATACCACTTCACTTTAGGCAGCATCGCAGAGGATGGCCATGTCTTCCGCAAAATAAAAACCGCCGAGACGATGCAATCGCCCCGGCAGTCCACCTAATTATGATACCTATTGAAAAGAAATATATTCGTAGTAAGCTACCGCTTTCAAGAGTAAAAAAGTAAAAGGGAAAAAAGCCCTTAGAATGGCTCGTCGTTGTCGGATTGGTCATGCGCAGTCCAAAGACTGATGCCAAACGTCTCGCAAAGCAAGTCATAGTCAAAGCAGTAGGCACGTTGTGTCATAGTAAGTTTTGGAGGCGTGCTACCCATAGCAGCCCTGGTATGGTCGTACTGGATGATGCCCTTCTTATACACATCAAATCGCGCCACCTTTTCACCCAGGTAGGCACGGCTGTTCTGAAGATAGTATTTCAGCGCATCCGTAGGCAGCACCTTCTCGTTAGCCTGTCGTCCCTCCTTGCGGTAGAGGTTGAAGATACGAGTCTTCTGAAGGAACAGCACCGGACGTTCAGTCTGCCAAGTGGCATTGATGATGTCCGTCTTGAACTTGCTGCAATAGCGGATGAAGAAGTCGCCACCCTCAATCAGCTCACCGTCGCTTGCAAGATACTGAACCACGTTCCAGAAGTTGCCCAGCTCACCGTTAGTCTTGCACTCACCATTCTGCTTCTTTATCCCCTCGATGGTGACTTGCAGCATCTCATCGAAAGTCAGCGTAGGGATGATCTTTTGTAGCACCCGAAGCGCAGCCAACGGCACACACCAGTTGTTCATGATACGGTCCTCGCCCTTTTCGCCACCGAGAGCGTTGCCGACGATATTCTGCGTGTCATGGAACGCCGTCGACCACGTCTGCTCAAAGTGCTTGCGCTGTTTGAGGATTTCGAGCGTCAGGTGCGTCAGTCCCAGCGAGCGCATTTCAAGCAGCACCTTATAATTCTGCTTCTCCTTGTCCGAGAACTCACTTCGAGGAAACTGCAGGAAGACGAGTCGGGTAAAGAGAGCGATGTCCGATGTCGGCATTTCCTGACCTGAAAGGATGATGCCGGAGTCAACTGCCGTCGTCTCTTTCTTCTTGTCAAGATCCATATTCATGCGAGTGCGACCTGTGCCGTCCCACAGACCTTTTAGAAACTCAATCATCTTCGGGTCGATATCGTTCTTGTACTCGTCGATATGCGCCAAGGCATTAGCCGACTGCGCCACCGTGTCATTCAGAGCCGATGGTGTAGAGTTTTGGATATTCGGTGCCGTGTAGCTGATTGTGAACAGCGAAAGCAGCGTGTGGCCAAGCTCCGACTTGCCACTACCTTTCGGACCGAACAGATTGAGGATAGGGAACCAGTGGTTGGCAGAAGTAGAAGTCACCACGTCGCGGAAGAGCGTGGCGAGATAGAAACAGAAGCCCACACGTCCGTTGTCCCCATACACCTTGAACAGCTGCTCTGTAAACTCCTTCAGCGTGACCGAAGAAAGATTGAGATGTACAAACTGCTTCTCAAAGGTAAAGAGCTTCGGGTCGTTCTTATAGATGGTCGAACTGGATGGCAGATAGAAGTTGCCCTTATCCTTCAGTCGCACTATGCCAAATTCATCAGCCGGGATGAAATGGCAGTCGTGGAAAACACCGTTGCCAAAAGCGTAGAATCCGGCACGTTGCCAACCCATTTGAGTGATTTCCGTTGCCGTCTCCGTTTTCTCATATAGGTAAGACTTCAACTTCGTCAGTTCCTTTTCAGTACCCTTCCAAATGAAGTTGCCCAAGCCCTCGATTTTCTGCTTGAACTTAGCGAGAGCGATAAGATCCTCCTGCTTCAGTTCCAAGATTTCCTCATGTTTCATCGCATTCTTTATTTTATATAGACGTTTAGGATTTGTTGTATCTTTAATGTGGAACAGCGGAACCATCGTGAAGTTCGACCACTCGTAGACACTGCCTTTCTCCGTTATTGACATGTAGCAGCCGTGGTCAATGTAAAAGCCGTATTTGTGGTTTAGGTCGTCCTCGTCCTGCTCCTTATGCTTCTTGTCCTGCTCCTCACGCAGCTTCCGTTCCTTATCCACTGCCTGGAGCCACAACCGTCTGCCCTGATAATACTTCGTGAGCTTGCCGATATACATGGACACGCCCGTTTCGTCATCAATCAGCGACAGGAGATAAGCAATCTTCTTGATAGTCAGTCGCTGCTCCTCCGTGGTGTTCGTCTGCGGAAAAAGTTTGTCAGCCATCCAAAGAATGAAGTCCGTCTCCTCCGTGCCGTTGAAGATATTGGCGTTTTTGAAGAACGTGTCCGGATCCTGCTTCTTGTTGTCGTCCGTGTCTGGGATTTCCTTGATACTGACAGATAGACCATTTTCCATAGCCAGTGTTCCTGCCTCCATGACGACTTGTATGCCATGGCCATAGGGTTCTCCGTTCTTGGGTGGGTCAGCATCCGGAAGGAAACAGACCTTGCTTGCTATGCGCTTGATGGTAGAGAAATGCGTTTCGTTCCACGCCGATCCGAGCGCAGCCACCGTGTTGTATATGCCGATAGACTGAAGACGCATACAATCCGGTGCCCCCTCGACGAGAAACATCTTATCCTGCTTCGCTGCCGTCTTCCAAGCATCCTCGATGCCGAAGAGTACCGTAGACTTGTGGAAGATTAGCGAGTCCGAGCTGTTCAGGTATTTGGGCTGCTGCTCATCCATGCAGCGAGCGGTGAAGCCAATTACATGCCCGAAGCGGTCATGTATCTGTATGACGATACGATTCTGGTAGAAGTCATAGCCACCACGATTGAGAAGTCCCAGCTCCTTCAGGAAGTCCGCCTTTACTGGAAGCTGCTGCAGGGCGTGCCCATCAGCTGGTGCATATCCAATCTCTTTGAGAGTGGAGTAGTCCTTTCCCCAACGATTGTAGGCATACGCCTGTGCCTCTTTCGACTGAAGGAACTGCTTGCGGTAAAAGTCGGCGACCTGCTTGTTGGCAATCCACAGCGCCTCCTTATGCAGTCGCTTCTGCTTTGCCTCCGCTGATTCCTGCTCCTGCTCAATCTCCACGTTAGTCCTTTGTGCCAACGTCTTGACGGCTTCGATGAACGTCTTGTTCTCCACCTTTTCTATAAAATGGATGGCATCTCCACCTTCGCCACAGCCGAAGCACTTGAATCTGCCGGTCTGTGGAGAAACATAGAAAGAAGGCGTCTTCTCGTTGTGGAACGGACAGCAGCCGACATGGCGCGTGCCACACTTCCGTAGGTGGACGTGTTCGCCGATGAGCGCCACGATGTCTGTGCGCTCCAAGATGGTGTCGATGGTTTCTTGTCGTATCATAATGTGGTGTTGAGTGGAAAATGCCCTGCCCATGCACGCTTCACAGCGGACTTAGGCAGGGACTTGTTGTTATTTAGAAGTATATTATTTCGCTTTCAGATTGCGTATATACTCACTTTTAAGAATGTACCATGAATGCCCTTCCTTATGTGCAGGGATGGCACCCCGATTGATACGCTTGCGAATTGCTTGTGGTGAAGTGCCTAACAGTTCTGCGAGCTGCGCCACAGACCAGATTGTTTCCTCCGAATCGATGATCATCTGTTTCAGGTCAGCGATTGTAAGGCTTCTCGATTTGTTCTCTCCATTCGTATTCATGCTCTGTATTTTTAGTGATTTCCCTTTCATCCAATGAAACAGCGACAATTACAGCTACCTCTTCGTCATAACAAAAGTGGAAGTGTATGAATATACCTCGGTCAATACCAAACGCTTGGTTGTAGTTAGATACCGTGCAGCGAACAGCGTGTGCCCGACTTCTCGGAAAGGAAGCATACTTCACATCCCCTTCATTGGTTTTCCGCACCCATTCGATGATGCTTGTGACTTTTTCTATTGTCATTTTTTTTCGTTCTAATAGTTTTACTTAGGCTCCAAGGTATGCGTGTTTGTCGGGTAACTCCTTTAACTATCTAAAAGTTAAAATACGATTTTCTCTTCTATATGTTACAGAAAATGCTTATCTTTGTAGTGTTATTTAGAGGTAGTTTATTCGTAACTATTCAGCGGTAGGGCATGGCGGGGTTTCAAGCCTCAAATAAGGCTTGAATTGCATTGAACG
>OLHA01001116.1_pt1 | contig 14861 bp, 16 predicted proteins | sample 1605961 | NCBI WGS metagenome assembly OLHA01 (sample SAMN03283288) | human gut metagenome | biome: human-associated habitat; material: feces | host: Homo sapiens | place: Peru | collected 2012
AAGTAAGAAAAAGAATGAAATCTGCAATTATGCAAATATTAAATGAAAATCGAGAAAAAAAGATAGTTATTGTATCACATGGAACTGCTATAAGTTTTCTATTAAAAGAATGGTGTGATATAAAATTCGTTGAAGAAAAATCACCAGAAGAAATAGCTAAAAGTATAATATCTTACTTTCCAGATACAAAATTTGAAGACTTGACTACTATGATTCAAAGATACAAAGAAAATGATGCTTGGCGTGATACCATTGCCATAAATGAAACCGAATGGACTCATATTCAAGACATCATGAGAGCATCAAATGAATTAACAGAATATGTTCCATATGATAAACTAATATATGGAAAATACTTCAGTAAATTCAAATAATGATATATTAACAATCAAAAAACTATCAAAAATATATCATACAAATAAAAGTGAAATACCTGCTATTAAAGATTTAAATTTAAATATCAAAGAAGGAGAATTTGTAGCCATTGTAGGACCATCTGGTTGTGGAAAAACTACCCTACTTTCCATATTATGTGGCTTAGAAAAAGAATCAGAAGGAACCATAACTTTCCCAAAAAGAAAAGCTAAAATGGGTTACATGTTACAAAATGATACCCTCTTTCCCTGGCTTAATATTCTAGATAATACATTACTAGGATTAAAAGTAGAAAAAAAAATCACTAAAGAAAGTAAAAATAAAGTAATAAATTTACTAAAAACATATGGATTAGAAGATTTTATCTACAAATATCCAAACAATCTATCAGGAGGTATGAAACAAAGAGCAGCCTTAATAAGAACTCTAGCAATAGAACCAGATATTCTTCTTTTAGATGAACCATTTTCAGGATTAGATCCTATTAATATAGAATTATTTAAAAGTGTTATACTTGAAATGTCAAAAAAAGGTAGTATGATTATATTTTCATCTCATCAGATGAATCATGTTGAGTTATTTTGCAAAAAAATAGTAGTTATGTTAAGAGGTAAAGCAGTGCTTGATGGATATATTAGTGATATAAAAGAACAATATAGAAAGAAAAATATTTTAGTTAAAGCAGAAATACCAAAAGATGTATTAGAGAGTATTGATGGTGTTTTATCGGTAACAGAAAAAGCTGATGAATTTGAGGTTAAAATAGAAAATTCTGATATTGTAGATAATGTATTTAAAGTAGTTAGCAAATGTAAATGTGTTACTAAATTTGTTGTAGAAGAACCATCATTAAATGAAATTTTTGTTGAGAGGGTTGGTGAAAGCTATGAAAAGTAAATTAAACTACTTAATTGGAATGAGTTTAAATAGAAAAATAAAAACTAAATGGTTTTTAGTTGCTAATATAATTATAGCAATTGTAATTGTTGGTGTAATTAATATAGATAGTATTATAACTTTTTTTGGAGGAGATTTTTCGTCTGCTCAAAAAGTATATGTTATTGATAATACAGATAAATCTTATGATATTTTAGAAGAGCAATTAAATGCATCAGGTCTTGAAATAGTAGATAGTGATACAAAAAAATTTAATGTTGAAAAAACTGATAAAACTGCTAATGAAATAATAGAAGAAGATAAGAAATCAATTGTAATAGAATTAAATGAAAGCGAAACTAACGAATTAAAAGCTAAAATAATAAGTCAAAGTTTTATTGAAGCAATTGATTATCAACTTATAACTAATGCTTTAACTAATACGAAAGTTAGTTTAAATATTTTAGCTTCTGATATATCTTTTGAAGAGATTAATAAATTATATGAACCAATTGAAATTGAACGCAAAATTTTAAACGAATCTGAAAAATCTGAAGATGAAAATACAAATATGATTATGACAACTGTTTTTCCAGTAATTATCTTACCATTTTTTATGTTATCAATTTTCTTAGTTCAAATGATTGGAGCAGAAGTTAATGACGAAAAAACAACTAGAGGAATGGAAATAATTATTTCTAATGTGTCACCAAAAACTCATTTTGCTTCTAAAGTAATAGCTGGAAACTTATTTGTTTTAATTCAAGGAATTTTACTTGTTTTATTTGCGACTATTGGATTTTTCGTAAGAAAGCTAGTAGGTGGAAGCAATATTGCTAATGGATTTGGAACAGAAGTAAGTAATGTAATAAATGATATTTTATCATCTAGTTTAGGTAGCCAGTTGATTTATATAATACCTCTTGTTTTAATTTTAATGATTTTAACATTTATAGCTTATTCGCTTATGGCAGGGGTATTAGCTTCTATGACAACTAATACTGAAGATTTTCAACAACTTCAAACTCCTATTATGATTATATCGCTTGTAGGATATTACTTAGCTATGATGGCATCTGTATTTAATGGAGCACTATTTATAAAAATATTTGCATTTATACCATTTATTTCAGCTATTTTAGCGCCTTCATTATTAATGTTAGGTCAAATTGGAATTTTTCAAATGATAATATCAATTTTGATTATGGTTTTAACAAACTATTTACTAATAAAATATGGTATGAGAATTTATAAAGTTGGTATTTTAAATTATTCATCAAAAGGATTATGGGAAAAAATGTTTAAGGCAGCTAAAAGTGAATAAGATAAAAAATAAATTAATTTTAAGTTTAGTTTTAATTTTTTCCATAACAGGATGTAATAATAATTACGAAGCCAATATAGATTCAAATAAACTATGTAATTGTAATAAGATAGAAAATTGTGAATGTAAAGGTTTATATCAAACAATTGATTATAGTGAAGCAAAAGATTTAATTTATAATGGGAATACATTTTTAATTGATGTAAGAAGTGAAATTGAATATAATAATTCCCATATAAAGGGCGCTATTTCAATACCATTAGATGAAATAGAAAATATTAATTATGCTAAAAATATTAATTTAATTGTATATTGCAGAAGTGGATCACGTAGTAAAACTGCCGCTTTAAAATTATTAGATTTAGGATACGTTAATGTTTATGATCTAGGTGGTATGGATAATTGGCAAGAATAATCAAAAATTACAAAAAAGTAATTAAATAAAATAATTTTTGTAGTATAATTATATTTGGTGGTTATATGAAAAAAATTATTTTTTTGTGCATTTTAGCACTTATAAGTCTTACAGCAATAATAATTAAAAATCCTTTGAAAGTTAATAAATCTGATTTAGATTTACGTAATTTTGATGTAGATTTAGAAAATATTGATAAAGTTATGATTGTAGCACATCCAGATGATGATATGATATGGGGAGGATCACACCTAATTGATGATGATTATTTAGTTGTTTGTATTACTTGTGGTGCTAGAGAAGATAGAGTTTTAGAATTTAAAAATGTTATGAATGCTACAGGTGATAAGTATATTATGCTTGATTATCCAGATAAAACTAATGGTGAAAGAGATAATTGGGATACTGTTTATAGTGATATAACAAAAGACATTGAAAGAATTCTTGCAATGAAAGATTGGAAGTTAATAGTTACTCATAATGAAGCTGGTGAATACGGTCATATTCATCATAAAATGACACATTCCATTGTAAAAAGCGTATATGAAAATAACTATTTAGATAAAGACAATTTATATTTTTTTGGTAAATATTATAAAGCAGATAAAATTGATGAAGTAAAGGACAATTTAGAAGAAATTAGTGAAGAAAATTATAACAAAAAGGACGAAATAATTTATAAATACTATACTAGTCAAAAATCTGTTGCAGATGGATTACATCATATGTTTAAATATGAAAATTGGACAAAGTATGAAAAAGAAGCATAGAAGAGGTATATATGAATAAATTAAACAAAAAAGACTATTTAAATTTAACTATTTTAGCCCTATTTGTTTTTTTCATTGTATTAATTATTACAAGAGGAGAATATATATATGGCTCTACTACTGATTGGAAAGATCAACATTATCTTTTAGCAGAGTATTTTAGAAATTTATTTTATCAAACTGGTAATTTAATTCCAGAATTTGCCTTAAATATTGGTGGAGGACAAAATATTTTTAACTTTGCTTATTATGGACTTTTAAATCCAATAATAATACTTTCTTATTTTTTACCATTTATTGATATGATGCATTATGTAATTATATCAAGTATATTAATTGTAATTATAAGTTCTATATTATTTTATAAATGGTTAAAAAATAATAATGTTAAAACTAGTATTTGTTTCCTTTCAACATTTATATTTACCTCTGCTTCTCCTTTAATTCTACATAGCCATAGACATATTATGTTTATGAATTATATGCCATTTTTATTATTAGGATTAATGGGAATTGATAAGTATTTTAAAGATAAAAAATTTTATTTAATTACAATATCAACTTTTTTAATGATTTTCACTAGTTATTATTATAGTGTTTCAGGAATAGTTGTTTTAGGTATTTATTATATTTATAAATATTTAAAAGAAAATGAAAAATTTATTATAAAAGAGTTTTTAATTAGTATTTTAAAATTCGCATATTTTATTTTTCTTGGAATTATGATTGCGTCTATTTTATTACTCCCTGTTTTTTCAACAATATTAAATGGACGTGTTAATACAACAAAAGACTTAAATTTATTATCACTATTTATTCCAAAAATAGATATAGGATATGTTTTATATAATAGTTATGGTATTGGTCTAACAAGTATTTCTATAATATCTTTAATCAGTTTATTATTTGATACTAAAAAAGAAAAAAAGTTTTTAGCATTTACTCTTATAGCAATTTTTTGTATCCCATTATTTCTATATATATTAAATGGTACACTTTATATTAACGCTAAAGTATTAATTCCATTATTACCACTTATGTGTTATATAATAAGTTTATGTTTAACTAAAATTGAAGACTTAAAAATTCCAACAAAAAAAATAGTCATTATGATGTTAGCTTTAATTGTAATAAGTTTCTTTACAAGTAGTAAAAATGTATTTATGTCATTTTTAATTGATAGTATTATAGTATTAATAAGTATAATTTTATATAATTTAAAAAATAAAAAACAAATAATTTATATTCCTTTAATACTAATTACTATGATTAATTGTGTTGTTGTAAATTTTGATGATACTTTATATTTAAAGAGTGATTATGAGAAAGATTTTAATCCATCAATTGAAGAAGATATTAATGATATTACTGATAATGATAAATCAATTTATCGTATTAATAATAATTTGAGTCCATTATCAACAAGTAACAAAATTTATAATATGCATTATTATAGTTCAAGTTTATATTCATCTACATACAATGGAAATTATAATAATTTTTATGTTAATGTATTTCAAAATGAAATTCCATATAGAAATTCAGTAATTAATGGTGAAACAAATAACTTATTATATCAAATATATATGGGAGAAAAATACATAATTACAAAAAATAAAGCAAATTTAGGTTATGAATTAATAAAAGAAAGTGATAACTATAATATTTATAAAAATAATAATTCATTACCAATTGGATATGCAAGTTCGGAAATATTGAATTTTGAAGAATATAAAAAACTAAACTATCCATATAATGTTGAAGCTTTACTTAATAAGATTATTGTAGGTAAAACATCTAGTGAATTAGCTTATAGTGATAATTCAGAAAATAGTAGTTTTTCTTCAAAAATAGAAAATTATGATATTTCTACTTTAAAAGATAAATTTTCTGATTTAAATATTGAAAATAGTGATGGTTCATATCATTTTAAATTAGAAGAAAATAAAAAAATTACTGTACCACTTGAAAACAAAATAGAGAATAAAATACTAATTGTTTCATTCGATATGAAATTATCTCAAAAGTGTTCAATAGGAGATACTTATATTATTATAAATGGTATAAAAAATAAACTTACTTGCAAAAGTTGGAAGTACCATAATAATAATTATGAATTTAATTATGTTTTATCGACACCTAATATTGATGAGTTAAATATTGAATTTAGTAAAGGTGAATTTTTAATAGATAACATAAAAATATATACACTTGATTATGATAATTTAACAAACATAAGTAAAAATATTGATGAGTTAAAAATTGATTATAATAAAACAATTGGTAATAAAATTGTTGGTAATATTAATGTTAGTAATGACGGATATTTTATTTTAAAAGTTCCTTATGATAAAGGATTTAATATTTATATTGATTCAGAAAAAGTTAAATTAGAAAATGTTAATGATGGATTTATAGGCGCTAAAATAAGTAGCGGAGAACACAATATAGAAATTGTATATCATACGCCATTTTTAATACTATCCAAAATAATTTCTTTAATAGGTATTATTATGTTTGTTATTTTAATTTTAATTAATAAAAATTACGAAAAAGTAAAACAATATGTTTTAAATAACAAATTAGTTAAATTTGGATTAAAAAAATATAGGCAATACGAGGAAATAATTAATTATTTATTTATGGGTGGTTGTACTACTATTGTTAGTATCGGTACATATACAATATGTTCAAGTTTATTTCATATTCATTATCAAGTTAGTAATGTAATATCTTGGTGTTTTGCGGTTATTTTTGCCTATATTACAAACAAATTATTTGTATTTAAAGCAAAAAATAATGATAAAATATTATATGAAATATATCAGTTTGTAAAATTCCGTATATTATCTTTACTAATTGATATGGCATCAATGTATGTATTAGTTGACTTATTTAAAATTAATGATTTAATTTCTAAAATATTAGTTCAGGTAATAGTTGTTGCCCTAAATTATATATTTAGTAAATTGTTTATTTTTAAGAAAAATAAAAATTAATAACTAAAAAATCCCATTTTAATTTTAAAAACATATGAATTTTTTCATGTGTTTTTTAATACAAAATATTCATACTTTGAATTTACTTATTGACTTATAAATGATATAATTATAAAGATTGGAGGATAGTTATGGAAATAAATGAATTGTACAATATTTATAATAACTATTTAGAACGAATAAATGATTTATGGAGGTCACTTTGAACCTGATAAAAAAATTCAGAAAATAAAAGAATTAGAATCACAAATGGATGAGACTAATTTTTGGCAAGATAAAAGACGTAGTGAAAAAGTAATAAACGACCTAAATTATTTAAAAAAGCAGCTAAATGAAGTAGAAGAATGTAAAAAAAATGTTGAAAATGATATTGAAACTATTAGCTTGTTAAAAAATGAATTTGATTTTGAATTAGTTAAAATATTGCAAGAACAAATTGAAGTATTGGATAAAAGAATAGAAAATTTGGAAATATCTTTATTATTAAGTGGTAAGTATGATTCATTTGACGCTATAGTTGAAATTCATAGTGGAGCAGGTGGAACAGAAGCCTGTGATTGGGCAATGATGCTAAAGAGAATGTATGTCAGATGGTGTGATGCAAAAGGATACAAAATAGAGTTAATTGATGAACAGCGTGGGGATGAGGTTGGCATAAAAAGTTCAACAATCATTGTTCATGGAATTAATAGTTATGGATATTTAAAAGGTGAAAAAGGAGTTCATAGATTAGTTAGAATTTCACCATTTGATTCTAATTCTAGACGTCATACTTCGTTTGCTTCAGTTGATGTTACACCATTATTCGATAATAAAGACATTAATATTGAAATACAAGAATCGGATATAAGAGTAGATGTTTATAGATCGAGTGGGTGTGGTGGACAAGGAGTTAATACAACTGATAGTGCAGTTAGAATTACTCATTTTCCAAGTAAAATAGTTGTTACATGTCAAAATGAAAGAAGTCAAATTCAAAATAAAGAAAAGGCTTTGGAAATATTAAAAAACAAGTTATATCAATTAGAGTTAGAAAAAAAACAAAACGATTTGAAAGAATTTAAAGGTGATTTAATGGATATAAATTTTGGTTCACAAATAAGAAGTTATATAATGCATCCATATTCACTAGTAAAAGATCATAGAACAAATGCAGAAACTAGTAATGTTTTAAAAGTTTTAGATGGTGATATAGACTTATTTATCACATCATATTTAAAAAGGAGAAGTTAGTATGTTGTTTAAGAAAAAACACGATGAAAATATTTTAAAAAAAATATATAAACGTGATAGATTGAAACGTTATTCACAATTTATAATAGGAATTATAATATCTGCTATTGCTTATAATGTATTTATGCTTCCAAGTTCTGTTGTTTATGGTGTTGGAGGAGTAGGTGTTATATTTAAGCAATTATTTGATTTTAATCCATCATATGTTATATTGGTAGGATCTATTATTTTATTGATTTTGAGTTTTATTTTATTAGGTGTAGAAAAAACAAAAAATTCAATTATTGGTTCACTTTTATATCCTATATTTGTAGAATTAACAAGTTTTATACCAAAATATATAAATTTGAATGATGCTGATCCAATTTTAATAGTAGTATTTGGAGCAGTAATAATGGGATTTGGATTAGGATTAATTTTTAAATCTGGTTTTACAACTGGAGGAACTGATATTTTAAATCAAATTGTTGCTAAATATTTTAAAATGTCACTAGGAACATCAATGTTTTTTACAGATGGATTGATTATTCTAAGTAGTGTATTTGTATTTGGATGGACAAAATTAATGTATTCAATTATATCATTATATATTATTAGTATAATGACTGATAAAGTTATTTTAGGTATATCTCAGTCAAAGGCATTTTACATAATTACAGAACATGAAACGGAAGTTAAGAGATACATTACTAATACATTAAAACATGGTATTACTGTTTTAGATGGTAGAGGTGGATATACTGGTAATAATCAAAAAGTTTTTATGTGTATTATTCCGACTAAAGAATATTTTATGGTAAAAGAAGGAATATATCAAATTGATCCTTCAGCATTTTTTATAGTAACGGATGCTTATGAAGTATCTGGTGGTATTTAGATAGAGGTGTATTGATGAATTTAATTAAAATGAAAGGTGTTAATAAACAATATAAAAATGGTGTTACAGCTATTTATGATATGGATTTAACAATTGAAAAAGGAGATTTTGTTTTTATAATTGGATCAACTGGTTGTGGAAAATCTACACTAATAAAAATGTTATATCGTGAAGAAAAACCAACAAGTGGAAAAATAATTGTTGGTGGAATTGATGTTGCTAAACTAAGAAATGGTAAAGTTTATAAATTACGTCGTAAAATTGGAGTTGTTTTTCAAGATTTTAAATTATTGACTAAATTAACAGTTTATGAAAATGTTGCTTTTGCTTTAGAAGTATTTGGATTACCAAAAAATGAAATACATGAAAAAGTAATAAAGGTTTTAGATTTAGTTGGATTAAAAAATAAGGCAAAACATTATCCAACTGAATTATCAGGTGGAGAACAACAAAGAGTTGCAATAGCTCGTGCTATTGTTAATGGACCTAAGTTACTTATATGTGATGAACCGACTGGAAATCTTGATGAAGTAACAAGTTTAGAAATTATGAAAGTGTTAGAAGAAATAAATAAATTAGGAACTACAATTATCATGGTTACACATGATACAAAAATTGTATCGATTATGAAAAAGAGAGTTATTTTACTTGATTCAGGTAGAATTTTAAAAGATTATGAGAAAGGAACTTATGTACATGAAGGCGTTTAGAATTTTAGGTAGAAATATACGTGATTCTTTTAAGAGCGTATTTCGTAATTTTTCTCTTTCTTTAGCATCTATTTCTTGTATTACTATTACACTTTTAGTAGTATCTGTAGCTATAATTTTAACTTATAATGTTAATAATTTTGCAGAATCTGTAGAAAAAGATGTCACAATTGTCGCATTTTTGGATGTGGATATAACTGAAGAAGAAACAAAGAAAGTTGAAGATGAAATAAAAAAATTAGATAATATAGATACATATATATATCGTTCTAAGACTGATATTACAAATGAAATGATGGATTCATCTGAAGTTTTCTCATCAATTATGTCAGAATGGACGGAAGATGAAAATCCACTTCAAGCAACGTTTCAAGTAAAAGTTATAAATATTGAAACTATTGGTGATGTAGCAGAAAAAATCAAAAATATTGATAATGTTTCTGTTGTTAAATATGGAGAAGGTATGGTAGAACAACTAGTGTCAGTTTTTGATACCGTAAAAAATATAAGTTTAATAGTAGTTCTTGCCTTAATTTTAGTTACAGCATTTTTGATTTCAAATACAATTAAAATCACAATTTTTTCTCGTCGTAGAGAAATTGAAATTATGCGTTTAGTTGGAGCATCAAATATAAATATAAAAATACCTTTTCTTTTTGAAGGATTATTTTTAGGAATAATTGGTTCTATAATTCCCGTTTTAGTAACAGTATATGGATATGTTGCTATATATAATAAATTTGGAGGAAAATTATTTACTCAAATAATTCAATTAATTAAGCCAGAACCATTTGTATATTTTGTTTCATTAGCATTAGTTGGTATTGGTATGATTGTTGGTATGTTCGGTAGTTGGCGTGCTGTAAAGAAACATTTAAAAATATAGGTGGTGCAATGAATAAAAGAGTTTTAAGTTATGTAGGCGCTTTATTAGGAGGATTTTTATTCACCATTCCATGGATATTAGTTTATATTTATGGAGAAATGTTGTTTTCTATTTTAGCTACTTTCATTGCTTATGGTGCATTATTAGGATATAAAAAATTTGGTGGTGAAATAAATAAAGATACAAAAGGTGTAATTATTTCTGTTAGTTTAATAGTAATTACAATAACTACTTTAATAATTATTCCTTTATGCTTACTATATAATGAAGGTTATATTGTTAGTTTTAAAAACTTAAAATTAATTTATAGCATTTCTGAATTCAAAATAATGATATTAAGAGATTTAATTGTTTCAATAGTATTTACTATTATTGGAATAAGCGGTGTTATTTCAAAATTAAAAAATCAAGTAGATGAAGATGCTTCAAATAAAAAAATAGATGAATTAGAAAAAGTTAAAATTGCTTTTCAAAAATACAACGCTACTAATAAATATAGTGCGGTAGATAAATATAGTATATTGAATTTAATAAATAATGATAAAGCTTTATTTAATAGATTACTGATTAGTCAAATTATAAAAAAATATCATGGTAAGTATTATTTTAGTGAAAAGGCAGAAAAAAATACTTTGTATCGTTTCTTTAGTTTGTATTTAAAAATACTTGCAATTTTAATAATTGTTTTTATATTAATATTTTTCTTAATATATTTTAGTAAATAAAAACAGCGTGTAATACGCTGTTTTATCGTGCTTCTTTTTTTATGAGTTTTGCATGTAATACAACTCTTAATTGATTATTGTAACATGATGATAAAGTGACAATTTTATCATTTTGATTTAATTGAACACCAAAATTATAAAAACTTCTAGAGCTTAGATTACCTAAAAATTCTGTAAAATTTTCTTCATCATCAAAATCTGTTTGAAGATAATAAGATTCTTCTGGAATGGTATAAACACTGAAAACTTGCCATAATGTATTTTCATACTTAGTCGATATTTTTAAAATGTGATTATCAGGATTTTCATACCACCATGAATCAACTACATATCTTAACGAACCAAATATGGTGTTGTTATTCATACCATGTCCGTAAATTATTGTATTTTGATTAAAATCTTCAGGGTTATTTCTATAATCCATATATACCCATCCGGCTTCATTGTAAGAATTATCAAAGGCATGATGTAAATAATAATTGTTATCAGTTGTTTGAACGACTGGATAATTAATATTTGTGCCATTTAATTTTACCCATGCTACAGTATCTTTATTTTTATTTATAAGAGAATTAAAATCAACACTTATAAGTGGAGTATTTATATAATCCCAATAATCATTTGCTTCTATATTAGAATTACTATTTTCGTCTGGTTCGATTTGTGGTTCATCAGGAGGATTAATAATTTCTGTGTTTTCATTGTTGTTTATTTCAACAAAAGAAACCAATTTTCTAATATTTAATTCTTGTGTCTCTATTTCTTTATAATTTATTTGCTTAACTGTTATTTTGTATAGTGAAATAGATAATATTATTGTAAATGATATATATAAAAACCAAAATTTTTTTGTTTGTTTTATCATAGTATCACCAATTATATTATAACCTAGTTATTATATATTATCAATTAATAATATTTTAAAAATGTAAAATTATGTCTATCTATTGTGTATAATGTTTCTAATTGTTGACCATATTAAAAATAACTGCTATAATCATGTTAAAGATAGGAGAGGTTGAAATGAAAAAAATAGAAAAAATATTGTTAGCATTTGTTTTTATGGTTGTTGGTTTATTTGGAATGGGTAGTGTTAATGCTGCCGAATTATCTGTAAAATATAATGTTTCTAGTTATGAATATTTTTTTGACGGTAGTAGTCAAAAATTAAATGGTAGTCTTGTAACTGAAAAAAATGATGTAATAAATACAGCAATTTCAAAATTTTATACTGCTGCAAGCGGAGCAGAAAAGGTTAATGTTGTACCATTTAAATTTAATGTTAAAAGTGGATCAACTTGGGAATCAACTGATAAAATTACAATGTATATAAATATACCAAACGAATTAAATTTAGATGATTCTACACATATTTATTTAATGAAAATTGATGCAGCAACAGGAGCTTATAAAGTATATTCTGTAGATGGTCAATTTAATGGACTAACTTACTCTATAAAAAGTGAATCAGAAATTTCAGATTTTCTACAAAATCAAATGAGAATTGATACAGTAAATGGTAAAAATATTAGAGAAAACTTAAGCAATAAATTTGCTGTATTAGAAACATCTGATTTTAGTACAACTGGTGATACATATTATGCATTAATTACATGTAAAGGAAAAGAAATAACTACGACAACTACTACAACAACTACAGTTCCAAATCAAACAACAACTACTACAATTGAAAATCCAAAAACATTTGATGCTAATAATCAATTATATATTGTGATTGGTGTAATCGGTTTAGTAGGAATTATTGGATTAGGTGTAAAATTTGCTTCATCAAGTAAATAAAAAGAACAATTAAGTTCTTTTTTTTTGATTTTTTAATATAATTAACTGGTGATAATATGCAATTTAAAGAAGGAGATTTAGTAACTAGAAATTCCTATAACAATGATATGGTATTTAAAATTACATCTATAGAAGATAGCAATTGTTTTTTAAAGGGAATAAATGTTAGGTTAGTTGCAGATAGTCCTATTAGTGACTTGGTAATTTTTGATAAAGAATTTAAAGAAGATCAAGAATTTCTTGATAGGATAAAACCAAATACTAATTTTTCTCGTAGCGAATTTTTTTATTTGCCAGGTAAAATTTTACATATTGATGGTGATAGTGAATATTTAGAAAAATGTTTAAAATACTATGAAGAAGATAATTTAATGGCAATAGGTGTTAGAGAAGATGAGGAAAATGTTCCGAGTAAAATTAGAGAACTGTTGGAAATTCATAATCCAAATATTTTAGTAATAACTGGTCATGATGCTTATTATAAAAAAAAAGGTGGAAGAGATGAACTGAATGCATATAAAAATAGTGGAAATTTTGTATCTGCTATAAAGGAAGCAAGAAAATTTGAACATAGTCATGAAAAGTTAATAATAATTGCGGGTGCATGTCAATCAAATTATGAAGAATTGATAAAAGCAGGTGCAAACTTTGCATCAAGTCCTAAAAGAATTAATATTCATGCATTAGATCCTGCCATAATTGCAACACGTATAAGTTTATCAGACATTAGTAAAGATATTGATTTAATAAGTATTTTAGAAAATACTAAATATGGTAGTGATGGTATAGGTGGAATTAAGACAAAAGGAACAATGTATATAGGTTATCCTAGATGAGGAGGATTAAATGACTGTTGAGCAAATTAGATTAAAACTTAATGATTTTTTGGGCAAAGATGTTATTATAAAATGTAGTCTTGGAAGAAATAAATATGAAAAATATAATGCAAAAATAAAAGAATTATATAAAAATGTTTTTTTAGTTGAAGTAAAAGAATCAAAAATAAAGAATGAGATAAAGTCATTTTCATATTCAGATATAATTACTAAAACAATAAAAATAGATTGTTAAATTTTTAGTTATAACTATTGCTTTTAGAAAAAATTTATTATACAATTAATGTGTAATAGATAGACTGAAGGGAGAGATTTACTTGAAAATTACATCTGTAAATGTTCATAAAACAGAAAAAGAAAACTCAAGAATGAAAGGAATTGCTTCTGTAGTAATTGATAATTGTTTTGCAGTTCGTGATATTCGTATTATACAAGGTGATGATAAATTATTTATAGCAATGCCAAGTCGCAAGGTAGCTGATGATAAATATCATGATATAGCTCATCCAATTGATCAAGCAACAAGGGATATGTTTGAAAAAGCAATCTTAGATGCTTATAATGAAGCTGAATAAAATCAATTTTTAATTGATTTTTTTGTATTCTAAAAAAAGTATATTTTATTTAAAAAAACTTGAATAGCAAATTTAAAGAAAGCAAATTCAGAAAATAGATTCATTAATAGAATTAATCACAATGCCAAATATAAAGTATTAGTAATAGATGAAGTGGGATTTTTACCAGTTTATCCTGAAGGAGCAAATATGTTATTTCAATTAATAAATAAAAGATACGAAAGACATTCGACAATAATAACAACAAATAAACCATTTGGCAAATGGCATGAGATATTTAATGATGTAACATTAGCAAATGCCATACTTGATAGATTATTACATCACTCTCATATTATTAATATAAATGGAAATTCATATCGCTTAAAAGATAAATTGAAAATAGACTCAGAATCATCTGAACCTATACAAAATTGATTACAAAAAAGCTACATTTTTATTTTCAATTTTTTCTACATTT
>OLHA01001123.1_pt1 | contig 14785 bp, 13 predicted proteins | sample 1605961 | NCBI WGS metagenome assembly OLHA01 (sample SAMN03283288) | human gut metagenome | biome: human-associated habitat; material: feces | host: Homo sapiens | place: Peru | collected 2012
CTGCAGACGCAGAGGAATATCTTAAAAGAGCCGCCGATGCAGGATATGTTGATGCGATGCTTATACTCGGAAAATTATATGCTGTTTGGAATTTATATACAAGGTCTGTAAATATGCTGATGAAGGCATATAACAACGGTTGCAAAGAGGCAGCTCACGAAATCAGCGAGTTGTACGCAACCGGTATGGTAACCGGCAGAGCAGATTCGAAAAAAGCTGCCGAATGGGAGGCTAAGGCTCAATAATGAAAAAAATATTTTCTTTAATAATTGATGCTGTATGCGGTATTTTGTTTTTTAAGGTGATTAAAAAATCACTTGATACTAAAATTTTTGATAAAAATAAGCATTTATAATTAAGGGCATAAAATGAAAATCGAAACTGATTATACCAAATGGTATGTTGACGGACTTGAATCGTTTGAAAAAAAGTCAAAACCGAAAATAATTACAACAAAAACAGGTTTTGCACAGCAAGATTCTGATATACAAACGAAAGTTAACAATGACAAAACAGACATTGATACAAAGATTGTAATAGGTCCGTCCACACAAATCGAAAAGAATAAAAAAAGCAAAAAAATTATAGCTCGAGTATTGATTTGTATAATCATAACAGCCGCAATAGTTGTTTCCGCTTTGTTTGCAAAAACAGTTATTTCTAATAACTCAAACGATAATTACAATGACTACGAAGACATCGGCTACACAGAACTACCGAGCGAAACAACGACTCAATCGACAACGCAATCCACAACAGCCGCGCCTACGCAATACAACGGCAAATGCGGAGATAACGCAACATATACAATCAGCAAAGGCTCTGACGATATGTGGACCCTTAATATCAGCGGCTCCGGTGAATTGTGGGATGATGACAATGTTGACTGGCAAATCGAGGATAATTTAATAGATGAAATTATAATCTATGATGAGGTAACGGTTATTCAGGCATATCAATTCAGCGGCTCTCCGTTTTCGGCGGTAAAAAGAGTTCAGATTAATTCCGCTGTTAAGCACATAGGAGAAGGAGCATTCGGTAACGACTCATTAGAAGAAATAAGCATTGATAACGCAGATTGTCAAATTGATTATATTTCAGACGACTCTATAATCGGAACACTTGGATATTCAGACTCAAAAACAATCACTATTCATTGCTATGAAGATTCAACGGCGGACAAATATGCAACCGAGTGGAATGACAATTATCCCGGCACATATGAAATAGACTACTATTAAGGAGAGCAAAATGGATAAAAACTTTTTAGTACATAATATGTGGTATGTTGACGGACTTGATGAGATTGAACTTGCGGACAGAGAAAGAGCAAAAAAGAGAGCAAACAGCGCCACGGTATCACATATTGTTAACAAAGACGGCTCAAATGCGGCATTCGTATCAAGCACATCACAAACAGCAAATTCAAACATATCTGGTGCAAACAACAATTCGATGTTCTCATACAACAAGCAAGCAGAAAAAGTATTGATTAAAAAATATGCCTCATTGGTTCGCATGGCAAAAATTAATTCCATGGTTTTAATGCTCATATTTATTGCCGTTACATTATTTACTTTTTTATACTTGAGCTATTATGCCGCATTACCGGCGATTATTACAATAATATTATCAATCGTCTGCACAGTACAAAGAAAGAAGCTAAATAAGATAAAAGGAGTATTCAAAAAATGCTCAATTACGGATTTAAAAGTGTTATACGAATCAAACGAGGAACTTAAACCTATTGCACCGAACAGTATAATAAACGGCAATTCGCACATATTGATAACATTAAGCAAATTACCGATTGTTCCGAATTCAGTTAAATCGCTGACGATGATAACGCGTCAAAACACTCCAAAAGGATCGTCTTCACTTGATATAGTAATGCAAAATAATGAGCATATCGTTATTCCGGAATCATTAGCTAACAATCAGGATTTGATTAATGCAATGATCGCTATTAATCCGAAAATTTATATATCGCAAAAAATGATATAAGTAAATCATACAATATACATATGAAAGGAGTAATTGACAATGGCATGTATGCATATTCAGTATGACGGCGGTGAATACAACTGCTATCGCTGTGATTTATGCGGCAAAAAATGGGATTGGGGTGATGCACATGTTGAACATGTTTGCGAGAGCGGCGAGGAATACCGCAAATGCCCGATTTGGGAAAAATATGCTTGGTAAGCATATTTAACACTTTATTTGCAAAATAATAAGATAACCCCGAGCTGTAATTTGACACGCTTGGGGTTATCTTATTTATTCAAATATTTGATTTAAAAATGAAATTCTGTTGTTTACGGCGCAGACGGTTATGGGGCTGTGAGATGCCATATCGAAACCGTGGACAGTGCCCTTTGTTTCGTCCAAAGCAACGCTGTTTCCGGCAGATTTCAACGCATCGGCAAAGGCAACGCCCTCATCGCGGAGGCAATCGAACTCCGCTGTTTGTATGTATGTCGGCGGCATATTCGACAGGTCGCTTGCGGATGCAGGCGAAACATATTGCGCATTTTGACCGTCGGCCTTTTCCGGTAAATAAAGTTGCCACATTTTGCGATTGAGAATACTGTTCCAAACAGGGGTATCAACAAACTTTTTCATCGACTCGGTTGAAACGCTGCTGTCAAGCACCGGGTAAACAAGGAGCATTCCGCAGAGATTGACCAATCCCTCATCGCGTGCCTTAAGAACAGTTGAGGCGGCAAGGCATCCGCCTGCGCTGTCGCCCGCTACGGCAAATTTATTCAAATCAGCACCTATTCTGTCTGCATTTTTAACCGCCCACTCAAGCGTAGAATAGCAATCGGGAAAAATTTGATTAAAATTATATTTTGGTGTGTTTCTGTAATCAACACAAAGCACCCTGCAATTTGCGCCGTGGCAATACTCCTTGAGCAAACGGTAATGATACGGCGCCGCCTTGTAAATAAATCCGCCGCCGTGATAATAGACAACAAGCGGAAGCTTTCCGTTTTTGCCGCGCGGAGAATACAAAAGACACGGCAATGATGTTCCGTCTGAATTAATGCTGAATTTTTCAACCGAAACATTTTTGTCGGAATGATTGACATTCACAAAAACACCCAAAACCTTTTCTGCCGCAGGGGCAAAGCCTTCAACAATCGGAAATGTCATCATTTTTAGTTTTTTAAAATCGTCATTAATCGGATAATCCATATTTTCTCCTTAATTTAAACAACACTCAACAGTTTTACAGTATGCCGGTGAACGAATTTTTGATAGATTTTAATCAAAAGTTTAGTTGTAATTTTATGCTCTTCTCCGTTTATTTGTGTCGCCAAAATATATTATATAATAAAATCTGACAATTTCAACAGATAAATTAAAACTGCTTCACAAGGGGGCACACTGCATAAAGAATAATGCTCAATAATTAAAGCAAAATCGGTATGGTTGCGATAACCATACCGATTTTAATCAAACATTCAATCAACCCCAAACCTCGTCGGCAATTTCCTTAACGAGTTTAAGCTTTGCCCACTGCTCATCTTCGGTGAGTTTGTTGCCGATTTCGCACGATGCAAAACCGCACTGCGGGCTGAGGCAAAGTCTGTCAAGCGGAACATATTTTGCCGCCTCGTTAATTCTCTTGATAACCTCGTCCTTGTTCTCGAGCTTAGGTGATTTTGTTGTGATTAAGCCCAAAACAACAATTTTGTCGGATGAAACCTTTGCAAGCGGCTCAAATCCGCCCGAACGCTCGTCATCATATTCAAGGAAAAGGGCGTCAACATTTTCGTTTTCAAAAACCCAATCGGCAACCGGGTCATAAGCACCGCTTGAGAAGAATGTTGAGTGATAGTTGCCGCGGCAAATGTGCGAGGTGATTACCATATCCTCCGGCTTGCCCTCAAGAGCAAGATTGTTGACCTTGAGAAGCTGATTCTTAAATTCCTTGGCGGTAATACCGAATACTTCGGTGCCGTCGTCGGTAAGTGCAGAGCCCCATGAGCAGTCGTCAAGCTGAAGATTGCGACAACCTGCTGCATAAAATTGTGTGATTACATCGCGATAAGCGGCGGCAATATCCTCGATAAGTTCGTCATTTGTTGCATAAAATTTTCTTGTAAGTTCAATATTTCCGGGAACGGTAAACTGCAAATATGTTTGCGCCGGAGCCGGAATTGTGTATTTTGCAACGGTGTTTTCGTCCTCAAACTGCTTTAAGAACTTGAAATACTCTACAAACGGATGAGCCTTTGCCTTGAATTTTCCCACAAGATACGTGTCGTCAAGAACGGCAAGCTCGTTGTTAAACGGAACTCCGCCGCCTGTTGCCTTGTGCTCCACTCCGTCAAATCCCCACATAAAATCGAGATGCCAGAATGTTCTTCTGAATTCGCCGTCGGTGATTGCGTGGTAGCCAAGCTCCTTTTGCTTTGCTACAAGTTTTGTGATTTCGTCATTTACGATTTTGTCGTACCCGTCCTTCTGAATTTTTCCGCTTTTGTAATTTTCCTTTGCGTCTTTAAGCGCCTGCGGTCTTAAAAAGCTTCCTACAAAATCATATTTAAACGGTGTTTTTAATGTGCTCATAAATAAAACTGTCCTTTCGTTTTTTGCTAAGGACAGTTTATCACAAAAATATTCTTTTGAAAAATACTTAAAATTCGCAGTCGCTCATAGTTTTAAACTATGGCAGAATACTTTTTCAGCGCACTTATATATGACTGCGCATAACGCGAAAGCATAATGTTTTTCTTTTTAATCAACCCGATATGCATATCGCAATCCATTTCAAGCGGTTTTGCGATAATATCCTCCCCGTTAAGCTCCTTGTCGATTATGCCGGAGCTGACCGTAAAACCGTTAAGTCCGATTGCAAGGTTGAAAAGCGTTGCACGGTCCCTCACCTGAATACTTTTCGGCATATCAAGCACGCTCAAAAACTCCTCGCTGAAATAAAACGAATTTCGCTCGCCCTGCTCATACACAAGATACGGATAAGGCTTCAACTCGTCAAGCGTGATTTTGTTCTTATGTGCAAGCGGATGATTTTTGCTGATAAAAATATGCGGCGATGCGGTGAACATTTCCTCAAAGAGCAAATCGTTTTTCTTAAAAAGTTTTGTCAAAACATCTTCGTTGTGATTTGAGATATAAAGAACGCCGATTTCGCTGTTGCCGTTTGCAACATCGTCGATAATTTCGCCCGTTTGAGTTTCGCGCAGAATAAAATTGTATTCGTCAGCGTCATATTTGCCGACAACATCGACAAATGCGTTGACCGCAAAAGAATAATGTTGGCACGAAACGCAAAATTTCGGGTTGCGTTTTTCGTCGGCACAAAAATGGTCCTTCATAATCTCCGCCTGCTCGAGCAAATTGCGCGCAAACGAAAGCAGCTCCTCACCCTCACGGGTGATGCTGACACCCTTGTTTGAGCGCACAAACGCGGTAACGCCCATCTCACTTTCAAGATTATGTATCGCCGCGCTCAGGCTCGGTTGTGATATAAAAAGCTTTTCGGCCGCCTCTGTAATATTCCTGCACTCGGCAACCGTCACCAAATATTTCAATTGTTGCAGTGTCATACCGCACCTCGCATTAATTTGTAAGTAAAATGCTTATACCTGTTTAAATCAACATTATATTATCATAAATATCCCCATCTTGCAACCGGGCTGATTTTATGCGGATTTAATAATGTTTCTCATAACACTTGCGGCATCAAAACAAAGTATGCTATAATATTAATTGCAGATATGCTTCTGTTATTAAATACACTTATAATTTTTCTTGGTATGTTATAATAGTGGTGAAGAAGAAGAACAGCAGAGCTGACCATTGTAGTTCCCTAATTTTTCTTGGTATGTTATAATAGTTTATTTTTGCTCCTAGCGTAATTATCAATTGTAGTTCCCTAATTTTTCTTGGTATGTTATAATGAGGACTTCAATGTAATGTTAGATGACACAATTGTAGTTCCCTAATTTTTCTTGGTATGTTATAATTTTGGCACTACTCATATAACAACAACACAATTGTAGTTCCCTAATTTTTCTTGGTATGTTATAATCTACGATATTTGACTTTATATTGCAATTAAATTGTAGTTCCCTAATTTTTCTTGGTATGTTATAATAGTGCTTTATCGAGACTTCACCAACGGATTATTGTAGTTCCCTAATTTTTCTTGGTATGTTATAATTATAAATATAAAGGTATATGTCCCAAGTGATTGTAGTTCCCTAATTTTTCTTGGTATGTTATAATGAGCCGGCATGGGTACTCCATATGGCGAGCATTGTAGTTCCCTAATTTTTCTTGGTATGTTATAATAAATGAAATTGATATATGTGAATAAAACAATTGTAGTTCCCTAATTTTTCTTGGTATGTTATAATCGTTTCGTTTTCTGTTGGTCTGTCAAAAGCATTGTAGTTCCCTAATTTTTCTTGGTATGTTATAATGCTTGCGGCTGTCGGGTAGACACCTGTGGATTGTAGTTCCCTAATTTTTCTTGGTATGTTATAATCGAGTTTTCGTCCTATCTTAAAAATTTTTGATTGTAGTTCCCTAATTTTTCTTGGTATGTTATAATATGGGAACCCAAAACGCAATAAAACAGGGCATTTCAAGGAAAATTTGAAATAAAAAAGCACAGCAGAAAACATATTTCTGCTGTGCTTTTTACTATTTTTACAATAATGTCAGCTGTTCATATGCAACCGGAGCGTCCGATTGAATATACTCACCGAGTAAAATCTGCATAGATTCATACTGTTTTTCGGTAATTGTCAGCAAACGAACAGAACCGTTTGGAGGCAAATGTTGTTTAAGCCTTTTTTCATGAGTTTTAACGGCATCATAACCATTGCACACTCTTGAATAAACAGAGTATTGAATCATTAAATACCCGTCTTTAATTAGAAAATTCCTAAATTTTGTTGCCGCCCTTTGAGCGGCTTTTTCTGTAACCGGAAGGTCAAAGAACACAATCATTCTCATAAATTTAGTCATAATTAAAATATGATGTATCAATCAGAGTGGGCAGTTTCAGCTTAATCTCATCGTTTTCAAATGATAAAATTATACTTTGAACTGTTAATTCTATTGCGTTGGCTACACTGTGCCTGCTGTCATCAATTAATATTGCACTGTTAAGCAAAAGCTGAAGTTCTGCTTTTTGAGGAGTGAAAAATTTTTCTCCCCATTCAGTATAATTTTTATAAACATAATTATCAATAATCGGTCTGTACGGCTCGATAATATCATCTGCCAAATTAAATTGGTTAAGCTGACTTTTGTGATGAATACCGAGTGACGGCTCAAGCCCATAAGCTACAATTGTTTTTGCAATAAACGAACGCAAAACAGCATAACCGTAATTGAGTGCGGCATTAATTGAAGTTTCATCCTCCCGTGTAAATTCATTGCTGAAAAGGAGTTTAAAATACAGCCTTGCGGCATATCCCTCTCTGTTTGTAGAATCTCCGGACATTACATTCTTGGATATTGTATAAAGTGTTTTTGCATCTTCAATTCCGTTAATTTCAAGGCATTTTGCTTGATTATTTATTTTGGCACAAACAACTTTTTGCCATATTTTTTTGAGTTTAGGCTTTGATTGGGAAAACTGAACATTAATTCTTTTATTCATTCTGCAATAAGAGCCAATCGGTAAAAACTCGCATGACGGAATATGCCTATCATCGCAAATTATCACGCACACGCCTTCACCGGCAAGTTTTGTTATCAGCTTGCCGGTCAGCGAGGTGTACGGATTGTCGACTATAATCGAGCGAATATCTTCAATAGGAAACGATAATTCCTCACCGTTAAAAACAACCAGCTGATCATTTTTTAGTTTCAGCCGTGCTTCATTAGCAATAAATATATTTCTGTAAGCCATATTATTTAAAATAAATTCGTTTTTCTTTTTTCACCTTGTTGACATTGCCGAGCGGGTCAACTATATATTTCTCAATATTTGTCAATGTTTTTATACCGCAGTTTTGAATTGCATATGCTCCGTCATGAGTTTCTATGGTAATACTCGCGGTAGATATACCTGCATTAATATAATATACCAATTCCCCATTTGAAAATTTATTTGACGGCAAGGTACTGTCTTTATTAACAAGGCTGAATTTCATATCTTTTTTAGCGGTTATCCTGATTAAATCGTTGGAATAAAGCGAAAATACAAAATCCTTGTCATCCATTTCCTTACCATCCTTATTTCTGGGAACACAAGCCCGATTAGGCAAGGTCGGTTTTACCGTATCGGAAACATAAATCGGCACGAAATAATATCCTTCACCGTCAACATAAAACACATCAATACGGGCCATTGAGGCGTTATCCGCAACGCCCAATTTATTCTCATTTCTTGCTTTAACATTCGATGACGATTTTTCAATTATTTTAACCTTTTTTACAACCGGTCCCGGAGTGCCGTCTGCCTTGGGCTTATGGAACTCCTCGGCAAAAGCCTTTTCAGCATTTCCGTTAAACTCCTCAAGTCTTTGCAATAATGCATTATAAAGCAATGTGTCGCTCTCGGGTTTATAATATTTATCAATTCCCCCGTTTTTCAGTTTGAGGTCTGTTAACGGAATTTTTGATATTGTATATCCCTCAATCTTGCCCGAGCGGATAGTATCTTTATGAGCCGCACCGGTTACCTTATGGCGAGGCATACGGGAAACAAACGCCGGTTTTGCAACCTCAACATCATCATAGCTGTAATTAGGCAATGACAACAGCACATTTTTAAGCCTTTTTTCGTCTTCGATTTCACTTCTTGCCTCAAGTTCTTTTCTAAATTCCCTATACGGAAAAGGGAATTGCTCAAGAACTTCTCCCGTGCGAGTGTCAACATCAAATTCAGTTTCTTTGTCAAAAGAATACTTTGAAATTTGATTAATCATTCCCTGTGTTACACAAGAAATTACTGCGGCGTCTACAGCGTGATGCAAATCGCCGTTTTCGCGTACTTTATCAATACCCCAGCGTTTACGCATATAGGCAGTAACGGCACCGTTTACCGAAACGACATGACGCTTTCTGTCATCATAAAATTCATCAAACAACAAATTATCGTTAATATAGTTATAAAGAACCTTGCTCAAATATCTTGTATCATTCAAATTTCTTGATTTAAACTCTTTTTTATCATTTTCAGTCAAGCATTCTTTTAACAAATTTTGTTTTTTTCGATAATTCTTAATATTATTGTTAACCCAAACGCGATATTTTGATTTTTGACTTTCATCCAAATATTCAAGTGGAAGGCGGTTGCTTTTTTGCCTGTTTTCACGCGAAAATGTCAATATCTTATTGTTATAGCTGTCATCAAAACATGCACTGTACGGAACAATATGGTCTATATCGACATATCCTTTATCATTGAACAGCTTGCCGTATTCAATAGGTTTAAGTGTATATGGGCAAATACCATCCTGCTCATGCCAAAGTTTGAGCTTAATAATATCCTGACCTTTTGCCTCAAAACCGAAATTATCGGCAATTTCTTTTTTGATTTGCTCGTTTGCCGCCCTGTTTGTTTGATATTTTTTATCAATCAAATCTCTTTCCTTTTTAGATTTGGAAAGGTCACGAGCAAGCTCGATATTGATATATGTAGGAGAATTTCCCATCTCCCTTATTATTGAATTTATAACCTTAATTGTTTGTGACACGGCACGCTTTACAACAGGATTGACAATATCTTCAAGTTCATCGGACTTAGGCGGTAAATACATTTGCTTTGTTGCCATGCTGTGCGCTTTAAAATCTATACCTGCAGACTCGCAAGCCTCATTATATGTTTTGCCTTCATCCAAAAACGGAATAAGCATTTTACACGCTTTAACACTTATATGACCCATTTTACTGAATGAAGGGAGCTTTAACAATGAAGGGTACATTGATTCATCTATCCCTGCTTCCTTCAAGTTTTCAATAATTTTTGAATCATTTTTGTAATACGTAAAGATTCTGCCTATTTCATCAAGCTCATCATGTGAAAATGCATTTATCGAATCACCCAAAATCTTTTTCATTTGGTGATAATTTTTAAGATGCTGAAATTTTGTCTTTTTTTCGGACTCCTCTATTCCGTTTTCGCCATATGATATGTTGTTAAATCTGTAATCGGTTGAAATCCCCAATTTCTTTCTGATTGAAGCATATGTCACATTTGCCGTATTGAAACAATATTCCTTAAGTATTCTGCGCTCCTGCTCCGACAACGGATATTTATTTGAATTTCCGTCAACTAAAGTAATATTATTTATCCCTTGCAAAAGTGAAAACAATTGAAATGAATATGTTGCCTTTGCCGCTCTTTTTTCTTTAGGAAAGAAAGTACAGCGACCTACCATTTTTTCAATTTGATTACCGGCATACGGACTCGGCGATTTTTCGTTGCCCTCACCGGGTCCCAAATCAAACGGTCTTTGCGACATAACAATATCCGTATATTCGTGTTCTGTATTTTCATTTGCAAACGGCATACCAAAACTGCGTTGTGAAGCAAAAATCGCCTTTATTTCATCGGCAATCATATCACGGGACACAGTGTTAAGGTAATCCTCGCCCTTGTTACGCTTATATTTTGAATACCGCTCATCTTTAAACAGCATTTCACCGACTGTACGATAGCCGTTTTGAATAATATTTTCTTTATTGTTTTCAATTGCTCCCAATAACTTACCGGTTTCTTTATCCGAGGTTTCCTCATCAACTTTTCTGTTTGATTTAAAGCCTCGTCTTTGAGCAAGGTTAATAAGAACTCTTGCAAACTCAATATTAGAAACAGGTTCGTCAAGTGCTCTTGTGCGTATTTCGTATATATTGGAAAGTTTACCTTTGAACATAGTGTCAAGCTCTGCTTGAGAAACTATGTTTTCTTGAACAAGCATATATCTTATGCGTTCAAGCCTGTGCTGATGCCGCCTGATTCGGCGACGAAGTCCCCTTTTCTCTCTCCTCGGTTGCGCAAGTGAACTTCCGTCTTTCGGATTTTCGGCTTTGTCAAAAATACGCGAGCCCAAACGAACTATTCTTCTCGGTTCGTCGTTAAAATCAAGCTCCGTTACGCAATACCCAACAGATGCGATACCGCAATCCAACCCAACTCCATACTTCATAATTATTCTCCTTGACATTAAAAAGATAACGGCTCCAAAAAGGAGCCGTCAGAGCTTTTCGGTTTTCTACCTTTTTGTAGCAACCCAATTTGTTCTTGGTATGTTATAAGAACAATTTGAGTATATCATACTTTTTCGATTTTGTAAAGTTTTTTATATGGATGCGCTTGCAGTGTCCCCTATATTACTCTTTCAAAAAATCCATGGATATAACCAATTAAACATATGATATAATTAAATTTTGATTAGTCGAAAAATGGAATCAGATGACGCTAATACTTAAACAAAACCATTTTGCAATCCTCGCATATTGATGCGGCGATACTTGTTCGGCGGCTCGGCTTCACTTCGGTTATTTTAACAAATCCCGATACATTTTTTGCATTTTCAAACACGCCCGGCACCTCGTTTGCAAAGCTGAATGCGCCGTCCTTACTGCAAAACAAATAGCCGTCGCGCAATTTTTGAACGAATGCTGCATTATTGCCGTCAACCGAAAACTCATTGATGTGCAATAAATAAACAAATAATACAAATCAATATAATTCAAAATTTTATTGACCGCCGCACTCCGTTTATGCTATTATCGGAGTATAATAAGGGATTAATATACCAAAAAAATACAGAAAGAGGTATATTTATGAAAAATAAAAAACGCAAAACCGTTATAATCACATTGTTTTCTTTGTTCTGCTTGTGCGGAATAATATTCACTGCAATTATCGCATCACATAATAATCAAACCGATAAATACACACTTGAAAACACATACAACACATATCTTAAGTCCGACAATGCAACAGTAGCAATAGTTGACAATACAGAAATTACAAACAAACAACTCAAATTAATTCAATATTCTTATAAAACAAGCAAGCCTCTTGACACGGCGATTAAACAAACAGCAATTGTCAGATTGGCAAAGGCGGACGGTTTTTCTTTAAGCGAATCCGATTTAAAAAAAGAAACCGATTATATTGGCAAGGCTTATGAAAAATTGAATATTCCCGAAAGCGAAGAAAACACCGCATTTAAAAATGATTTAGAAAAAAATCACCTTGAAATGGCACTCTCAATCAAATATCAATCCCATATTAAAGAACAAATTTTGAATCAAAAATTTTATTGTGATGACGAAGAAATAAATAAAAGCTATGAAAAATACAAAGCTGTTTATAAAGATTGGACAGACGGAGGAAAAAACAATTCGGCATTATATAAAAGGGCTTACAATCAAAGAGAAAAAATCGTCCAAGATTATATTGATTATCGAATTGCCCGTCTTGAAATCACCAAGTTTTAATTATCACAGCTAAATTGAATCAAACTGAATAAAGCATATTTTGAAGAACATTTATCAAAAATTGAATGAGGTATCTTTTATGAAATCATCCAAAATAATATTAATTACCGCTGTTTGCTTGATTTTGCAATTGTTATTTTGTTCCTGCGCAAACCAAAACACCGACACGGCGGCGAGCACAACCTCAAAAACAACGACTGCGCAGACCAACTCATCATATAAAAAGCAAATGGACACTGCGTTCCGACACATATCAAATCCAAAGGTATTGGCAACCGTAAACGGCGTTAAAATAACACAGGTTGATATGGATTTGTTTTCTATCGGTGGGAGCGAACACACGGTCGACGATATAATCGAGTATTATGTAGTCGCCGATTACGGCAAGAAGAACTCGCTCAAATTAGACAATTGGTTTCAAAATCTATACGATGATGCTTACACCGATATGCAAAATGACTCGGAGCTGACCGAGGAATATTGCCTGAATACATACGGGATTCCAAAATCCGAAGTAATTAAATATGCCCAAAAAAGAGTCTATCAATTAGGCATGCATTCGGCGTTTTCGAGTATGGTTATTGAACAAGTATCATCCAGTAAATGTCCAACGCTGTATCCCGAATTGAAAAGTGCTTATAATAAGTTTCAAAAAGAGAAGTCAAAAAAAGGCGCAAAAGCGTGGGATGACATTGAGCAAGCATATTACGATATGATTGCAAAGGATTATGATATAGTGATATATAAAAAATGAGTGGGCAACAGCTCACTCATTTTTAGTTATTTAATCAGTTATAAATCGCATCAAAACCTCGTCTGATTTTATACTATAAGTATAACTTGTAATGTCGTAAAATCAAAAAGTGTGCAGTTTGGTAGGAAAAGTAATGCACTTTTGTAAAACCTATTGACAAAGCGATTACAAAATGTTATTTATGTTTTGAAAGCAAGAGGCGTTTTATACAAAACGGAATGCCGTTTGCTTGACGGAGAGGCGAGGACAAAAATCTATCCCAAGTAAAAAATCAAGCTCCGAGCCGCTCTCATGTATCTCCCGTGTGTCGGCTTTCAACTCTGCCGGCACACAACCTGAGATACCTACTAAAAGGGCACATAACAGAATCGAACAACATTTTCAACGCCGGAGACAGAATCTCCGTTCAATATAAAATGATTCAAAACGCACCGGTTGACAATTTGGAAGAATCACAAGTCGGCAACACCGTCGAGGTTTCAATCGCCAAAACAGAACTCAAAAACAACCCCAATGATGTTAAGGCGCTTCAAGTAACGGCGCTGTGAGGAGAGTGTATATGGAAATATTGAAATGGTTGTTTAGATTGTTAACATTTATCGGAATTGTTGCTCTTATCATTATAAAAAGCAAGAAAAAAGCGCTCAACAAAGCGGTGCTTGCCGTATGCATCGTATCGTTTATCGCGTCGGTCGGATTGACCGCATATCCGATTTTTAATCATACATATTATGACAGGCTTGGTAATTCTTACAAAAACTTGTCTGAAGTGGTATATTACACAAGCGACGGCAGTCTTTACACGCCCGACGAGGACAAGCAGCAATTTATATGCAAGAAAAAATCGCCGAATGCCGATTGTAAGGATGAATATGATTTCGGTAATTCTTATGTTGACAGCAACGGTTATCTTGTGTTTATCGAAAAAGAGCTTGATGACTCGGATAACAGCGTGTATTCAAGCTACGATTCTCAAACAGGTGAATACTACACATATGCCGCATTTGCAAAATGGGACAAAAACGGTAAGCTGCAACCGCTGAATGACAGCAATAACGGCATTTTTTCAAATCTTTTGGATTAATATAACACAAAGACTCAAGGATATACCTTGAGTCTTTGCTTTTTATGTAATGATTTGTTGTGTATTTTTATTTGGAGTAAATTTTACATCAGCGATTCGAGCAAGGCTTGGCAGTTTTTGTAAATATCGCTGTAGCATTTGTCAAAATCGCGCGTGTACCACGGGTCGGCGACGGCGTCTCCGGGACGGCCGGCGTACTCGAGCAGCAGGTGCAGCTTACGGTCAGGGTCGCCGCCGAAGGCGCGCGCCATGTTGCGCATGTTCGCATCGTCCATGCCGATGAGGAGATCGTAATTATCGTAATCATCCGATCTTATGCGACGCGCGGTCTTGCCCTCGCAGCCGATGCCGTGCTCGGCGAGCTTGCGCCGCGCCTGCGGGTACACGGGGTTGCCCAGTTCTTCGCTGCTGGTCGCGGCCGAGGCAATGTCGAATTCCCGCTCCAGCCCCGCCGAGGCGACGAGCGACTTCATCACAAATTCCGCCATAGGGCTGCGGCA
>OLHA01001125.1_pt1:5000-14756 | contig 14756 bp, 10 predicted proteins | sample 1605961 | NCBI WGS metagenome assembly OLHA01 (sample SAMN03283288) | human gut metagenome | biome: human-associated habitat; material: feces | host: Homo sapiens | place: Peru | collected 2012
ACCGACACTCAAGCTGCTAAGCAAGTGGCTAACGTGAGTTATGTTAACCTTGCTGGTATGACTTCATCAACTCCATTCGATGGCGTGAATGTGAAGGTGATCCGTTACACCGACGGCAGCATGAACACTCAAAAGGTGATTGTTCGCAAATAATAACGCGCGACATAGCATATAACGCACGAGGCTTAATCAGCAATGGTTAGGCCTCGTGTTGCTTTTTAGAAGTTAAGAAGATTTTTTAGAAGTTAAGGAGTTAAGAAGTGAAGAAGTTAAGACGATAGCATTGTTTTGGGTGAAATTTGATACCACGACCGACCCTCTCCGAGGCTCATATTGTGTGCGCATCGCTATCACCAAGCTGCGCTCAATCGCTTTGCGATTTTCGCTTGCATGGTGTTTCGCATCATTTGGCATCTCCGATGCCTGCCTCGGCTGTTGTTTTCAAGAAGTTAAGGAGTTAAGAAGTTAAAGAAGTTAAGACGATACCTTTGTCTTTGGTAATTTGTTTTTGTTTTAGGGGTGGGGGAGGAATAAAAAAAACAGCTGATTTATGGGGAAATCAGCTGCCTTTGTTGGAGGTCACTAGCGGAGTCGAACCGCTCTAACTGGTTTTGCAGACCAGGGACTAAACCGCTCATCCAAGTGACCGTTTTTGTTTTGTGATGCAAAATTAGTATTTTTATTTCATATCTGCAACTTTCCGCGGTTATTTTTCGGATTTTGGGGTGTTTTTGGCTTATTATTGCTTGTGAGGTGCGAGTTATTGCCGATTTTTCGTAATTTTGTATGTATATTCCAACTAACATTGATTGAAATTTTATGACAAGACGATTCTTACTCATATTCACCCTCATGGTGATTGGTGCAAGCAGTGCCTTTGCTCAAATTTTTGACCCTGTGAAATGGAAGTCAGCCATTAAGATGACCGATGCCACCAATGGCGTGGTGACTTTCACCGCCACCGTTGATGCCGGTTGGCATGTGTATGGCACTCAACTGCCTGCTGGCGGACCAGAGCCAACCTCCGTGCAGTGGAACAATCAGGGCGTGAAACTTGTGGGCGGTTTAACCCCCAGCAAGGCGGCGCACAAGCAGCACGACGAAACCTTCGACATGGACTTGAGTTGGTGGACCGGTAGCGTGACCCTTTCGCAGAAGTTTACCGTAACAGCTAAAGAATACAAGATAGAAGGAAGCATCCGCTATATGGCGTGTGACGACGAAAACTGCACACCACCCAAGTCGGAATCGTTCTCATTCAAAGGCACAGCCGCACAGGCACCTGTGGCAGAAGCCGTTCAGGTACCTACTGCTAACGCAACCTCTGCCGATACAGCAGCCACCCTTGCTCAACCAGTGGCAACAGTCGGCGCAGCCGATTCAGCGATGGCATCGCCCACCCACGACCAACTGTGGGCACCTGTTACAGCCATTGAAGGCGACAACGCCGATGTGGAAGACATTGCCGACCGCTCGTTGTGGTACATATTCTGGGCGTGCTTCTTGGGCGGACTTCTCGCCTTGCTCACCCCTTGCGTATGGCCAATGATACCGATGACCGTGAGTTTCTTCTTGAAGAAAAGCGGTTCGAGAGCCAAAGCCATCACCAACGCCACCACCTACGGATTATCTATCATCATCATATTCCTACTTCTTGGCATCTGCTTCACCGTGCTATTCGGTGCCAGCGCCATGAACGCACTCGCCACCAGCGCATGGTGCAATTTGCTGTTCTTCGCATTGCTCGTGATTTTCGCCATCTCATTCTTCGGCGCATTCGAAATCACACTTCCCCAATCGCTCAGCAACAAAATGGACAGCACCGCAAGCAAGACTACCGGTATGCTCAGCATCTTCTTCATGGCAGCCACACTGGTGATTGTGTCGTTCTCCTGCACCGGTCCAATTATCGGCACCCTTTTGGTGGAAGCTGCCAGCCGAGGCAGTGTGATGGGTCCTGTGGTGGGTATGACAGGCTTCGCAATAGCCCTCGCCATACCGTTCACCGTGTTTGCCCTTTTCCCCACCATGCTCAAAAAGATGCCAAAGTCGGGAGGCTGGCTCAACACCGTGAAAGTGGTGCTCGGCTTCATAGAACTGGCATTGTCGCTCAAATTCCTCTCCGTAGCCGACCTTGCTTACGGTTGGCGCATTCTCGACCGCGAAACCTTCATCGCCCTTTGGATAGCCATTTTCGGCGTGATGGGGCTCTACTTGTTGGGAATGTTCCGCTTCAAGAGCGACGGTGAACCAAAATCATCGGGCATAGGCGTGACACGCTTCTTCTTGGCGCTCGTGTCGCTCTCATTCACCGCCTATCTCGTGCCAGGCTTGTGGGGCGCGCCTCTGAAAGCCACCAGCGCATTCGTGCCACCACTCTACACCCAAGACTTCAACCTCTATGGCGGAGAACAAGTGGAATATGACGACTTCGACGAAGGCATGAAAGCCGCCGCAGCACAGGGCAAGCCCGTGTTTATCGACTTCTCCGGTCACGGCTGCGTGAACTGCCGAAAGATGGAAGGCGCGGTGCTCGATGAAGCGAAAGTGAAGAAAATGATTAGTGAAGACTTCGTGACCATCAAACTGATGGTTGACGACAAAACCCCACTCCAGCAACCTATGGTGGTACAGGAAAACGGCAAACAAACCACCCTCACCACAGTGGGCGACAAGTGGAGTTATCTGCAACGCCACAAATTCAACAGCAATTCGCAGCCCTATTATGTGGTGCTCGACCAGCAAGGCGGGCTCCTTTCAGGCCCGTTTGCCTACAACGAGGACGTGGACGCCTTCATCGCATTCTTAAAGCGAGGTGCGAAAGCTAATTAGTGGAATATATACATATTTGGATTTAAACAATGACAAAACACTCAAAAGAAGAAAAATTAAAGGCGTTCAGCCAGTTGCTCGACGTGGTGGACACGCTCAGGGAACAGTGTCCGTGGGATTCGGCACAGACCAATGAGAGTATTCGCCCCAACACCATAGAGGAAACTATGGAACTTGCCGAGGCACTGATTGCTGGAGAGCCCGACAACATACGCAAAGAATTGGGCGATGTGCTGCTCCATATCTTGTTTTACGCCCGATTCGGCGAGGAGAAAAGCCAGTTCGACATAGCCGACGTGTGCGATTCCCTTCGCGAAAAACTCATCTTCCGCCACCCCCACATCTACGGCGACCACAGTGCCACCGACGCATCGCAGGTGCGTGAGCAATGGGAAGTGATAAAGATGAAAGAAAAAGGAGGCAACAAAACCATTCTCGGTGGCGTGCCCACCACATTGCCATCGCTCATCAAAGCCGAACGTGTGCAGGAAAAAGCCGCAAATGTGGGCTTCGACTGGGATAAGCCAGAAGACGTGTGGCAAAAAGTGCGCGAAGAAATCAGCGAAGTGGAAGCCGAACTCAAAAGCGGACATGAGATTGACCGTGAGAAAGAGTTTGGCGACCTGTTTTTCTCGCTTGTGAATGCCGCGCGCCTCTATGGTGTGCGCCCCGACAACGCACTTGAAAAGACAAATCGAAAATTCATAGGACGCTTCAACTACATAGAGCAGAAAGCCAAACAGCAAGGCAAGCGACTCAACGAAATGACACTTGCCGAAATGGACCAACTGTGGGACGAAGCTAAAAAACAACACTTGGGCGAATGATACTTTGTGTAACGGAGAAACCAAGCGTGGCAGCCGACATTGCAAAAATTCTGGGTGCCACCGCGCGTCGCGACGGCTTTTACGAAGGTAATGGCTATCGTGTGAGTTGGACGTTCGGCCATTTGTGCGAGTTGAAGGAGCCCAACGACTACACCGACCTGTGGAAGCGTTGGAGCCTCGGCTCACTGCCCATGATTCCGCCCCGCTTCGGCATCAAACTCAAAGACGACGAAGGCATCAAAAAGCAGTTTCATGTGATAGAAACCCTTATCAAAGACTCCACCGAGCTTATCAACTGCGGTGATGCCGGGCAGGAGGGAGAACTGATACAGCGATGGGTGTATCAGAAGGCAAACTGCGCCATTCCTGTGAAGCGACTGTGGATATCATCACTTACCGACGACAGTATTCGTGAGGGATTCAAGCATTTGCAACCCTCGGAAAACTTCGACAACCTCTACTATGCAGGTTTGTCACGCGCCATCGGCGACTGGATTTTGGGCATGAACGCCACACGCCTCTATACGCTGAAATACGCACGTTCACGCAATGTGCTCTCGATAGGACGTGTGCAAACGCCCACGCTCGCCCTCATAGTGTCGCGCCAACGTGAAATTGAGAACTTCGTGCCAGAAGACTACTGGGAAATCAAGACCCTGTATCGTGGTGTGACATTCAATTCCACAAAAGGCCGCTACAAGAGCGAAGAAGATGCCAACACGGTGATTGCCGGCATCAAGGAAGCACCATTGTCGATTACCGGTATTGAGCGCAAGAAAGGCAAAGAGGCACCGCCTCGCTTGTTCGACCTCACCAGTTTGCAGGTGGAGTGCAACAAGAAATTCTCATACAGTGCCGACATGACCTTGCGCACCATTCAGTCGCTCTACGAGAAGAAGGTGACCACCTATCCACGCGTTGACACTACATTCCTGAGCGATGACATCTACCCTAAGATACCGGGCATTATGCAAGCCATGACACCCTATGCCCATCTCACTGCGCCTGTGCTTCAGGGTGGTGCAATCAAAAAGAGCAAAAAGGTGTTCGACAACTCCAAAGTCACCGACCACCACGCCATCATACCCACCAATGTGGACCCACGCAAGGTGATGCTCACACGCGACGAGAAATTGGTTTACGACCTTGTGGCTAAGCGCTTTATCGCCGCATTCTATCCGGATTGTGAGTTCTCCACCACCACCGTGATGGCGAAAATCAGTCAATTTGAGTTTAAAGCCACTGGCAAGCAGATACTCAAAGAAGGCTGGCGCGCCATCTACAGCAAAGACAAGACGGCAAACAACGCCGAAGGCCCCGACACCGACGACAACGGCAATATGCCCGAATTTGCGGTGGGAGAGAGCGGTCCTCACGAGCCATCGCTGCTGAAAAAGGCCACGCAGCCCCCAAAGATGTATAACGAAGGTACGCTCCTGCGCGCCATGGAAACGGCAGGCAAATTCGTTGACGATGAAGAATTGCGCGACGCCATGAAGGAAAACGGCATCGGCCGCCCTTCCACACGCGCCGCCATCATCGAAACGTTGCTCCGCCGCCACTACATCACCAAAGAGCGTAAAAACCTTGTTGCCACCACAGCAGGGTGCCAACTCATCGACACCATAAAAGATGAACTGCTCAAAAGCGCCAAACTCACCGGACTTTGGGAAAACAAACTTCGCAAGATAGAGCGAGGCGAGTTCAGCGCCAAGCAGTTTATCGACGAACTGAAAGTGATGGTCAACGAAATCGTGCTCACCGTGCTTCGCGACAATAGCGGCACCAACATCATAGTGGAGCAAGACACGCCAAAATCGCCCACAAAGGGCGGCGCGGCAGAGAGTGCGCCAAAGAAAAAACGCGTGACGAGGGTCACGAAATTCGAGCAGGTGCTTTGCCCCGTGTGCGGCAAGGGCCACATGGTGAAAGGCAAGAGTGCGTTTGGCTGTAGCGAATGGGCAAACGGTTGCCACACCGCGCTGCCATTTACCGAATATTCCGCCGACCTCACGCCAGCCAAATTGCGCGACGCGATAAAAAAGAATTTTAAGACACAAGATAAATGAACGAAACATTAGCAGCCGACCTTTCGGAAAAAGAGATATTCCCGATTGTTGACGAAAAGGAAAATGTGATAGGCAAAGCCACCCGAAAGGAATGCCATTCGGGGAGCAGATTGCTTCACCCGGTGGTGCATTTGCACGTGCTCAACGCCAATGGCGACATCTATTTGCAAAAGCGTTCCATTCACAAGTTTATCCAACCTGGCAAGTGGGACACCGCTGTGGGCGGCCACATGGATTATGGCGAAACCGTGGAGCAGGCGCTGGCGCGCGAAACACGCGAAGAACTCGGCTTCACCGACTACGAGCCCAAGCACCTATTCAGTTATGTGTACGATAGCGAGGTGGAGCGTGAAATGGTACACACCTTCTTCACCATCACCGACCGCAAGTCGTTCGACTTCGACCCCGCGGAAGTGGACGAAGGCCGCTTCTGGACGGTGGAGGAAGTGCGTCAAGCCATAGGCACAGGCGTGCTCACCCCAAATTTTGAGGAAGAATTTCTCCGAATCCTTGGCGAAAAATAATCCCCAATCGGTCATGAGTCCGTGCAAGGATTTTTTTTCATTGCTAATGACCGATTTGGGATAAACCAGCCGCCGAGCGTTTTCGGTTTGTTTGGGTTTTCGCAAAAAATATTTAAATTTTTGGTAATGCCGTCTATAGGTATTAATTTTGTTGATTAAAGTGATAATTACCCCTGATGATTGAGCCTATTATAGATAGCCGTGTGATAGAGCAACTGAGCAAGTTGCTCAAATCGGCGCGTCATATTGTTATCACCTGCCATCTTTCGCCCGACGGCGATGCCCTTGGCAGCACTTTGGGACTGTGCCGAGTGCTCCGCAATATGGGCAAAGATGCTTATGTGGTGGTGCCCGACCAAGTGCCTCGCGCATTGCAGTTTATCCCTGCCGTTCGTGATGTGGTGGTCTATACCATGGCTCAGTTGCGAGGCCGCTTTTTGGTTCGCAATGCCGACCTCATATTCTGCCTCGACTTCAACACGCTTAAGCGCATCGACAAATTGGGCGAAGTGATAGAGATGAGCAATGCGCCACGCGTATTGATTGACCATCACCTCGACCCCGATGACGTGTTTGATGTGAAGATTTCGTTCCCCCGATTGTCGTCCACTTGCGAGGTGGTGTATCGCACCCTCCAGCAAATGGCGCTTTTGCGATACGTCGATACCGAGGTGGCGCAATGCCTGTTTGTGGGCATGATGACCGACACGGGCAATTTCACTTACAGCAGCGACTATCCCGAAATCTACGAGATTGTGGCTCATCTGGTGTCGTACAACATCAACAAGCAGTGGCTCTACAGAATGGCGATGAACACCTTCAGCACCGACAGCCTGCGCCTTCAGGGCTATGCCTTGAGCGAGAAAATGCAGGTGTTCCCCGAAGATGGCGCTGCGCTCATCACGCTCACCAAGGAAGAACTGGAGCGATTCAACTACCGCAAAGGCGACACCGAGGGACTGGTGAACAAACCGCTGTGCGCGCCCGAAGTGCGATGGGTGATGTTTTTGCGTGAAGATGCCGACCAGATTAAGGTGTCGTGCCGCTCCGAGGGCGATTTCTCGGTGAGCGACATTTGCGCCCGCTATTTCGGCGGTGGCGGACACAAGAATGCCGCTGGTGGCGACTTCCATGGCACGATGGACGAAGCGGTGGAAGCATTCCACAAGGTGCTTGACGACTGCCGACAGCAAAATATTTGACAAAACATTTTTTACAAGAGATATGAATACAAAAAAGATACTTTTTATACTCGGTATCATGGCTGTGACCATGAACTTTGTGTCATGCGAGAAAAATCGTAGCTATGCCGAATTGCTCAAAGATGAGCGTCAGGCTTGTAATGCCTTCCTCTGCAATTTCCGCTTGGCAGAAGTGCCAGCCGACTCGGTGTTTGAGGTGGGTTCCGACGCTCCATTCTACAAACTCGATGCCGAAGGCAATGTGTATATGCAGGTGCTCAAGGCTGGCGACCGTAAGAACAACAAGGCGCGCAAATCGCAAACCATCTATTTCCGCTACACCCGCTACAATCTCAACACATGGTACACTGAGAACAGAACCTGGACCCCATCGGGTGGCAATGCCGACGATATGAGCATGGCTACCACTTCGTTCCAGTTCGATGACTACACCCGTCAGTCGTCGATAGAGTGGGGCACAGGCATTCAGATGCCGCTCAAGTATCTTGGCGTGGACTGCGAGGTGAACTTGATTGTGAAGTCGCAGTACGGCAAATCTGATGAGATTAGTTACGTTACGCCATTCCTCTACCACTTGCGCTACTTCCCCAGCAAGGTGTAAGTAAGCGCTGATGGAACAGGTGATGCGGGGGCATATCGGGAAAATGCCCTCGCAAATGAAATCCGCTCTATACAACTATTATTTATATATACACTACTTAACTTAACTTTTAATACATCTTTATGTCACTCATTAAATCAATTTCTGGTATTCGTGGCACTATCGGCGGACGTGCAGGCGATGGCCTCTCTCCACTTGATATTGTGAAGTTTACCAGTGCTTATGCAACTTTCATTCGTCGCACCACTGCACTCTCGTCAAATAAAATCGTGGTTGGACGCGACGCTCGCCTCTCTGGCGAAATGGTGCTCAACGTAGTGGTTGGCACACTCGAAGGCATGGGCTTCGATGTTGTGAACATCGGTCTGGCTACCACCCCTACCACCGAATTGGCAGTGGTGTGGGAAAATGCTTGCGGTGGTATCATCATCACAGCCTCTCACAATCCAAAGCAATGGAACGCTTTGAAACTTCTTAACGAAAAGGGCGAATTCCTTACCGACGCAGAAGGCAAGGAAGTGCTTCGCATCGCTGAAGCAGAAGACTTCGACTATGCTGAAGTTGACGCACTTGGCAAGGAATCGAAGGCCGATTATCTCGACCGTCACATTCAAGCTGTGCTCGACCTCAAACTCGTGGATGTGGAAGCAATCAAGAAAGCCAACTTCACCGTGGCTGTTGACGCAGTGAACTCAATCGGTGGCGTGGCAATTCCAAAATTGCTCGAAGCACTCGGCGTGAAGAAGGTTGAAAAATTGTTCTGCGAGCCAACCGGCAACTTCGGTCACACTCCAGAACCAATCCCAGCCAACCTTACCGCTATTAGTTCGTTCATGAAGGAAGGCAAGGCTGATGTGGGCTTCGTGGTTGACCCCGACGTTGACCGTTTGGCTATCATTATGGAAAATGGCGAATTCTTCGTTGAAGAATACACCCTCGTTTCCGTAGCCGACTACATTCTCTCACAAACCCCTGGCCCAGCAGTGAGCAACCTCTCTTCATCTCGCGCATTGCGTGATGTGGCTGCTAAGCACGGTTGTCGCTACGAGGCATCGGCAGTGGGCGAAGTGAACGCTACCACCCTGATGCGTGAAATCGGCGCAGTGATTGGTGGCGAAGGCAATGGCGGAGTGATCTATCCAGAGCTTCACTATGGCCGCGACGCTCTCGTGGGCGTGGCATTGTTCCTCACATTGCTCGCAAAGAGCGGTATGAAGGTGAGCGAACTCAAAAAAACTTATCCACAATACGAAATCGCTAAGACCAAGCTCCAACTCACTCCAGATATGGACGTTGACGCTATTCTCGCTGCTGTGGAAAAGCACTACGCTAACGAAAGGCTTACCACTATCGACGGTGTGAAAATCGACTTCAAAGACGGTTGGGCACACTTGCGCAAGAGCAACACTGAGCCAATCATCCGTATCTACAGCGAAGCTCACACTATGGAAGAAGCCGAAAAACTCGGTAACGATGTGAAGAAAATCGTGGAATCGCTCATCTAATCCACAGCGATTTCCCCACCCAATAAAGCAAGCCGGCCTCCCCACACCCAACAGGAGGCCGGCTTCCTTTGTCTTTATCCCCAATTTCTAAATCTGTGCAGTTGGTGCATCAGTAAGAAAATGGTTCAGTGGAAAAATACTGGGGGACTGAAACAAAAACATAAAAAACAGCCTTTTAGCGATGCCAGTGCTTCGC
>OLHA01001127.1_pt1 | contig 14749 bp, 15 predicted proteins | sample 1605961 | NCBI WGS metagenome assembly OLHA01 (sample SAMN03283288) | human gut metagenome | biome: human-associated habitat; material: feces | host: Homo sapiens | place: Peru | collected 2012
TTTATACTTTTTTTGAATAATTTGTATTTTCCATTAATTGCGAATGGTACTAAGTATGCTCCTGTTTTTTTAGCAAATGAAACTGCTCCGAATTTAAATGGTAACAAATATTCTTCGTGTTCAGTACCTTTTGTTTTATTTACTGTACCTTCTGGGAACAAACCTATAGCTTCTCCTCTTTCAAGATATTCTATTGCTTCATTTTTACATTTTTGATCATGTATACTTCTATCTACTGGAATACAAGCCATGCTTCTAAAGAACCAGTTGCTTAGTTTAGTTTTAAATAATTCCTTTTTAGCTATCATGTGTACAACTCTATTAGGACTTCCAACCATCATTGCTGCATCTAAATTATTAGTGTGATTTCCCGCTAAAATAACAGCCCCTTCTTTTGGAATGTTATCTACTCCATAATATCTAGGAAAAAATAAAATCTTATATATTGGTCTTCCTAGAGTTTTTACTATTTTATATAATGTGTATTTCATTTACCTTATCTCCTATATTAGTATATCATAATTTTATTCGTTTTTCATTAAATTTATAATTACCACTTCTGCTCTGTTGAACACTCTTATTGGTATTTTGTATCCATAGCCTAGACCTCTTGAAATAACTAAGTTAGTGTCTCCTATTTTATTTACTCCTTTATAATACTTTGGAAAGAAAGTAAAATCAGGTGATAAAAGCCCACCAACAAATGGAATATTTATAATTCCACCATGTATATGTCCACTTAATACCATATCAAAGCCATATTCACTATATAAGTTATATAATAATGGATCGTGTGATATAAGTAAATTAAATTTATTAGTATCTATTTTACCAATCCTATCTTCAATATATTTAGAATCTATTTTTTCTTTAGTACTTGCTAAATAGTATTTAACTTGATGACTAAATCCATAGATAGTAAAACTATCATCTAGTTCTACTTTGTCGTTATTAAGTAAAATTACATTTGTTTTTTCTTTTATTTTTTCTATAAATTTATTTTGTTTTTCATCTGACATATTTTCTTCGTGATTACCAAAAACATAGTATATGGTTTTATCTTTTAATTTTTCACAAAGATTAAAAAAATTATTAAATCCATCTACTTTTTCATTAATCATGTCACCACTCATAACTATAATATTTGGATTTTCTTCATTAACAATCTTTATTAGTTTTTCCGTTATATCTCTATTATGCAAATCTGTTAAAAGCATTATTTTGTAGTTATTATATTTTTGATTTAGTTTATCACTTTTAATTTCATAGTGACTTACATCAATATTAATGTAGCTATCTAATACAATTAATATTGCACTTATAATTAATATGCCTAAAATTATTAATATATTTCTTAATGTTTTTTTCATTTTGTTTTCCTTTTAATTACTATAAACGAAATAATTAATACTATAATTAATGGTATGCTTATATATTTATATACATTTAAAAAATTGCTTTTGTTTAGTTTGCTATTCTCTATATCTTTTATTAAAGTGACTGCATTTATATTACTTTTTTTAGAGTCATTTATAGCTATTTTAAATATATCTTTATCATAAAGTATTCTAATGTTATAATTACTACCTTTTTTTAAATTATTTATTTTAGTTAAAACTATTGAGTCTTTATCATCTTTTGAAACATTTATTTTATTATTGCCATGAGCATATACTTCAAATAGTTTTGAATTTTCTGGTAATCTTGTAATAATAACCGCTTCTTTTATATTTTGATTAGAGTTTCTTATATATGAATAATATAGCTCTGCTGAATCGTTATGTTTAACAGAAGAACAAAGTACCAAGTATTCTAGATAATATATTTTCTTTTCTTTTGTTTCTTCAAAAGTTATTTCTATATTTGTTTTAGTATCATTTGTTTTATAGTTTTTATATTCAATTACATTTTCATTGAATTCATCTTTGTATAAATCATTTATATCATATTCTTTATCAAGTGTTCCGATTTTGTTTATTTGAATATTTTCCGCATCATATATAATGCTATCATCTTTTATAATATCATTTCCTTTATATTCTGTTGAACCTTCTGATTTATATGGAATTGATAATGTAAATTCATTAATTGAATCTACTTCTATTATTTCTTTTACTATTAGATTTCCAGCTATATCAACTTCTGAATCTATATACATTTTATTTATATCTGCTTTTACCATAAATGGTATTAATAGTAGCAAACTTATAATTATTTTTTTCATATTTCACCACATTAAAATTATATCATTATGGCAAAAAAAAAGAAACATATGTTTCTTAATTTAACTTTTCACGAACTATTTCATTAACAAGTTTCATATCAGCTTTACCTTTAAATATTGGATTTAATGCTTTCATTATAGCACCCATATCTTTCATACTTGTAGGTTTAATTTCTTCGAAAACTTTATCAATGTTCGTTCTGATTTCTTCTTCTGAAAGTTGTTCAGGTAAGTAAGTACTTAATAATTTAATTTCTTTTTCAAGACCATCTATTAAGTCTTGTCTATTACCTTTTTTGAATTCTTCAATACTTTCTTTATGAGTTTTTACTTGTTTACTTACCACATCTATTACGATATCATCTGAAGCATGATTTCTTTCTAATTTATTATTTACTAAATATAAATCAATTGCTGACTTTAGAAGTCTTAATGTACTTAAGGATTCTTTGTCATGATTCTTCATAGCTTCTTTCATATCATTTGATATTTTTTCATATAACATAGTATCACTCCTTAATAATTATATTAATATCTTTGTTTATTATGTTTTTTAGCGTTTCTAATGGCTTCTTTTTTAGCTTCTCTTCTAACGATGCCTGGTTTAGAATATTCTCTTCTTTTTTTCATTTCAGTAGGGACTCCGCTTCTTTGAACTTTCATCTTAAAACGTTTTAATGCACCCTCAACATTTCCGTCTTTTACTTCTACGTGTGTCATTATCTCTTCCCTCCCTTCATGACTACATTTGATTATAGTACAAAAAGTGCCAAATTTCAAGCAAATTCTACAATAAATTTTCACACTTTTACTATTTTTTATATTTTTTTATTTTATTATCTATTTTTTTATTAATTTTAACTCCGAAGATTTTCCATATATAAAGTCACTTGTTTCTTTTTTTAATGCTTGTATTTCATTTATTAACTCTTCACTTGGCGGCATTCCAGAACAATTTATTCTTACGAATAGCCATTGCCAACGTTCAAATAAATCTTGATTGTGTGCTTCTAATTTATTAAGTCTCTCATGACTTTTTTGTGTAAGCAAAGCACCATTTTCTTTTATTGTTCTTCCTGTTTTTCTTTTAACTATGTGATGAAATGTTAGAACGTTTTTCTTGCTGATTCTGCTTCCCATCCAGTCATAACCATCTGGTTTATATATTTCAATCATTTCTTTTATTACTCTTTGCTCATCTACGTTCATAGTTTTCTCCTCGGTGCTTTATTATAAAATAAAAGTATGGACAAGTCCATACTTTATAGTTAATTACTTAATTTGACTCATAACTTCAGCAGCAAAGTCATCGTTTCTTTTTTCCATTCCTTCGCCTACTTCATATTTTACAAGTTTAACAAGTTTTGAATTATTGTTTTCTAAGTAAGTTTTTACTGTAATACCAGAATCTTTAATGAATGCTTGTTCTTCAAGAACAGTTTCTTCATAGAATTTTCTAAGTCTTCCTTCAACAATTTTATCAGCGAATTCAGGTTTCTTTCCTTCATTGATAACTTGTTCTTTGATTACAGCTTTTTCGTGTTCTAAATCTTCTGCTGGTACTGATTCAATATTGATATAAAGTGGTCTCATAGCTGCTGCTTGCATTGCTACATCACGAGCTACGTCTTCTTTATCACCATCAACAACTGTTAATGAAGATATTTTACCACCCATATGTAAGTAAGAACCAAATACTTGAGAATCTTCTTTAGTAACTTTTTCAAATCTTCTTAGACTAATTTTTTCTCCTATTTTAGCTGTAGCGTTAACAATTAATTCATTAATAGTTTCATTACCACATTTAGCATTTAAAGCATCTTCCATAGTTTCAACTTTATTATCTAAAATAGTGTTTCCAATTTTATCTAATAATTCTTTAAATTCAGAGTTTTTAGCAACGAAATCAGTTTCTGAGTTTAATTCTACAACTACTGCATCATTACCTTTAATATAAATATTAGAAAGACCTTCTGCAGCGATTCTTTCAGCTTTTTTAGCAGCTTTAGAAATACCTTTTTCTCTTAAATAATCGATTGCTTTGTCCATGTCTCCATTACATTCAACAAGGGCTTTTTTACAATCCATCATTCCTGCGCCTGTTTTTTCTCTTAGGTCTTTAACCATACTTGCACTAATATCCATAATTTCCTCCTAATTTAATGATGAAATTAATTCATCTTTTTTCATAGTTGAGTATCCAGCTACACCTTTATCTTTAGCAAGTTTTCTTAATTCTGAAACAGTCATATCTGCGTAATTTGGTGTTTCTGTTTTTTCAGCTTTTTTATTTTCTTTCTTTTCTTCACTAAAATCATCAAATTCAACTACTTTAGTTTCAACTTTGATTTCTTTAGCTGGTTTACTAGAAACTTCTTCTTCAGTAACGTAATCAACTGTTGGTAGTCCATTAGCTTCACATACTGCGTTAGCAAGTACACCTAAAACTACTTTAACACTTCTAACAGCGTCATCGTTTGCTGGGATTGGAAAGTCTACATCATCTGGATCACAGTTTGTATCAACAATTCCGAATACTGGAATATGTAATTTACGAGCTTCACGAATAGCATTGATTTCTACTCTTGGATCTACAACGATAATAGCTTTTGGAAGACGATCCATTTCTCTAATTCCACCAAGAAGTTTATTTAATCTGTCATATTCTTTTTGAATTTGAGCAACTTCTTTTTTAGGAAGTAATTCGAATTTACCATCTTTCTCCATTTTTTCGATTTCAACTAATCTTTTGATTCTTTCTCTTATTGTTCTGAAGTTTGTTAAGATTCCTCCTAACCATCTTTCAGTTACATAAAAACTATTACATCTTGTAGCTTCTTCGATACTAGCTTCTTTAGCTTGTTTCTTAGTACCTACAAATAGAACCTTACCACCATTTTCACATGCTTTAAGAAGTTCAGCGTAAGCTTCTTCAATTTTTTCAACAGTTTTTTGTAAATCAATAATATGAATGTCATCTCTAGTTGTGAAGATGTATTCCTTCATTTTTGGATTCCATCTTTTTGCTTGGTGTCCAAAGTGTACACCTGCTTCTAATAAATAACTTTTTGCAATTACTGCCATTTTCTTCTCTCCTTTCGTTAATTCTTCTACCTATCTTTTAATTAATATTCACTTAATGTTATTTAAGCACTAGAACATTAAATCAATAGGTATGTCTTTTTTTCTTAAAGCGTTATTATTTTAGCATATTTTTCCAGTAAAAAAAAGAGTTTTTTCACTCTTTTTTAGAATATACAACTTAAATCGTAACCAAATAGTCTTCCGATTACTCTTATTATTGTTGGGAATACTCCTATTACTAGTAATACAACTCCCATCTTCATACATTTTTCTCCGGCTTTTTTTATCATTCCTGGATCTTTTGATGTAACTGCTGAAACCATTGTCATCATACCATTTACTATTGCAATAATTGCTCCAGCTATTCTTAATATTGAAATTCCAAGTTTTATTACTTTTCCTAGGTTATCACCGATTAAATCTTTACATGTATCTCCTGTATCACCAAATCCTGGTGCTGGTAAATCTCCAGCTGTTGTGGATACATTTATTAAATTACTTGTTTTTATTTCTAATGCATCTAATGTTTCTATACTTATAAATGCGCTAATTATTATTAAAAAAATGATTATATACTTCTTTTTCATAATACCTAATACCCCTCTTTTTAAAATACTCGTATATTATACCATTTTTTTAATATTTTTTCAAGTCATCTAGAATATACAGCTCATATCATATCCAAATATTCTAGCAATAACTTTTAATATTGTTGGGAATACTCCTATTACTAATAACACTCCTGCAAGTTTAACACATTTGTTTCCTGCTTTTTTAAGTGCTTCTGGATCTTTACTTACAACTGCTGGTATTAATGTCATCATACCATTTACTATTGCTATTACTGCACCTACTATTCTAAGTATATTTATTGCAAGCTTTATAAGTTTCGCTATATTTTCACCAACAATTTCTTTGCAAGTTTCTCCACCTTCTCCGAATCCTGGTGCTGGCAAATCTGCATCAAACTCAGTGTTTTCTATATTATTATATAGTTCTTCATTTTCTTGTAGCTTTTTTTCTACTTGTTTTTCAAATTGATCATCGATATCTTCTTTGATATTTGATATAGCATTTGTTTTTTGAACTTCAGTATCTAGCATACATTCTTTTTGTTCACTGTTTAGTCCTGCTTTTTTATATATGTTTTCAAGACATTCTAGACATGTATCTGTATCTGTAGTTCCTATACATTTATCTTTTGTTTTACTTTTTACTCTAGCACATGCTGCTGCAGGTTTTTCTGTCCAAACATAAGTACAACCGCTTGCACTTCCTCCACAACAATAGCATTGTGCATTTTCATCATTGCTTTGTTCTCTTAAAGTAACTGAACATCCTGTTGCACATTTAGAGCCTGTTTTTTCTTGCTTTATTTTCTCAGCTTGTGTTGAGGAAATTTTACATTTATCTAATTGACATGAATTTACTTTTTCTTCTGCTTTTGTTTTTAATCTATCAGAAAAATCTTTTGCATTATCATTAAGAAGTTTATTTGCATATAGTTTAGCAAGTTTGCTATCACATTGTTCTTGATATTTTTTCAAGTCATCTGACATTTTTGACATTTTTGATAAATCACTTGGGCATTTATATGAATCGATTTCTGCCATTGCATTATTGAAACAAGCTTCTGCTTCTTCATAACCTTTTCTATCTTCTATTGTGCATCCTGTTGCTCTTTCATACACTGCCCCAAATCCAAAAGCTATTTTTTTTCCATAGAGAATGCCTGATTCATCGTTCGTAAAAGTGTATTTATTCGAAGTTTTTGTCAACCACTTTGTGTTTTGAGTTAAACCAAACAATAGTGGACAATTGCCATCATTTTCAGCTATCCAACCAGTATATATAGCCATATCTGTTCCTATTCCATTAATACCATCATAGTCAGAGTCATCAATCCATGTTGAGTAACCCATTCCTTTGGATGGAACAATATCTGTATCTGTTGCCTTACATTTTCCGCCGTCTAGTTTTACAATCTTAAAAACATAATAATATCCATCGGTGAAATCATCATCCCCTGATACGTATGCTTTATAGCATCCTGCAAAAGCCAAATTCCCATCTGGGTCAGACGCTTGATATCCTCTTGTTAATTTAGCGTCTTTAATCTTTAATGATGTTGCTAAATTTCCATTTTTTACCGTTCCACTTAACGTGTATAGGGTATCATTTTCATCATATACGCACCCTTTTTCCCCTACTGCATTTAAGCAAAAATTCTTAGTTTCTTCTATTCCTTTTTTAGTTTCTTCATCTAGATTTGCAGCATATCCAATTGTTAAAAAAGAAAATGTTAGAATCATTGCTAATAATAATTTAAAAATATTTTTCATAACTCACTCTTCCTACTATGATTTAATTTTATCATAAAATGTTAAATATGCAATAAAAAATTACTTTACATTTATAAATGTAATAGATAGAAAAAAATATATAAATATAGTATAATTAAAGTGGTGATTTTTGGTGGATACTAGTACTTATAAAAATAGAGGTATGTTTCTTGAAAATATATTAAATGATTCTAATACATATTATAATAGTATAGACAAATGTTTAATATATAAGAAGCCTACTCCTATTAAAGTATTAAATGTAAGTTATCCAACTAATAAATCGCATTTGATAAATAAAGCAGTTTATTCTAGTATTTCAACACTTGACTATAATGGAATTTACAAAGGTAAGTATATAGAATATGATGCTAAAGAATGTCATAACAAAACATCTTTTCCTTTATCAAATATAAAAGATCATCAAGTTCTACATATGAGAAAAGCTATAAAGCAAGGTGGTATTATATTTCTTATAATATTTATGAATAATGAGTTTTTTTTGATGAAAGGTGAAGATATATTAGACTTTATTGATAAAGGTACTAGAAAATCTATAGAATTTAATTATATTAAAGAAAAAGGATATAAGATTATTGAAAGTTATACTCCTAGACTTAAATATTTAGATGCTGTAGATAGTGCATACTTTAGAGAATAATAAAGAGAAGAAGGATGGAAAAAAAGTGAAAAGAAAAGTTAGAAACGATGAAAATGGTAAACCAAGAAAAAAATTCAGATTTTGGTACTGGTTCTTAGTTGTAATTATGTTTTTTGCTCTAGTTTGCTTTGTTGCCGGAATTGGATTTTGCTACTACATAGTTAAGAGTGCCCCTGAGTTTGATGCACAAAGAATGTTTGAAAAAGAAGCAACTAAAGTATTAGATTCTAAAGGAAACTTAATTGCATCACTTGGAGCCGAACAAAGAGAAAAAGTTACATATGATGAACTTCCTCAAGTACTGGTGGATGCAATAATTGCGACTGAAGACTCAAGATTTTTTCAACATAATGGATTTGATGCGCCAAGATTTATAAAGGCGTCTATAAGTCAAGTTTTAGGACGTGGTGGTGGTGGTGCCTCTACCCTAACAATGCAACTTTCAAAATTATCTTTTACTTCTATAGAAGCTGAAGGTATTAAAGGTATCATAAGAAAGTTTACTGATATATATATGTCAGTATTCAAGATTGAAAGAAACTTTACTAAATATGAAATACTTGAGTATTATGTAAATACCCCTTGTATGGGTGGTAATATTTATGGAGTTCAACAAGCTAGCAAATATTATTTCAATAAAGATGTTAAGGATTTGAACTTAGTAGAAGCAGCTATGATAGCTGGTATGTTCCAATCACCTAATGGATATAATCCTTATAATAATCCTAATGATGCTAATAGTCGTAAGAATACAGTTTTATATCTTATGAAAAGACATGGTTATATAACTGATACTGAATATAAAGCAGCTACTTCTGTTAAAATTAAAGATTTCTTAGAAGGTGGAGTTACATCTACTAATCAATATCAAGGTTTTATAGATACAGTTGTTCAAGAAATAATTGATAAAACCGGTAATAATCCATATAATGTTTCTATGACAATATATACAACTATGGATAAAACAAGACAAGATGTTATTAATAATTTCTATAAGACACATAAATTTAAAGATAACAAAGTTGAAGTTGGTATTGGTGTTATAGATAATAATACTGGCGCTATAGTAGCTGTTGGTGCTGGACGTAATAAAACTGGTGCTCTTACATTGAATATGGCTACATTCTGGGGTCAAACAAAAAGACAACCTGGTTCAACAATTAAACCAATTATAGATTATGGTCCTGCTATTGAATATACTAACTTAAGTACTTATGGTCCATTTGTTGATGATGAAACTCCTTATGGTAGTGGTAAAATGAGAAACTATAATCATAAATATACTGGATTTATGAGTATGAGAGATTGCTTAGTTAAATCTATGAATACATGTGCTTTACAAGCATTTAAATTAACAAGTAATGATGAAAAAGTTAAATTTATTACTTCAATCGGAATAAATCCACCGGAAGGTGTAACTACTCTTCCAGAGTCATATTCAATTGGAGCATTTAATGGAGTTAGTCCTGTTCAATTAGCAGCTGCTTATTCTGCATTTGGATCTGGTGGATATTATACAGCACCTTATTCATTTACTAAGATAGTTTATACGGAAACAGGAGATGAATATGTTCAAGATGTGACTCGTGAAAGAGTTATGAAACCTCAAACAGCATATTTAATTTCTACAGTGTTACGAGGTGTTACTCCTTCTAATGTTAAAGTATCTGGTACTCAACTAGCAACTAAAACTGGTACTACTTCATATGATACAAGCTTACTTAAAAAGTTTAGGCTTAGTAGTTCTGTAATACCAGATGCATGGACAGCTACCTTCTCTGCTAATTATAGTGTTGCAATTTGGTATGGATATCCTGAATGGTTAACTGCCGAAGCTGTTAAAAGCAAACATTATTTAACAAATGGTCCTGCTGTTACTGAACGTAAAAAAATACAAGCTGAAATAAATAATAAAATTCATAATAAAAATGTTAAATTTAAAAATCCAGGTGGTATAAGTAGCGTTGAAGTAGAACTTGAAACTATACCTGCTCAAAAACCTAGTGCTTATACTCCTAAAGATTTAAGAAAGAGTTACTTATTTATAAATGGTACTGAACCTAGTGAAACATCAACAAGATTTAGCAAATTATCAAATCCTACAAATTATACATATTCACTTAATGGTAGATCATTAAATCTTTCTTGGGAATCTCCTGGAACACCTGATGCTATAAGTACTGATTACTTAACAAATTACTTTAATACTGGATATACAATTTGGGCTCAAAAATATTTAAATAAACGTATTAGTTATAATAATAGTAAGATTGGTAAATTTGGATTCCAAGTATACTTAACATCGGGTTCTTCATCAACTTATGTTGGATGGACAGAAAATACTAACTATACAATAGATTTAAATAAATATCCTGGTTCTTATGACGGAGTTATTATTAAGAGTGCTTACTCAATATTTAGAAGTAATGCATCAGATGGTATAAAAATATTATTTAGTTCTAGTCCTGATACCCCTGTTACTAATAACTATGAGGTTTCAATGAATGGTTTATCCGCTTCATTAAAAGTAAATGATACATATAGTGTTCTTGGAACGAGTGCTATTGAAAGTATTACACTTAATGGAACTAATATTAAATCTAGCGTTACTAATTTAAAAGTTGGTGTTACATCAATAACTAAGAATGGTGCTGGTACAAGTATTTCAACTAGCGATATAACTAAAGAAGCTGGTACATATAAAGTTACTTATACTATTACATTTACATATAATGGTGTTAATACTACTAAGACTAAAGTTCAAACTGTATTAGTACAATAAAAAAATTCCTATTTATTAGGAATTTTTTCTTTGCATATATCTTTTAATTTGCAAGACTCACAATTAGGATTTTTACTTTTGCAATGATATCTTCCAAAAAGTACTAGTTGTGAGTTTATTCTATTCCAATCTTTTTCGTCAAAGTACTTTTTAAGTTTCATTTCTGTTTTTAATACATCATCTTTACTATTTGTTATGCCTAATCTTTTAGAGACTCTATATACATGAGTATCTACTGCGAAAGATGGTATATTAAATAATTCTCCAAGTACAACACTTGCTGTCTTTCTACCTACTCCTTTTAATGATTCTAAGTATTCTCTATTATCTGGTACATAACCAATTTTTGATATTTCATCTACTATATATTTAAAGTTTGAAGCCTTTGTTTTATGAAAACCTAAACTTTTTATATAATTATCTATTTCTTGTACTGATAAAGTTTTTAGTTTATCTAATGAGTCATATTTCTTATATAATTCTTTTGTTGCTTTGTTTACACTTTTATCAGTTGTTTGTGCTGATAACATTACTGATAGTAATAATTCATAATCTTTAGTATATTCAAGTTCACATTTTGGATTTATAAATAGTTCATCTAAATAATTTATTATTTTTTCTTTATTCATTATCATCTAACCAATCATAATCAAATAATTCATTATTTGTTTTTTCTTCTTTTATTTGTTTTTTAACACCATTTTTAGACCATTCATAAACTATTTTATCAATATACTTAAAGTTCCTTACGTTATTTAGAATTGCTTCTTTTAAAGCTCCTTTTATTGTAGTTTCTGGTATTCCATTTTCTATCCATTTATTTATTATTTCATATTCAAATGATGAGAGAGTTCTTCCTAATTCTTTCTCAAATAGTGCATAAATATCACTACTTGGTTCTTCTGTCTTTTTATTAAGCGCTAATCTATCATATAAAGGATCTAAACTTATTTTTTCAATTACTTCTCCATTTTTGTTAGATACTATCATTTCTATATATTTTTTATTTATTAAACTAGTGAATGTGTTAAATGCTTTTTCTTCAGTAAATCCAAGTTTATCTTGAATATCTTTAGTATCTAAGTATGAAGAAACATTGATGAAATATAATACAAGCAAAAACTCATCTAATGTTATGTCTATATTACTTATACATTTAATAACATTAGAATTTATTATAAAATCTTTACTTGTAAATATATTTCTTAAATCACTCATAATATGTTTCCTTTAATATGTCTATTATTTTTATATTTTTTATATATTCTTTTATTGCTTTATTATCGTTTGATAACTCTCCAGCCATTATTTTTCTTTCTATATATTTATATACTTTTTTTACGTATTTTACTTCTACGTATTTAGCTATTTCTTGAGGTGTAATATTCATTTCAATTACACTATGAAGTTTGTTCATTTCTTCAAGTGAATTTATTGATTTATCTAAACCTAATATATAGCTTGCATTCTTAGTTATTTTATCATTATATATAACTAGCTCATTAGTGCTTATTGAACCTTTTTTTATTATATTTGAAATGTATGCGATAATTGTTTTTTCTTCATTAGAAAAAGGTAGTGTCGTCTCTATTTGAGCCCAAACTCCATATTTATCATATGAATCACGTATTTCATCAAATTTAATATTTAGATATTTTCCTAAATCATATTTTTTAACTAAATAAAAGAATTTATCATAATGATTAGATTCAAATATTTTATCTAGTTCTTTTTTTATGTATTCTTTAGGTATTTGATTTAATACTTTACCATTTTTTTCTAGAAATGATTTGATTTCATCATCTAATTTAAAATCTAAAGTACAAGAGAATCTTATTGCTCTTATGATTCTAGTTTTATCTTCTAATAATTTTTCATTTGTGTTTCCTACTACTTTGATTGTTTTATTTTCTAAATCTTCCATTGCATTAAGTAAATCAATTAATTTCCCATCTTGATCTAATGCGAATGTATTAATGGTAAAATCTCTTCTTAATAGATCTGCTTTTAGGTTTTTAGCATATTCTAGTTTTACTGGTTTATTTTTTTTATACTCTAATTCTTTTCTATAGGAAGTAATATCATATGAATATTCTCCATCTTTGATATGATAACTAAAGTATTTTTTATTAGCCTTTCCACTCTCACCAAATATTTTAATTAAATCTTCTACTTTGGCGTTTGTACATATATCTATATCTTTGGAATTATATCCAAGTAAATAATCACGTACATAACCACCTACTATGTAACACTCAAAACCCTCTTTTGTTATTTTATCTATTATCTCTTTCATATATTTTATTTTATCACAATTAATATTTTTTTCCAATAAAAAAAGCCCTAAGGCTTTTTATTAATTTAAAGCTTCTTTTAATTTGCTTCCAGCTTTAAATGATGCTGCAACAGTTGCAGGAATTTTCATTGGTTCTTTAGTTAATGGATTGATTCCATCTCTTGCTGCTCTTTGTTTAGCAGTGAAAGTTCCAAATCCTACTAAGGCAACTTTTCCTTCTTTTTTTAGTCCAGTTGTGATTCCTTCAATTGTAGCTTCTAATGCTCTTTGTGCATCAGCTTTAGTTAATCCGGCTTTAGCAGCAACGAATTCTACTAATTCAGTTTTACTCATCGTAAATTACCTCCCATTTTTTCTACTTCGGCATCGCATATATTTTTCATACGATGCTTACATATTAATTGTAGCATAACTCATGTAAAAAGCAAGTAAATTGATGATTTTTTTACATAAATATCATATAAAAAGACTAATTTTTCGGCATTTTTAGTCTTTTTATAGTATTTATTCTTTATTTTTCTTAATATATTTACATTTTGGATAGTTAGAACATGCAGTAAATTCTCCGTATCTTCCTTTTCTTACTACCATTTTATTTCCACACTCTGGACAAATTTCTCCTGTCTCTACTGGTTCTTCTTTTTCTTCTTTTTTTATGTATTTGCATTCAGGATAATTAGAACATGCTGTGAATTTACCAAATTTACCTTTTCTAATTACTAGAGGACTTCCACAATCCGGACATGTCTCTCCTGTTTCTTCAGGTGCTTCTTTTTCCATTTCTTTAAATGCTTTTTGAAGTAATGGTTCAAAGTCCTTATAGAATTTATCAAGTACTGTGTACCATACTAATTTACCATCAGCTATTTCATCTAGTTCTGTTTCCATATTAGCAGTATAGTTTACATTTATGATTGATGAGAAAAACTCTTGAAGCTTATCAGTTACTACTATACCTATTTCTGTTGGATAGAACTTTTTATCTTTTAAACTTACATACTTTCTTTCTTCTAAAACACTTATTATTTTAGCATATGTACTTGGTCTTCCTATACCTAGTTTTTCTAATTCTGCGATTAGTTTTGCTTCTGTATATCTTGATTTTGGTTCAGTGAAGTGTTGTATCTTATCAACCTTAGATGCTACGATTACTTTAGATTTATAATTTGCAAAGTCTGGAAGTATAGTGTCTTCTGAATCTTCAAAGTCTTTATATACTTTTAAGTATCCATCAAATACTAGAACTGATCCATTTGCTCTAAAAATATAATCATTGTTTTCTAAATCAACACTTGTTGCTTCTACTTTAGCATCTGCCATCAGTGAACTAAGTGTTCTTATATATATTAAATTATATAGT
>OLHA01001129.1_pt1 | contig 14746 bp, 7 predicted proteins | sample 1605961 | NCBI WGS metagenome assembly OLHA01 (sample SAMN03283288) | human gut metagenome | biome: human-associated habitat; material: feces | host: Homo sapiens | place: Peru | collected 2012
ATGTTGCGTCGACCTTGTTTTCAATCACGGTGTTACCGGGGGTATGTCCCTTTGCGGGTTCCGTCTTTGTTTCTCTTGAAAGCTCCGTGTTGCAGACCGTGCAGTAAACGACCTCGTCATAGCTGCCGTCAACAGTGCATGTTGCGTCGACCTTGTTTTCAATCACGGTGTTACCGGGGGTATGTCCCTTTGCCGGTATCTCGACATACGTCGTGTAGTCGCAGTTTGCGCATGTGACGTACGCGTCCCAGCCTTTCTCTGTGCAGGTCGCAGTCTTTGCTTCGTGGCGGATAAGGTCATGGTCTTTCTTGGCGGTAACCGTACCCTTTTCCGTAATTTCGCCGCAGGCGATGCACTTGTGATCGCCCGTGTAGCCTTCCTTCGTGCAGGTGGATTCCTTTACGCCGACAAGCTTCGTTGCAACGTGGTTATCGGGGTTGATCGGTGTGGTTTTAATTGTCGTTTCGCCGCATTCGCATGCATATTTCGCCTCGCCCGTCTCGGTGCAGGTTGCAGCCTTAACGGTTTCGACAAAGGTATCGAAAACGTGCGTGTGGAGAGATTCGCTCGAATACTGTGCGGTGAAGGTGGTGTTTTCGGTTATCGGGGTCGAGATTTCGGGAGCCCAGCCGATGAAGGTATATCTGTATGTGCCGTCGTCCTCTCTTACCGGTGTTTCGCCTTTGTATTCGGCGATGCCGTTAACGGGGACGATGTAGGCGGCAAGGAATGTGTTGTCGTAGTTCACGAACGATGCCACGAACTGCTCGCCCGACTTGTAGTAGAGTGCCGTTGCTGTGGTGTCTTTGTAAATCGCGTTGAGCGGGACGTTCCAGCCGTAGAACTCATAGCCGTCGCGCGCGGGAAGCGCCGCATAGGGATATACCGCGGCTCCGCCTTCGGGAACGCGGACGGAGGCAAGGAGCGTGCCGTCGAAGTCTGCGAAATCGACCGTGTAGTTTCTTACGCCGACAACGTCATACTGCGCTACAACCGTGATGTTTCCGGTTACGGAGTCGGTCGACTTGCTCCAGCGTGAGAACACGTAGCTTCTGCCGTTCTCGTCGGGTTTAACGGGAACCACGTCGCATGACGCCGATTCGCCGTATTTAACCTCGGCAGTGTCGATGAGATCGCCGTTGTAGTTGAGGAACGTAACGGTGTAGAGTCTGTCCTGCTCGGTAAATGTTGCGGTGTAGGTTGCGTCCTCTGTCGCGGGAGCTATCGCGGGCGACCAGACGTTGTTCCAGACATATATCTTTTCAGCCGTTGCGGGTTTTACGGGCGAAGCGCCGGTGTAGGCGGGTTCGACGCCGTATTTGACCGTTTTGGTCTGGAGAAGCGTGCCGTCGTAGTTTTCGAATCTGATATTAAATTCGTTTGCTGCGATATCCTTTTTGTAGCCGCAGACGGAGCATTCTTTCCAGTGGTTCTGAGCATCGGACTTTTCGACGAACTCATGTGCCTCGGCGTCGGTGACCGCCGCGCAGTTTGCACACTTGTGCCAATGTCCGTTTGCGTCGGAGATCCAGTCTGCCGTATAGTTGTGGTCGAGCTTTGCGAGCGTGACATCCTCAACGGTGGCGGGCTGTGTAAGCGCTCTGTCCATGAAAATATCGCCGCATACGGTGCACTCGAAATATTCGATGTTGCCGGCGGAGGTGCATGTTGCGGGAACGGCGGGTATCTTCTGCGGAGTGCCGTGCGCCGCGGGATCGACCACGGAATCAAGCTCGCCCGTGTAGTTGATGCCCGTGAAGTTTCTGCCGCAGTAAACGCAGTGGTAGTGAGCGATGACGCCGTCCTCGGTGCAGGTGTGAGGCGTTGCCTTGACATACGTTCCCTTGTGACCTTTTTCGGTATCGACCGGAGTATTCTCCGTTTCAACGGCGCTGCAGGTAAGGCATGTGTGCTTTCTTACGCCCGGTGTTATGCATGTTGCGAGTGTGGTTACGGTCCAGTCGCCGTAGTTATGGGCGGTGGGGTTGCCGTACTCGGCGCAGCCGTTTACGCAGAGCCTTGAATGCGTGCCGTCGCCGTTGTCCTTAACGGCTCCGGTGTAGCTGTGGGAGAGCTTCGAAACCGTCTGATTTTCGACGGTGGTTTCGACTTTACCCGCCGCGTCGACGAAATACTTCGAGCAGACCGTGCATCTGAAATATCTGTTGTTGCCCGCTTCAAGGCATGTAGCCGGTTTTGCGGGGATTTCAACGAGTGTGTGATTGCCCGTGGCGGCTATCGGGGACGTGTAGCTGTAGCCGCAGGCGCAGGTGTGCTTCATCGTGCCTTCGGTGCTGCAGCCGGGAGCGGTGACGACCGAATTCGTGAAGGTGTGGGAAACCGCGTTGTACCGCGCCGTGAAGGTGATATCGCCGGTGATGCTCTGACCCGCCGTAGCGAAGTTATCGCCCCAGTCCTTGAATTCATAGTGATACTGACCGTCGTAGGGCTTTGAGGGGTCGTTCGGCTGTTCTACCGCGTCGCCGTAGAGCACGGGAACGGTCGCGACCACGTCGCCGTCGTAATTCTTGAATGTGACGGTGTAGGTATTGCGCGTCCACTTTGCGAAAAGCGTGACGTCTGAGGTCGGAGTGTAGGCTGCGCCCGCGTCGCCTGCCTTATTCACGCAGGACTGCTCCTTGTACCAGCCCGCGAACGTGTGACCCGCGCGAGAGGGATTCGGGAGCGCGGTGCTTGCGGGATTCCAGCGCGCGTCCATGTAAACGGTGGCGCCGTTGGTTGCCGTGAGATTCGTTACCGACTGACCGTTTGAATACGTCGCGCCGTTGTCGGCTCTCGTCCAACCCGCAAAGCCGTAGGACACGGGGACGGTGTTGTTTCCGGCGCCGTTGCCGTTGTAGTTGTAGGTGACGTTGTATGTACGGACAAAGCCGTTCGAGGTAAGCGCCTTCGCCTGATCGTAGGTGTGGCTGCTCGACGCCGTGCTGCCGCCCGTCGCCCCGTTGCCCCTGTACGCAACCGTGTAGGTTATGGGCGTCCAGCGGGCATAATATGTCACGCTGCCGTTTACTCTGTTGTTGTTTTTGTCGAGCGTGAGCGAACAGGTGTTCGAGCCTGCCGTGACACCTGCGGTAACGGTTGCGTTGGCTCCGCCGATTCTTGTGCCGCCCGAAGAAGCTGTCCACCATCCGTCAAATATGTAGCCCGTGCGTGAAACGGTGGGCGCGCCGATTGTTACGCCGTATTTGCGCGTGTCGGAGGTTGAGCCGGACGCCGTGCCGCCGTTGGCGTTAAAGTTGATATTGAAATAGAAATAATTGTTTCTCCACCACTGGTGAATGGGATAATAGTCGTTTATGCCCCATGTGTCCTTGCAGAAGTATGTCGAACTTAATTGTCCGGGCATATTATCGGCACGAAGCTCTGCCTGAGACTTCATTGTGCCCTGTGACGCACCTGAAATGCCCTGCAGATAGAAGCATGCCGTGCCGGGATTAACATAAGCCGTAAGAACCTTGTTACCCTTTGATGCTCCGCTTGTATTTCCTGTGTTGTAGCAGTAACTGATATCACCATTATATCCGAGAATACCGCCGGCATAATCGCCGTACTGAACATTTCCTCTGTTATATGAATATTCTATAAGAGCGTCATCACCGAACAAGCCGCCGTAGGAATAACCCGCAGTTGCCGTGCTGCGGCGGACATTACCCAAATTAAAGCATCTTGACGCTTTCGTCCAGTTACCGTCGCCTACGATACCGCCGCCGTTTTTACCGGCACTGATCACGCCGAAGTTTGCGGATTCCGAAATAACGCCGTGTGTTTTGCCGCTCCAACTACATCCGCCGAGAATACCGCCGGCAACATTGCCCGGAGAGGATATATTACCGTAGTTTATACAGCGTGAAAGATTTGAAACAGCACCGCTGCCTCCGTAGCCGATCATACCGCCGGCGCAAGCAGCTGCGGTAACATTTGCGGTATTTACGCAGTTCGTAAGCACGCAATCATCGTCATCGACATACCCGATAAGGCCGCCGGCATCGGAGCCTGCAGAGGATATCGTTCCGCCTTTAACGCTTACGTTTGTAATATTAACATGACCCTGGGTAGCGCCGACCGCACCGCCGGCACGACCGCCGCTGTTGGCTTTTATCGATGTAAAAGAAATGCTGCAGTCGGATATTATATTACCCTCGGTGTCACCGCTGTAGTAGCCGAAGATTCCTCCGGCACAGGACTGACCGTATATATCATTGACATTGACATTACAGTTTTTTATAACCGTTTCGTCATCTTCTATCCAACCGATAATACCGCCCGCGTCACCGGCATATGCACATTTTATAAGGTTCGCCGTTACGTTACAGTTATTGATGTTGCTGTGTCCGTAATGCCTGCCTATAAGTCCTCCGGCATGTTCGCCTACGGTGTTTATTTCAGAAGCGAAAACATTACAATTGTTTACGGTGACAGTTCCGTGTCCGCCGAAACAGCCCAGCAAGCCGCCGATATGGTTGACGTTGCCGCCTGTCATGGTAATTTTCGCGCGTGCGGACGCAGTGCCGACCGTGCAGTTATAAAATCCCGTGCCGTCGGTTTCGGCATAGCCGACAAGACCGCCGAGGTGTTTTCCGCCGCTCGCCGTAACATTTCCGGAATATGAACTGCTGCTGATTGTGAGCTTGCCTCTGCTCTCGCCGACAAAACCGCCGGTATACGAGTTTTTATCAGCTGCTCCTCCGGTTACCGAAGCCCCGGTAACATGGCAGTCGGATATCGTCAGAGTGCCGCTTTCATAGCCTACAAGGACAGCCGTTCCTCTTTTTGAACCGGTGATATTTGCGGAACTGACCTTAAGCTTTCTGATTGTTGCGTTTTCCGTATTTCGAAACAAACCGACACGATCGTCCGAAATGTTGATTTTCAGGTTGCTTATTGTGTGGTTCTGTCCGTCAAACGTACCTCTGAAATACTTATCTACGACACCGATACCGCTGAATGGGCGATTGTTCATATTGATATCGGTGTTAAGATAAACGGTCTTTCCGCTGTAATGGGTGCCGTTTCTGACGGTTTGCGCAAAATACTCAAAGCCGTTCGCATTGTTAATATAGTACGAATTGCCGCTTTGCGTCAAACCGCTTGAGCTTGAACCGCCGCCCCAAGTATCTGCCGACGCCGTCGGAAGCTCAAGGTCGACGAACGGCACGAAGCCCGCGACCATGAACACCGCGAGCAGAACGGCAAGTGCTTTTTTGAACGTTTTGTTCATGTTTTTTTCTTCCTTTCCTACTAAAATTTTGTATTTAAAAAACCGCATTAACGCAATCACCGGAGGGTAATCACGTTAATACGGTTTAATACCTGAATATGACACAACACTAAAAACGGAAATCAACTCCGCAGAACGGCAGCATGACATGTTTTTGCCCGAAAAAAGAGTCATAAAACAATACATATCTGTCAACCCTTTCCAAAAAACTCTGTTAATTATACGAATTCTCCACTGATATTCATAACTTTTGTACACAAATTCAGTTTAATTGTAACCGATTTTATTATGAATGTCAATAATAAATCTGTTTTTTGAAAATTGCCGTATAAAAAAGCTCGGAAACAGGTGTTTTCGGAAGGGCGTAAAATGCAGTTTGCGTCAGCATTCATTTCTTATCGGTTTTATATTTTGCTATAAGCTTTTTTGCGACTTTATATACGTCACCGCAGCCGAGTGTAATGACAAGATCACCCGGAGTGACATGATCATACAGATACTGCGCTATTGTATCAAAGGACTCAAACCAAACGCAGCCGGGTATTTTTTTGCCGAGCTGTGATGTGTGAATATCATAGGTATTCACCTCACGCGAACCCATTATTTCTGTCAAAACAACCTTATCGGCAATTTGAAGAACCTCGGCAAAATCGTCAAGAAGCATATATGTGCGCGAAAACGTAAACGGTTGAAAAACCGCCCATACACGCGCATAATCCATTTCCTTTGCGGCGGTAAGCGTAACCTTTAACTCTGCCGGATGATGAGCATAATCGTCGGCAACGGTAATATCGTTAAACTCTCCGAGTATTTCAAAGCGTCTTCCCGCGCCGCCGAAATTTTTTACGGATTCAAGGCATTTTTCCATATCAGCTCCCGCAAAGCTTGCAGCGGCAAATGCGGCAAGAGCATTCAATACATTGTGAATACCGGGAACATTCAACTCAACCCTGCCGACGAAACTGCCGTTGTGTATAAGATCGAAGAACGGAAACGCTCCGCGCTTAAAGCCGATGTTATCGGCATACCAATCATTCTTTGAATCAAAACCGAATGTAATAAGATTTTTCGCCCCCGACTGTTTGACAGCGCGACAGGTTTTTTCGTCGTCGCCGTTATAAATAACGACATCGCGCGCCATTGCCGCGAACTTCGCAAAAGACGCTATGAGATTATCCATCGTTTTGAAAAATTCAAGGTGATCGGCATCAATATTCAGAATTACGGCAACACTCGGACTTAAATCAAGAAATGTATTGGCAAATTCGCATGCTTCGCACACAAGCATATCTGCCGTTCCCGTTCTGCCGTTGGCATTTATAAGCGGGAGTTTACCGCCGATAACAGCAGAGGTATCTATTCCGGATTGCAAAAGTAACTGTGTAAGGAGCGATGTTGTGGTAGTTTTTCCGTGGGTACCGCAAACACCGATGCAATGACCGAATTTTCTTGTTATCGCACCGAACAGCTTTGAACGCTCAAACGTGGGTACCCCCATTTGGCGGGCAGCGACAAGCTCGGGGTTGTCGGGAAGCAAAGCCGCAGTAAAAACCACCATTTCGGCGTCACCGATATTTTCGGCTTTTTGCCCGAGAACAACGGGAATACCGAGCTTGCGTATGCGGTTTAAAGTGTCCGTTTCATTATTGTCGGACCCCGAAAGCTTATATCCCTTGGCATGGAGTATCTCGGCAAGAGGGCACATGCCTGCGCCGCCGATTCCTATAAAATGAATGCGTTTGACAGTGTCAAGAAGTTTATCTATTTCGTACATTAATTTTCACCTTTATCAAGTATGTCATTATATCATATCTTACGCAATAAAAAACGCAAAAATCATTTTCGAATATATTTTATTTCCGATTCAAAGAAAAGTCAATATTTATTGTCTATTTGTCTATATCGAGAGAAGCGGTCGCATTCAGGTCAAGTCCCGCCGTATTTCCGGCAAGAAACTCATAATATGCCTGTGCTCCGACCATAGCAGCATTGTCACCGCAGTATTTCAGCTCCGGAAAATACAGCGGAATACCGTGCTTTCGGCATGTTCCTGTCATTTCGTCACGCAGAACGCTGTTGGCGGACACGCCTCCGGCAACAACGACCGAACAGGGATGAAATTGCGTTATTGCACGCTCGGTGCGGTCGCAAAGACATGTCACAACGGTGTGCATATACGATGCGCCGATGTTTTTTATATCGACAGACTCCCCTTTTTGCTCCAGATTGTGAACGAGGTTGATGACAGATGTCTTAAGGCCCGAAAAGCTGAAATCAAACTCATTATCCTGAACTCTCGGAACGGGAAAATGAAACGCTTTTTTGTCGCCGCCCGCGCAGACTCTGTCCATATTAAGTCCGCCCGGATAAGGCAATCCCATAACGCGGGCAGCCTTGTCCATCGCCTCCCCCGCCGCATCGTCTCGGGTACGGCCGATAACTTCAAAGTCGGTGTAATCCCTGACATTCACGAGATGGGTATGCCCGCCGGACACAACCAGAGCAAGAAAAGGAGGCTTTAATTCGGGATGAGAAATGTAATTCGATGCAATATGACCGCGAAGGTGATGAACGGGGATCAGCGGTTTTTTCGAAGCAAACGCAAGACCTTTTGCAAAGTTCACGCCGACCAGAAGCGCGCCGATAAGACCCGGTGCGCATGTAACGGCAACCGCGTCGATTTCTTTGAGGGTTAAACCTGCATCCGACAGAGCTTTTCGCACGACGTGAGAAATCGACTCGCAATGGCGTCGGGATGCGATTTCGGGAACAACGCCGCCGTATAAAATATGTTCTTCGACCTGTGAAGCGATAACGGAAGATAAAACCTGTCTTCCGTCCTTAACCACCGCCGCGCCGGTATCGTCGCAGGAGGATTCAATAGCAAGAATGTTCATTTTTTATTCTCCGTTTTACTGAAAACTTTAGTATACAGCACCGCATCCTCGGTTGGTGAACGGTAGAAATTCAATCTCTGTCCTACCACCGAAAAACCGCATTTTTCATACAGCCGACGAGCCGAGGTGTTACCGTTCCTCACTTCGAGCGTTATAAATTCACAGCCGCGTTTTTGAGCACCGTCCGATATTTCTCTCATAAGTGCCGTGCCTATGCCGCAGAAGCGTGCGGAACATGTTACGGCAATATTATTAACATAGAACTCACCGAAATTGTCGCGTCCGCTCACATATCCGACTATATTACCGCCCGCATCCCTGCATACAAAAAACAGTGAATTTTCCGCCGATATTTCGTCGGAAACGGATTCTTCGCTCCAAGGCTCCGAAAAACATTCGCGTTCTATTTGCGCGATACCGACGGCATCTGCGGAACATGCCTCTGCTATTTCAAATCCGCCTTTCATTTCATTATCCCTTTGCGTCATACCAAGTTTTTCCTATGCCGACATCCGCGCGAAGCGTAACGGCAAGCGACACTGCAGTTTCCATTTCCCGCTTCAATATTTCGGCTGCTTTTTCTGCCTTTTCAACGGGAGCTTCAACGATCAGCTCGTCATGCACCTGCATGATAAGCTCCGCTTCCGGAATTTCTTCTTTCAGTCTGCGGTTTGTTTTTATCATGGCAATCTTGATTATATCCGCTGCAGTACCCTGAATCGGCATATTTCGTGCAACACGCTCACCGAAAGCGCGCATCATTCTGTTTGATGACGTAAGCTCGGGCAAATAACGGCGGCGATTGAAAAGCGTTTCGGCATAGCCGTTCTTTTTCGCTTTTTCAATGCATTCTTTCATAAAAGAGTCAACGGACGAATAGAGCGCAAGATAAGCATTTATGAAGCTTTCTGCTTCCGAACGTGTCGAATGGATATCCTTTGACAGAGAAAAAGCGCCTATGCCGTATACGATTCCGAAGTTGACCGCCTTTGCCTTTGACCGCAGTTCGGGTGTAACATTTTCAAGAGGGACATCAAAAACTTTTGAAGCGGTAATCGTATGGATGTCCGCGCCGCTGTTAAATGCTTCTGTCATGTTTTTATCGCCAGCCATTGCTGCAAGCACACGAAGCTCGATCTGGGAATAGTCGGCATCGACTATCGAAAAACCGTCACGCGCAACAAAGAACTTGCGAAATTCGCGCCCGACAGGTGTACGCACGGGAATGTTCTGCAAATTGGGTTCCGTAGAAGAAAGACGTCCTGTTCTTGTTTCCGTCTGATTGAATGAACTGTGTATTCTTCCGTCGGGTGCAATACTTTTCAGAAGTCCGTCGCAGTAAGTACTTTTGAGCTTTGAAAACGTTCTGTACTGCAGGATTTCGGCGACGGTTGCATTCTGTTCGGCAAGGTCTTCCAAGACATCGGCATTTGTCGAGTAACCCGTTTTCGTCTTTTTTTTGCACGGAAGACCGAGTTTTTCGAAAAGAATAACACCGAGCTGCTTCGGTGAATTTATATTAAATTCTTCGCCGACATCCTCGTAAATTTTTCGGCGAAACGAATCCGCATTTGCTTCGAGCACTCCGGAATAGGCTCGTATTCCGTCGGCATCAACTCCCATCCCCGCTTTTTCCGTCTCGGCAAGCACGGCTGCAAGAGGCAGCTCTATATCGCGAAAAAGCGCTGTTTGCGAATTGCTTTCAAGCACCGCCGAAAGACGTTCCGACAAAGGCAGAAGCAAAAACGCATCTCTGATTTCGTCGGCTTCCGTTTTGTCGGGCGATGAGAAATCCGGAGCGGTGATGTTATATGAGAGTGCGAGCGCATTGACACCGTAAGACGACGCGTTCGGGTCGAGCAGATATGCGGCAAGCTTTACGTCGGTAAAAAGCTTTTCGGGAATTTTTAATCCGCTTTTCAAAAGTGCGGAATATATTCTTTTTGAGTCAAAAACAACTGTTTCGCCGTTTTGTGAAATTTCGATTATTTTTTTGCACAGATCCGTTGATTCTCCGGAAATAATATTGCATTTTTTTGATATGCAAATTATAAGCCGTGTCGGCATACCGTCCTCAAAAACGCATGAAATCGATTTTTTACCGCTTTTCTTTATCTCATCGAAAACGGCACAGTCATCGACAGCTGTTTCCGCGATAAATCTTTCCGCAGTTTTTTCTTCGGTTTTTTTTGCGTTATCCGCAGCCAGACCGAGTCTTGCAATAAGCTTGAACAGCTCGTGATATGAAAGCATGTTCAAAAGAGCGGCATCGTCGCGCGGCAAAAGCCGATACGACCGCAAATCGGTGTTTATCGGCGCAGACTTGCAGATCGTTCCGAGTTTTTTGCTGAAAAAAGCGCTGTCCTTTCCGTTGATAAGCTTTGTGCGTACAGACGGTGTAACATCTATGCTTCCGATATTTTCGTATATGTTTTCGATAGTGGAGTATTTCTTTATAAGTTCGCCTGCGGTTTTGGGACCTATCCCCGGAACTCCCGGTATATTATCGGAGGAATCGCCCTGCAAAGCCTTTATTTCTATCATGCCGTCGGGCGTGACACCGTATTCGTCAAAAAGCTTTTCGGGTGTATATTCCGAAGTAACGGGTTTGCCCATTTTTGTGACAGTAAGTATAACCGACGTGCTTTCGCTCGTAAGCTGTAAGGAATCGCGGTCACCCGTGGCGATATAGCAGTGATCGGGAGCATTGCAGGCGCCGGAAAGCGTACCGAGAATATCGTCCGCCTCATAACCGGGACACTCGATAATATGGCATCCGTATGCCTTAAGAATGTCTTTGAGCGGTTCCATCTGTTCAAACAGTTCGGGCGGCATCGGTTTTCTGCCGGCTTTATACGCACTGTACATCTCATGACGAAAAGTCGGCTGCCTCACATCGAAAGCAACCGCTACCGCCTCCGGCTTTACAGAATCAATAAGATTAAAAAAAGTGCTCAAAAATCCGTGAATGGCATTGGTAAAATGTCCGTCACGGGCGTTAAGAGCCTTTATTCCGTAAAATGCGCGGTTAATTATGCTGTTACCGTCTATAACAAGCAGATTCATACTGTCACTCCCTGCATCTGCATTTTGGCTTAACTGTTATTTTAGCATACTTTAAAGTAATATTCTACTTTATTTTTTACTTTTTTTGTGTTATATTTGATAAAAAAACGTTTGGGTGATAGTTTGTTTCCGTTTTTTAATATTAAAAGCAATCAATTTGCCGCTCTCGCTCCTATGGCAGGCACAGCCGACTCTCCTTTCAGAGCACTGTGCAAATCATACGGCGCAGCTTTCTGCATCGGAGAAATGGTAAGCGCGAAAGGCGTATGCTTTGAAGACAGAAAATCAAAGGAGCTTATGTCGATAAGCGAAGCCGAACGGCCTTGTGCCGTTCAGCTTTTCGGCTGTAATCCCGAAGACATGGCAAAGGCTGCCGTAAGCGCACTTGAATTCAACCCCGATTTTATTGACATAAACATGGGCTGTCCCGCACCGAAGGTTACAAACAACGGCTGCGGCAGCGCACTCATGAAGGACCCTTTTCTTGCAGGACAAATAATTCGTGCGGTCGTCGATGCAGTCAAGCTTCCGGTGTCGGTAAAATTCCGAAAGGGCTGGGACGAAAAATCCGTTAACTGCGTCGAATTTGCAAAGACTGCGGAAGACAACGGCGCGTCTTTTGTTACCGTCCACGGGAGAACAAGACAGCAAATGTACTCTCCGAGTGCCGATCTTGACGCAATAAAAGCCGTTAAAAGCGCCGTAAATATTCCCGTTATAGGCAACGGCGACATCTTTACGGCACAGGACGCAAAACACATGTATGAGTACACGGGCTGCGACTTTGTTATGGCAGGCAGAGGCACACTCGGTGCGCCGTGGCTCTTTGCACAGATAAACGCACTGTTGTCGCACGGCGAAGAACTTCCGCCGCCGTCAATTACCGAGAGAATGAACGTCATGCTCCGTCACGCCGAGAGTGTATGCAGTCAAAAAGGCGAACGCAACGGCATGCTGGAAATGAGAAAACATGCACTGTGGTATACAAAAGGACTTCGCGGTTCGGCAAGACTGCGCGCCGAATTCAGCACGGTAAGCGAATTGCACGAGCTTTCGCTTCTTGCCGAAGAAATAACGAAATTAAACGGAGAATAACAAAAATACTTTTCGGCGGTTACGGTGTCAAACAAGCGGTAAATACATAAATGTGAAATCGGCAGGCACTGAAAGATGCCTGCCGATTTTTGGTGCCGGTGACCGGGCTTGAACCGGTACGATATTGCTATCACGGGATTTTAAGTCCCGGGCGTCTGCCAATTCCGCCACACCGGCACATCAACGGATAAAAGTATACACTCTACCCGTTAAGATGTCAATAAAAAAATGTTTTTTGTTTCTGCAAAAAAAAGAGTTTACTCGTCCGTTTCTTCACCCTTGGGTGTAAAGTATTCCTCGTAAATACCGTGCAAAAATTCTTTCAAGGCGGGATCTGTTTCGATTTTCAAATCAATAATCAAAATTTTAATGATAGCAACAAGAATCTTTACCAAAGTAACCATAAATGATCTGCCTCCGTTTTTACTGCAAATAAACTGAATTTAAACTTAAAAGAATTATAAATCGGACAGTAACGAATGTCAACAGAAAAAAGTGATTTTTCGGTATTTTTCCCGTTTTTTTAACCTGTTTTATACCGATGGGGTTTTTCATCGATTCACACTGTAGGTCTGTGCTTTTCCGCCCGTCAACAGCAGAGAAAAGAAACCGTCTTCGGGAAATATTTTTTCCCCTGACGCATCAATAACCGACGTTATACCGTCCGCGGCAAGCCGTACGGTCGTTTTCTTTACGGAAAAAAGCTCAAAGCGTGTGACCTTTCCGCCGGTGAAATCGGCAGACACCTCAATGTTTCCGCGCGCCTTCAGTTTTGAAAAGCTTCCGGATGTTTTTCCGTCAACCGCGGGAAGAAGCGAAATATATCCCATATGACTTTGCAGAAGCATCTCGGCAATGCCCGCAGCACCGCCGAAATTGCCGTCAATCTGAAACGGCGGGTGATTGTCAAGCATATTGTCGAGAGTTGAACGGGTCAAAAGCAAACGCAGATGCTTTTCCGCATTTTCACCGTCGCAAAGACGTGCAAAAAGGTTTATAAGCCACGCGCGTGACCAGCCCGTGTGACCGCCTCCGTTTGCAAGCCGTCTGTCAATTGTTTTTTTGATTGCGGCAAAAAGCTCCGGCGTCTCTTTATTTATCGAATTATCCGGATAAAGCGCAAAAGCATGAGAAATGTGACGGTGTCCGGGATCCGTCTCGTCGTAATCCTCAAGCCACTCCATGAGTTGACCGTGTTTGCCGACCTTCAGAGGCGGCAGCTTTGCAAGTGTCTCCTGCGCCTTAGCCTTAAGCCGTTTATCACGCTTGAGAATATCTTCACAGGCTATGTAATTTCTCAGACACGCAGTTATGATCTCCGTATCCATTGCGGGAGAAAAACAAATATAGGCTTTGATATTATGTTCCGGAGTATCGGCAAAAAAGCTGAGCTCGGGACTCATCGACGGTCCTGAACGGAGCGTTCCGTCCGACGCTTCAAAAAGGTAGTCAATCAAAAACAGAGCGCACTCACGCATATAGCCGTATGCCGTATCGGACAGAAAATCTTTGTCGAGAGTAAAAAGCCAATGCTCCCACATATGAACAGAGAGCCACGCACCGCCCATGGGCCACACTCCCCACAAACCGTCTGCGGGAGATGTGAAACCGTAGATATCGCTCAAATGATGCAGCACCGTACCGCGGCAGCCGTAGTAATTCTCGGCGGTCTTTTTTCCGGATTCGAGAAGATATCCGTTCATGTAATCAAATAACGGCAGGTGGCACTCGGAAATGTTCGCTGTCTCAGGGAGCCAGTAATTCATTTGAAGGTTTATATTTGTATGATAGTCCGCATTCCACGGATTTTCAAGCTTTTCGACCCAAACACCCTGCAGGTTCGCCGGAAGCGTGTTTTCACGCGAGGACGAAATCAAAAGATATTTCCCAAAAGCAAAATAAAGTGCTTTCAGTCCGTCGTCACGCGCGCCTTCATCATCCTTAAGCCGCCTCAAACGCTCATCAACAGGAAGCGTTTCAAGCGACGGATCGTTTTCAAAAACGATGTCCGACGCACCGGCAAGAGATGAAAAGTCCTCGACATGCTGTGCGAAGATATCATCCCATGAATCGCATTCATCAAGGATATCGCCGCAGACATCGGCATACTCATTACCGAAATTAAACTCCGTTGCAATGCTTATTGCGATAAATGCCGAGACACTGTCGGAAACGAGAATTTTTCCGTCGTAATAAGACACCCTGCAATCTCCCTGCACACTTATTCCGACGGCAAATGCATGTACGCCGTCCTGCGTGACGCACTTTGCGGTGAGAACACCGTCCTCATGTGTAAGTGAGCGTATATTCTCACGGTCAAATTCAACCGCAAAGGCAATTTTTTCGGAAGAAGAAATGCGAACCGCTGTTATTTCGGAGGAGTAAGATGAAAAAGCCTGCTCCTTTATTTCACAGCTCCCCTTTTTATACGATGCGGTAAAAACACCGT
>OLHA01001136.1_pt1 | contig 14708 bp, 19 predicted proteins | sample 1605961 | NCBI WGS metagenome assembly OLHA01 (sample SAMN03283288) | human gut metagenome | biome: human-associated habitat; material: feces | host: Homo sapiens | place: Peru | collected 2012
CATTAGACTGCATATAATTTAAATAGAATACACCAGCAAAACCGCCGATGATCATAATACCTTCAAGGGCTAAGTTAACAACACCACTTCGTTCAGAGAACATACCACCCAAAGCAACAATCATTAATGGAATGGCAAATAGTAAAGTCTGAGCAAAAAGGAAATAAACTAAACTCATTCTGTTTTACCTCCTTTATTCTGCATTTCTGCTTTTCTCTTTTTATTTCTTTGATAACGTTCTAATAAGGCTTTAATGAATAATGTGAATGAAGCAAAGTAGATAATAACAGCAACGATAATGTCAATAACTTCAATCGCAATATTAAGTGCCTGCATATAGTTACCACCAACATTAATATAACCAATGAATAATGCAGCGAAGATACATCCAATTGGATTAGAAAAGCCAAGTAAGGCTACTGGGATACCGTTCCAGCCTTCGTTTGGTAATGTTTCTGTGATTGGTAATGTTTTACCAGTACCACATAAGTAAGTTAAGGCACCACCTACACCTGCAAAGAATCCAGAAATCACAAGTGCTAAAACGATACATTTCTTTTCGTTCATACCTGCATATCTTGCTGCATCTTTATTGAAACCACATGCTTTTAGTTCATAACCAAAAGTAGTTTTATTCATAATAAACCAAGCAAGTATACAAAGTAAGATAGCAATAATGATACCTAAATTAACACGATCACCAAAAATCTGATTGAGACCAAAGCCAGGAATACTACGTGTACTAGGTACTGCATAGCTTTCTGCACCTGTAGAGTTGTAGATAGTTGCTTTAATGCCCTGGATAACAAGTAACATACCGATATAGTTACACATGATACCAGAAATAACAACGTTTACGTTACGAGCTGCTTTTAAGATACCAGGAATAAGTGCCCATAAAGCACCAGCAATTCCAGCTCCTAAAATAGCAAAAATCCATACTAAATTATCTGGAATAAAAGTAGCTCTTAATGCGATAAATACAGCAGTGAAGCTTCCTACTAAATACTGTCCAGGTACACCGATATTGAATTCACCACATTTATAAGCAAATGAAACAGATAGACCAGTCATCATGATTGGTACTGCTAAATAAATAACCTGTCCAATACTAGATAACCCTTCTCTAAAGCCACCTGTTAATAAAATAGATAATCCCTGAAGTGCATCACTAGGATTAGCAATTAAGATAATGATAAAACCAACGACTAGCCCCATTAAAATTGCGAGTAAAGAAGACACAATTGATTTGAAGCTGGCACGTTCCATTAAAGCGGGTTTATTACTTTTCATAACCTTCTCCTCTCTTAGAACCTGCCATATAAAGTCCTAATTCCTGGATAGTAGTCTCTTTTGGATTAAGATCCGCAACGATTTCCCCTTCATACATAACTAAAATACGATCTGATAAGTTCATAACTTCATCAAGTTCAAGTGATACAAGTAATACTGCTTTATTGTTGTCTCTTGTCTTAACAATCTGCTTATGAATAAATTCAATAGCTCCAACATCTAGACCACGTGTAGGCTGTACTGCAATAAGTAAGTCATCATTCTGTTCTACTTCTCTTGCAATAATGGCCTTCTGCTGGTTACCACCAGACATACCACGTACAATAGAATTTCTTCCTTCACCTGAACGTACATCATATTCTTCAATAAGACGATCGGCATAAGTATTCATTGCGTCAAAATTAATAATGCCATGATTCTGGAAGTCTTTCTTATAATATGATTTTAAAATCAAGTTTTCACCAAGAGTATAATCAAGAACTAACCCATGTTTATGACGATCTTCTGGGATATGAGATAACCCATGGTCATTACGATAACGAATACTCTTATGTGTAATTTCTTCATCATTTAAGTAAACATGACCCATATTAGGCTGTTCAAGTCCAGTTAAGTTATAGATCAATTCACTCTGACCATTGCCATCAATACCAGCAATACAAACAATTTCACCTTTTCTTACTTCAAATGAAACATCATTTAAAAGAAGTTTATCTGAAGTCTTAGGCTGATAGCTTAAATGGTCAACCTTTAATACAACATCAGATGGTTCATGATCATCTTTAGTGACTGTCAAGTTTACCTTATGACCAACCATCATTTCTGATAACTGTTCTTTAGTCACATCAGCGACATTGACTGTACCAACATAACGTCCCTTACGAATGATTGTACAGCGATCCGCTACTGCTTTAATTTCGTTTAACTTATGAGTAATGAAAATGATGGATTTACCTTCTTTAATAAGTTCCTTCATGATTTTCATTAACTCATCAATTTCCTGTGGAGTGAGTACTGCTGTAGGTTCATCAAAAATCAAGATATCATTATTTCTATATAACATCTTTAAGATTTCTACACGCTGCTGCATACCAACAGTAATATCTTCAATTTTTGCATCTGGATCAATGTTTAAATGATATTTCTCAGATAAGCTCATCACCTTCTTGCGTGCATTATCTGTCTTGAGCTTACCAAATAACCCCTTCTCTTCAACACCTAAAATAATGTTTTCCAATACAGTGAAATTATGAACAAGTTTAAAATGCTGATGCACCATACCAATGTTATATTTATTGGCATCATTTGGGTCATTGATTTTAACGCTTTGTCCATTAATCTTTATTTCACCCATATCAGGCTGATAAAGACCAAATAAAATACTCATCAAAGTAGATTTACCAGCACCATTCTCACCTAATAAAGCATGAATTTCGCCTTTTTTTACTTGAAGAGTAATATCGTCGTTAGCTTTAATACCAGGGAATTCTTTTGTGATATTAAGCATTTCAATAGCATATTCCAATATTCTCACCTCTGACCCTATTATACTATAAATTACTTACTTTAAAAATAACTAAATGAGTTTCTGAATATAAAGAAATGTATACAAAATAAGAAATTTGATAAGAGATTGATTTGTAAAAATAATTAATATGATATAATCAAGAAAGGGAAGGAATGATTTGAATGAAAAAATTAAGCAAGTTTTTAAAAGATACCACTGACATCGTTCAAATTATGACATTAATTCTTTTGATTATAATTGTTTTGAAATTAGTATTTTAGGTAATTCAATATGGAAAAAGAAAAGTTTGATCAAAAAGAGTATGTTAAGCAGTGGACGAAAAGCAATATGAAAACAGTAAGTGTAAGTTACAAGACTGAGTTTGTTACTGAATTCAGAGAAGCATGTGAGAAACTTGGAATTAAGCAGTCAGCTGTTTTTAGAGAAGCTATGGAAGCAGTTATTGAGAAAGCAAAGAAGGACCAGAGCATATAAGCTTTGGTCCTTCTTGCGTTAACGAATTATTCTTTCTGGTTCAGTTCTTGGAATATTTAAATCTAATGCTTTACATATTATTTCTGATTCTGTAGCATCGGGATATTTATCAATCCAATCACACATGTCTTTTAAGTCATCCTCGTGTGCTACTAAGCTTAGAACTCCATCTACAAACCCTCTTTTGTCGGAGATTGTATTCTTAGGGAGTAGATATTGTCTTAATTTCATTTGCATTTCTTGATAATTCATAGTTCACCTCTGTTATCTTAAATATTTTATAAAACAAATTTTACATATTGACCGATGAAAGTATCTTTAAGCTCGCCTTCTATCGCAATACAGTCTGGCATATTATGTACATAAACTGATTTATATTTTCGTCCATTTATCCAAAAATAATTGTATGGATGCATGCCCCAATTATCTTTATCTAGAACCAACACAATATATTGATGGATTTGCCATTCATCAATTATTTTACGCATAGTTAACCATTTTCTTTCTTTTACTTTGTTAGTATAACTCAATCATCGTCTCCATAATCAACTTCTTCTTCAACTTTTCTGAAAAATTCAGCACGTTTTTCTTCCATTTCTTTTGAATAGTATCTTTGATACTCTTTATAGCTTTTTTTGGCAATTTCAGAGGCATCATCCTTTAAATGGAAAATTAAATTGTTATCAAGAGTGGAGTACTCTGGCTCCTGCCAAAGGAATCTAAAACAAGGTCCGGTCATATTTTCAACCCCTTTCTTTTATTGTAAGCATTTCTATACGCTTGCGCTTTATGGACATGCTTTTATCACTTCTTTGTAAATGTTTATATATGATCATCTCTTCCAGTTACTAATATAATTATAAAACCAAATGAAATACTATGCATTGAATTTGCTTTTCAGAGCGCCGAATATGGGGCACTTTATAAAATATTTTCATTTATAAATACCAATGATATAATATATTCATTGAGTAATGAGAAAGGAAATAATCTAGATAGAAGTTACGTAGTATTTATTACCTATGATTAAGTAATCTCTGCTTACATAGATGTAACTTTAATTTTTTCTAGATGACATAGAAAGTGTATGAAACAACAAATGACAATATTATTAATGTTTGCAGGAATTGCATTAACTGTATATAAAAAATATTGGTTAATAGGAATATTAATAATGCTTAGTGGTATGTATCTTTTAGCTAAACAAAATCAAAACTAGTAAAAAGAAAAATTATATTGAAACAAGGACCAGAGTGTTTTTAAACCTGGTCCTTGTTTAGTTTTTGTTGTATATGTAGAAAGTAGTCATGGCCACTTTTATAAGTCTTACTTCGATAATTAATTATATTGTTCTTTAATCATCGTATAGATACTTCTTTGTATTCTTGCCTTCTACAACTGTAAAACTTCCATCTTCATTATGATATACAGTTAAAAGAACTTCTGCTGGTTCATCATTTAATAATACTTTTGATTTATCTTCGCCATAATCCACTCTTAATATAAGCAATCTGTCTTTATTGCCTGATTTAGGACTTTTTATAATTTTATCATAATTTAATGAACAGTTTTTACAATGGCCTTTTAAAATGCATAGAAATTCCCAAATAATTCCATCTATTTATCCCCCTTTATTTAAAGTTAGTCCTAAAAATAAGTGGGTCTGCCTATCTTATTAGACATGTGCCTTTAACCTCCTACTTTTGTGTAATTAAAAAGGTGTCACAATCAATTGACACCACCTCCGTTTTTTCTTGAATAATTGGTGATGTTGCTGTATACTTTGTGTAAAGAGGTAAACACTAACGTGGGTCACTTGGTCCGCGGGAGAGTTTACCTCTTTTTTATATATCTCAATACAATAAGCAACGAATCTTCATCCTTAACAATTATATCTGTGCTGTTCTTTAAACGTCTAGGAAGCCTTTGTATAATTGTGTTGATTAGTTCTTGATGCGTTAATTCACTTCCTGTCAAATCTAATACAATTCCTCCTTCTTCATTTCCTAATTGGGAAACAGCTTTCTTTAGCCTTTTATCAATAGCATTTTTTGTTTTTGGATTCTTATATTCCCAATATTTTCCGTTCCAAAATGCATCTGGTGTTTCTACATGATCCATGTTTACATCTTTCAATGCTTTAATATCACCGCCAAATGTTTTATATAACCATTTTGTAGTTTTTTTATCTTCATCTAATACTCCTTCCTCAAAAGTTAAATTTCCTTTTCCTGGTGTTGCTTCGCTCAAATAAATTTTAGTTACATCTGTTATGTTATTGGGTAAATTTAATTTTATTTCTTCCTCAATCTTTGAAGGCGTATTTAATTCGATGATTTCTTTTGAATGGACATCTTGAACTTCCCCATTGCCGTTACTTGGGTCATAGATGACTTGGCATCTGCAATTAGCATGTCTCCTGAATACGTCATTCCCTGTGTCTTTGACATCCTCATAATCATATGTACCTGCAAGGCCTCTGCACCACGGGCAACATCCAAAGGATGCTCTTCTTACAATAACAGGCTTATAACCCATATTGTAGTGAAGGCCTGCATTGACTCTAACACCTTCATCTACAATTGATAATGCATTAGTTATAACAGGCTCATTTAGATATTTTTTTACATCATCAAAATAGTCTGCATCAGATACCTTTTTAATGAGCCCTAATGTCTTATTTGCGTTATATGAAGGTTTTCTTGCTTTAGCATTTATACCTGCCTTTTTATTCATGACATCCATCGCACCACATACATAAGATGAAATAAGTCCATAGTTATTCTCTAATGTAGGGTTAAGTATTGCACTTGCAATATCGTAGTACATCTTTCCATCAGGAAGAACATCTGAAGAGAGATTCTTCATATATGCTTCAGCTAGAATCTTTCCGACTTCTTCTGCATATTCCATTGCCTTGAGATAATCACAATTTTTGCTTTTAATGGCTAATAATAGTTTTCTTACCTTCTCAGACTTTTGATAACTTAAAGTGAAGCTTTTATTTATTTTTCTGAGCAGTTCTTTGGATACATCACTGTTCATCTTCTTCACCATCATCTACATCTATGTCTAAAGGCTTTTGATAAGCAGGAGTACTATCATTAGAAGACCTGATACCTGTTAGATCCTCAAGCGTACTCTTATCAAAGTAGTTAGAAATTGCTGTATTAATTTTTGATACGCCATCACCAATACCTGAAAGCATAGTTGCATCAACATCAAACGCTGGCTTCCATCGTACGGCGATATTTGCAAATTCAGTGCGCTTATATGACTTATTGTCCTCAACACATTTAGCCAGATATCCTGTATTAATGATGCCTACACTGAATGTATCCTGTGCACTCTTTGCCATCAGTCTAAGGCTTTCATGTGATGCTTTAATTCCTTCAGCACTGGATGGATTCTCTGTAGTGAATCCTAGATCATCCAACGTGAGCCCTGTCTCTCCAGCAAACATAGAAGCAAGAGTCTTGAGCACATCATTGTATGGTGACATTGACTGCTGATTGAACTGCCCTACTGTCGGAGCACCGCCGTCAGAATCCTTTGTAAATGCAAGCATTGAGGACATTGTAGCGCCCCACTTGTCAAACTGTTCCACTTCATCATCTAGCCCAACAACATACTTCTGAGGGAATGAGTAGAACATGGAGCTTACACTCATAAGTCTCAATGCTTCCTTAGCATCATCTACATACTTTATAAGCGACTTTGATATGAGACTTCGACCAAACGGCCTAGTAGCATCCGGATTATAGATAACAGGCACTAGAAGCGGATAAGGCGCTATATTAACCATATCCATTGAGGGGTCATGCTCACCTTTAATGTAGAAGGTTGTTGAATCTGAGGTAAAATAGGCTTCTACTAGCGGTTCACCTAGTTCAGTATCTCTTTCAAGTACTGCATATCCTTCAGTAAGCATCATAGTAGATGTATCTAGTATGCCTGTGGCATTGGAGCCGTCTATTACCTGGAGTCTAGCGCTGCCATCATCATTCTTTGATATATATACAAAGTCACATGAAGAGATGATTGCGCCCTTGAACATCTGATCAAAGAGCACATCCCTATTATTCATTCTGAAGATCTTATCAAGGTTCATGATATCGTCTTCGCTGAATCCATTGAACTGTAGACGGTTGGATAATGTATCAACAGCCTTTGGAATCCATCCTACCTTCTTGCTTATGCTTCTCAGCTTTTCAGGTAGGGTGTTAGTCTGATAAGGGTCCATCTTGTCCTTCATGTCATAATATTTATAGCATTCCAGTACCTTTGTTCTCTTATGTGAAAGCTTCGCTCTCAAGTATTCAATTCCTTTATAATTCATATGTTTTTACCTGTTTTTTTCCTTTCTGAGAGGCTTTTGAAGTGATTTAGAATTAGTGCCCGAGATTTTCAAAACCCTTGTCAGCGAGAAATTCACGTAGTACAAGTGCTTCTATGTCTTCAGGACTTAGAGGGTCATATAGCCCTTATTTTTAGCAGCAAAAAAGACCATCAATAAAAATGGTCTTAAGATGCTTTATATGTAGTCCAATCTACCTTATGAGGAAGATCGTCGTTCATTATCTGACTGTCTCTCTTTACTTCTATTCGTCTGAAAAGCTTGTCACTCTTTTCACGGTTACAAATCCAATGTGCAAGCTGAAGATTATCCATGTCGCTCGGATGACCGCCTTTAGCTACTGGAATAATATGGTCTATACATGGAGACATAGGGTGAGGATACTTCTTGGTGAAGTCAACAGGCTTACCGCATATACCGCATACTGTCTGTGTAGCAAGTATCTTTTTCTTATTAATAAGAAACTGTCTTCTATGACCAGCGTTATCCTGGTCAGGTCTGTATCCTCTACTCATGATGTTTCCTTTTGTTCTTTTCTAGTGCTTTAGTAGACTTATGTTTAGCATCTATATGCTTGCTGAAGTACACGTCAACATGTTCACGTCCGCAGATCATGCAGCGATAGAACACAATCTTCTTATCACAATGACGTTCATCATCATACTTAATCTCGTAATGATCCTCATAAAACTGATGCCAGTGACCTCTCATTCCCTGTGCCATATTTAATCCTCACAAAATAAAAAGCGCTACTATGAGCGCTTTGGAATTATAGTTCTCTCTCAAACTATTTCTACATTTTAACTATATAATGCTGATAACATGACATTCAACTACATAAACTATCATTTCCACTCATTTTCACGCATTTATGTGCATTTATGTGCATTTTCTAACTCACTTAATGCATCTCTTAACATTTTCCAGACGTGGTGAGCTGAATAATTCATTTCATCTGCTACCTGTTCAATAGTCATGCCGTCAAGATAGCGATAGCATAATATGCATCTATGCTTAGTATCTTTAATTGAATAGACAAGATTTCTAGTCTCATCCATCTCTTTAATGAGTTCATCTACAGTATGATTGAAAGGCAGCACGCTGGAATAATACTCCAACATCTCACGCACTTCCTCTTCCGTGAATCCTGTCATCTCATTAAACTGAGGATGTAATGAATAGTTGGTTCCGATGTTGAAACCACTTGTCAGGTCATCCATCGTAACAGGACTGACGCCCGTCACGAAGATACGCCCCAAGCTTGTGACTGATGCACCCTTGATGGTATCAAAGAACTTACGCAGATACCCCTCACCATGTGTTTGCTGACGATAGTTGCCTTCATGCGCTTGGTTGGCAAGTATCTGATTGGTGAAATGATCATATTCATCAATGAAGAGGTAAATCTTCTGATTGGTCTTTTGGCATTGTCCGTCAAGATAGCTCAACTGTGAAACTGCATCTTTCTGTTGATTTAAGCCTTCCTTAGTACCTTCGGGCAATAGGTGAGAGTAAAGATCTACGAAAAGGTTGAAACGGATACTGCAATAATTGTCCATGCCCTGCTGATAATCGTCCAAACCGCCAACTATTTGGGCAAAGTTAAGATGAAGAACCAAATACTGGTTGCGCTCAGGCGTAGGGTTTTGGCCAATATACAGTTTGCCAAAAATGTCCTTGAAGGCATCTTTCTTATTGACATCATAGTAATTTTCGAGCATGGAGAGGGTAAGGGTCTTGCCAAAACGGCGAGGCCTAATGTAGAAGAAGTATTTGTTAGCCTCTTCTATATCCTCGATAAAAGGTGTTTTGTCAACATAGTAACAATCATCTTTTATCACATCCTCAAAGTTTTGCATACCGTATGGTATGCGCTTGCGATAGATTCGCTTTCTTCTTTCTCTTATAGCCATGGCTTAAATGTATTTTAGCTTTACCATTTGCAAAATTAAGCAATAAATTTGTAACCTCCAAATTTCCCGGTCTATATTTTAGAAAGTGCCATTTTTGAATGGTCGTTCGCAGGTGAACTTTACCCTTCATCTATCCCTCGGAATCCCCTGTGTTTATCGGGGTTTCAGAGGATGAAGGGTGCAATTTAACCCTTCATCACCCTTCATTACCCTTCATCCTAAGGGGGTAATTACTCAGCACCCATATAGTCATGAGTTGTTACGTTAATACTGTGAGTCAACGTGTATTATTAATAAAGTGGTCAACTATATTTTTTTATAGTTTCTATCAGAATAATGCAATAGGCTTCAACTGCTTACGAAGCCGCTTTCATTGCTCTACGAAATAGGCTTCATTGACTATCGAAGCCTATTTCGTTTTTCGAGGCTTTTCTTTTGTCAATCATTTCGCACATTGCGTAGGCTCTTGTTGTTGAATTCGCGAGGCACTGTACTTGGCGAAACGGTCTTGGCTTGTATCAGATTTTTGGTCTTGACAAGTTCTACTTCCAAGCCTTTTTGCTCTGCTACTTTTTGCTCGTATGTCGTTGCCAACTCCAACAAGGTATAAAATTGACTCAACTCACCCTGCAGCAAGCCTTTCTTATAGATAAGGTCTTCTATCGCCTCTGCCATACTGCTGCGTACATTTCCCAGCATCTCGTCGAGCACTTTCCGTGCCGTCTTGTATTGGGAGTGTAAGCTACGCAACTTTGACTTGAGATGCATCTTCTTTTCCTCGTCATTGCGGAGTATCAACTCCGATTCCTTGATTTGGAACGTCAGCTCTGAGATGAGACGTTTCGCCTGCGCTATGCCAGTCTTGTTCTCAATGGGCGATTTACAAAGGCAGCAAGTTCCATCCGGCACGTCCTCTGGCAATGGAGACAGACATTCCGGACAATACTCCAAGCGCAAACTACCCAATATCTCTCGGGTGTTAGCGGAATGCTTCAATGCCTGTTTCTTCCTTTCCAACTCGGATATAAACATCGTGGTGTCCTCTATCTCATACTCCAACAAGTCAAGCTCGTCTTCCACCGCCACACTCTCATGGTTCAAACGGCGAACCTCTGCCTTTTGTCTGTCGGTCTCAGTTTTTTTCTGCTCTTTGATTTCCTCACCTTGCCTCTTCTTGGTGATTTCTTCGGATATTTTGCCTATCTCTTGATTCTTGTATTCAATCAGCTGGCTGATATGCTCCACCGACCGCATCTCAGGCGATAAGGAGGATTCGAGGGAACGAAGGGAAGCCTTGGCATCGATAATGGCTACCTCCAACTCCTTCTGGTGTAGCTTGGCTGCATTAAGGTCGGAGTCGAAGTTGCCCGTCTCGGTAAGCACATAAAGTCGATTGACAAAGAAATTAGCAGCCATCGTATTTTGATTCTAAAAGTTTGGTGCGGTATTTCAATCCATAATTTCCATTGAGGGGTGTGGTGCGAAAACAATAGCACAGCCATGATATGATGTTGCTCTCTACAGCTGGCATCATCTCCAACTGTGACAGTACTTGCTGCATCTTGCCGTAGTCTATGATCTTGACCCGATACTCTAAAAGCTGAGAAGGACTTATCAGTCCATAGCTTGCCAAATGGCTGAGTGCTATCATCTGATAGGGTCGCAGACGCTCGAAGAGCCGGCGATCATTGAAGGATGCGTTATAGGGGTTCTCCTTTTTCTCAACGTACTGGGTCAGACGTTTTCTGAAGTTTTCCTCCGTCTGCTTAAAACGTATCTTATAGGTCTTGTAGGGAAAGAGAAGATAGAAATCGTAGATACGAAGACGGTCAACCTCGATGATTTCGCCTACTCCGAAATGACGAAGAATATTCAGCATGCGATAGATGCCATTAAAAGGATCGAAAGCGGGATTATACATCATAGTCGGTCCAATTGATATGACAGTTGCCTGTCAGATAATATAGCATCCCATAGATGTCGTCCTCGTTGTAGCAGAGACAGGCATCCGCTGCTCCATTTTCGTTCAGTTCATTCATGATAGGAAGTATGACCTGCTCATAGACAGCCCGCTTGATATCGGTAAGGGGTGTCGCCTGCTCGATGAGGGGCATCACGTATGTATCGAAACTGCTGCATACCTTAGCAAACAGGTAGCTGTCGATGCGCTGGGCTGATTCATAATATTGAAATTTAGTTGATTTCTTGGCAAAATACTGTTTCAAGCGTCGTGCCTTCTCGATGGCTTTCTCGGAGAATCTGCCATCCTTCAGTTTCTGATCCAAACCTATGGTATGGGGGAGCTTGGTCTTGTAACGTCGGATGTCGTCGAACTTCTTCTTCAGTTTATTGTCTTTCTCAAATTCATCATTCAACCTTCGAAACCAACAGGCCAGACGACTTTCTGCTTTATCCTGATGGATGGTATTGAATATGGCCTGCTTTGCATTGGGACTGTAGTTGTCCACCTGCTGTATATGCACATCGTCAAAATGATTGCCTGTGCCAGGATCTCCATTGATATCTATTTCCATGATAATTAGTATTTAAGGGTCAGGGGGGATATCAGACTGCCAACAGGTCTCTCACCTTGGCTGCTATGGTACTGTCGGTAGGCTGTATGCCCAACTGACTGCGTACGGAATGATCCTTGTCATGCTCCAAGGCTTTGGTCAACGTCGTGACATTGTGCTCAACTATGACATTCTCCCTATACATTATATATATTATATTGGCAATGAGATTGCGGTTGAAGATGGTGTTCTTCTGCTTTCCGGGTTTATAGACTACAGCATCGACCTCGGGTATAGCAAGAATGGAGCGCCACAGGGTTTCATAACGGTTCTTCCACTCCTTGCTGATGTAGGGCTTCAAATGAGCTACATAATCCATAATCTCTGCCTTGCACTGTTCCTTCTCTGCATCTCCCATGGCTTTGTCGCTTGGAGATACGGGTTTCTGCTTGTCACCATAATTATTATTGATGACGGTCGTGGCATTGGGATTGTAGTTCTGCACCGTACCTATGTGTATCTCCTGAAAGGTGTTGCCTGTTCCAGGATTGCCTGTTATGTTGATGTCCATATTGCTTTCTTTTATTTGTCATAAGATGTTGTATTTCAAGGTGAAAGAAAGAAGAAACTTTCATGCGACTTTCTTCCTTGCTTTCGGCTCTTGAATGTTGTACCTTTGCATCGCAGTTCGGAAGTAACAACGAATCTTGTCGGACACATTAACTGCATGTGGAAATACCAATCCCCATACCGACGATGGGCAAACGAATGATTAAGTATAGTACTTACATGTTGGCTAACCCTATCCATCCTGAGAAAGGATCTCTGGCTTACGCAAAGGCTCAGGTGAACGAGGTGATGTAGTTCAGAAAGTTTGTACAACACATTGCCGACCATGGTGGTTACACACGAGGTAAGGTGAGAGGCGTGCTCTCTGACATGTGCACCTGCTTGGTGGAGATGCTCTTGGAGGGTAAGAAGGTGCAGCTCGATGAGCTTGGCGATTTTTGGATTTCCCTCTCCTGCGAGGGTGCTGAGAGTTGCGAGAAATTTACTGCCGACAACATCAAGGCTGTGAATATCGTTTTCACTCCGGGTGTTGACTTCGAGAACTTGCTGAGCAAGGCTGAGTTTGAGACCGTGGCTAGCCGCAGTGCTCAGTCTGCTACCCTCAAGGCTGAGAAGACTGGCAAGGGTTCTGTCGATTTGGAGGCTGCCAAGAACAAGGCCAATTCCTCTAAGAATGAGGGTGACGGCGACAACACTCCATCTGGTGGCAACACTCCATCTGGCGGCACTCCTTCCGAAGGCAACACTCCATCCGGTAGTGAGGGCAGCGAAAACTCTGGCAACACCGATAACGGAGCAGGTGAAGACAACGAGCTTTAGTAAATGCCTTGCCGTGCCCGACTTCGTGTCGAGTGCGGCTACCGCTAACAAATTCTTATTTTCAAAATGATGTTTCACTTTTAATTCTTTATATATGAGTAATCAAAATGAAAATCCTAACAATGGTTCCAAGAAGATTTCTTGGGTTTCAATCGTGAATGCTGTTGTTCAGGCGCTTATTGCTGCGCTGACAGCATTGGGAGTAAGTTCGTGCGCAAACTTCGTTTAATGAGAAGTTAGAAATGAGAAATGAGAAATGAGGATGATTCATGATAAATTTCCTTTGAGTATTGGGGAGGAGATGGTGCGGAATGAACGGGCACTCCTCTCTAAAGTGGAGGACGGCAAGATGATGATGTCTGCCGACTCCGTGAGATTCTTGGTGTTGCATTGCTCGGCTACACGACGCAATCAAGACTATAGTGTGGAACAGCTTCGACGTGACCATAAGAGCCGTGGTTTCTATGACATCGGCTACCACTTTTATATCCGAAAGGATGGGACCATGACGCAACATCGCTTCTTGCTCGAAGTGGGGGCTCATGCGAGACCTTACAACCGTTGTTCTATCGGCATCTGCTATGAAGGTGGATTGGATGAGCATGGTAAACCATGCGATACTCGTACGCCTGAACAGACTGAAAGAATCGTTGATGTATTGACTCGTCTTCATCAGCTTTTTCCAAAAGCGAAGATTGTGGGGCATCGTGACTTGCCTGGCACTACACCGAAGGAGTGTCCTTGTCTGGATGCTAATCATATCTTCGGTTACATTGAGGATATTTAGTCTATCCTAAATATATCTCGTGTATATACCTTATCCTCTACATCGTCAAGGCACGGGTCATAGCGGTTGGCTATAATCGCATGGCTCTGTGCCTTGAATATGTTCATATCATTCACGACCTTACTTCCGAAGAAAGTACTACCATCTTCGAGCGTAGGCTCATAAATAATCACCTCTGCGCCCTTTGCCTTGATACGTTTCATAATACCCTGAATGGCACTCTGACGGAAATTGTCTGAGTTTGACTTCATGGTCAAACGATATACGCCTATCACGCAGTTATGCTCCTTGCTTGCATCATAGCTGTTATCATCAGCATAGCTATAGTAACCTGCCTTCTGAAGAACGGCATCTGCGATATAGTCCTTTCGAGTACGGTTACTCTCAACGATTGCCTCAATCAGGTTCTCAGGAACATCGGCATAGTTTGCCAAGAGCTGCTTGGTATCCTTTG
>OLHA01001137.1_pt1 | contig 14706 bp, 12 predicted proteins | sample 1605961 | NCBI WGS metagenome assembly OLHA01 (sample SAMN03283288) | human gut metagenome | biome: human-associated habitat; material: feces | host: Homo sapiens | place: Peru | collected 2012
CCGATGACGCAGTCACCGGCGGTAACGATGCCCTGCTCCGGCAGGAGGGCGTGCTCAATGCCCATCTTGCCCACGTCGTAAAAGTGGCTGATGCAGTGGTCGCAGGCGAATTCCCGGCAGGTCTTGCTCTGCTCGGCGGCCTTGATGTCCTTGTTGGGCACAAAGTGGTCCAGAACGATGACCACCTTGTCCTTGTCGTAGACCCCTTCGAATCCGGCCTTTTTGAATTCGTTCACCGCCACAGGGGTGGTGATGTCGTTGCCCAGGACGATGTTCAGCTTGGCCTGGATCAGCTGCCCGGCGGAAACCTCCCGCAACCCGGCGTGAGCCGCCAGGATCTTTTGTGTCATTGTCATTGCCATAAAATAGTCCTCCTCTTTTCCCCGTCAGGGCTTCGCCCTGCCCCGCCCTCTTCCAAGGAGAGGGGTTTACTCGGTAATGGAATTGTTGAATGCGCTGAGAAGCGCGTAAATACTGGCTCTCGTAATATCCGTGTCGCTGCCGGCACCCCAATGCATCTGGCCGTCAGGGGTCTCAATGCCCACATAGGCCACAGCGGTGGAGCCGGAGTTCTTCTGCTGGAGACTGTGCTCGGTGTAGACCTTCAGGGTATAGCTGATGCCGGTGTACTCCTTCAGGGCGTTGCTGACGGCATCCAGGCTGCCGTTGCCCACCCCGTGGAACTGGGCGGCAATGCCGTCCTTCACGAAGACTACATCGCACCCGGCCCCTCCGGCCATGGGCTCAAACTTGGCACTGCGCAGGGAGACGGGGCTCTGAATATTCAGGTAGCTCAGCTTGAACACCCGCAGAACATCGTCGGCCTTCAGCTCCCGATGCTCGTGATCCGAAATGTCCTTGCAGAGGTAGCCGAAGTGCTCCCGCATCTTGGTGGGCAGCACATAGCCATAGGCGTGCTCCAGAAGATAGGATATGCCGCCCTTGCCGCTCTGGGAGTTGACCCGGATAACGTCGGCATCGTAGGTCCGGGAAATGTCCTTGGGGTCGATGGGGATATAGGGCACAGTCCACTGATGGAGCCCCTTCTCCTGCCGCCAGTTCATGCCCTTGGCAATGGCATCCTGATGGGAGCCGGAGAAGGCAGCAAACACCAGGGCACCGGCATAGGGGGTCCGCTCGTAGACATGCATCCGGGTGCAGCGCTCGTAGATTTCCACAATGGCGGGAAGGTTGGAGAAGTCCAGCTTGGGATCCACGCCGTGGGAGTACATATTCATGGCCAGGGTGACCACATCCACATTGCCGGTCCGCTCGCCGTTTCCGAAGAGGGTACCCTCCACCCGGTCTGCTCCTGCCAGCAGTCCCAGCTCCGTATCCGCCACGCCGGTGCCCCGGTCGTTATGGGGGTGCAGGGACACGGTGACGTGCTCCCGATACTTCAGGTTCTCGCTCATGTACTCCACCTGGCTGGCGTAGACATGGGGCAGGCTCATCTCCACAGTAACGGGCAGGTTGATAATGACGTTGTTGCTTTCACTGGGCTCCAGCACATCCAGCACGGCATTGCACACTTCCAGTGCGTACTCCGGCTCGGTGCCCGTGAAGCTCTCGGGGGAATACTCGAAGCGGAAGTTCCCTTCATACTCGGCGGCCAGCTTTTTCACCAGCTTGGCTCCCTCCACGGCGATCTGCTTGATCTCTTCCTTGCTCTTTTTGAAAACCTGCTCCCGCTGGGCCACAGAGGTAGAGTTATAGAAGTGGATAATGGCGCTGGGGGCACCCTTGCAGGCCTCGAAGGTCTTGCGGATGATGTGCTCCCGGCACTGGGTCAGCACCTGGACCGTCACGTCCTGGGGGATCATGTTCTCCTCGATCAGAGTCCGCAGGAAGGTGTATTCCGTCTCAGAGGCGGCGGGGAAGCCCACCTCGATCTCCTTGAAGCCCACTTTTAAGAGCAGCTTGTAAAACTCCAGCTTCTCCTCCAGGCTCATGGGGATCACCAGGCTCTGGTTGCCGTCCCGCAGGTCCACGCTGCACCACTGGGGTGCTTTCTCAATGTGGTCCTTACGGACCCACTTGAAGTGGTCCCCGGGGGCGGGATAATAGCCTACCGCGTACTTGGTTGCGTCCATTTTGTTTTTCTCCTAACATAGAAAAATTTCATTGGATTTTCGGAGGTAAAAAGAAACACCCTGTCTCCTCCTAAGAAAGAGACAGGGCGTAAAAGCCTTGCGGTACCACTCTTTTTGCCGAAAATTCGGCCACCTCACCGCAGTCCAACAACTGCGCTCCGCTGTAACGGGCGATACCCGTCCCGCCTAGTAAGCCAATGCCGTTCAGCCGGGCCGCTCCGAGGCCAGTATACGCATCCCCCACCATTGGCTCGCACCAGCCGCCAACTCTCTGCATCCGGGGTACCGACACGCTTTTTCCTCATCCACGCGTTTCCCTTATGGCTGGGATTATAGCACCGGGATTCCAGATTGTCAAGCATTTTGTCGTCAAGGAACGGAACATTGTCTATGCAAGGAAATCTCCCTACCCTTTTCTCCCAAAAAAGACTTTACAACTTTAACGAATCAAAGTATAATATCCTAAAAAACATGAGGAGGAATATCCCCTTGGACAAGCAGGAAAAAATCGACGCGCTGTATCAGACCATTGTGTCTTTAGAATCCATAGAGCAGTGCCGGGACCTCTTTGAGGATCTGTGCACCCAGAAGGAGCTGGAAAAAATGGCGGAGCGGATCTATGCCGCCAAGCTGCTGCTGGAGGGCAAGACCTACAATCAGGTCATTGCCGAGGCAGACATCTCCTCCGCCACATTGAGCCGGGTCTCCCGGTGCGTGCAGTACGGGAACGGCTATTCCCAGCTGCTGAAATGATCTTCTTGGATGCCATTGCCTGGGCGATGGCTGGCGGGAAAGAAGGCCTCTGGCCAGATCCGTCAGGAGCTGAAAAACGCCAGAAAAGCACTGGAGGGCATCCCCTACCGGATCGGCCGGAAGGTTCTGCCCCACATCATGCACTATTAAGGAGAAAAACCCATGGGTAAGAAAACCGGCGAGCTCATCTGCCAGGCCCGCACCAAAGCCAAGCTGTCCCAGGCCCAGCTGGCGAAAATCGTCTCCCTGACCACAGGGGAGATCAAAAAGGCGGAAGCCGGGGACCTGGACCTGCCCCAGAGTTTCCTCCGGGCCATTGCCAAAGCCACCGGCGTGACCCAGGTTTCCCTGATCAACGCCGAAAAGCCCCCCAAGCCCAAGGCCACGAAGAAGCCGGTAGGCACCCCCATGCTTCTGACGGCTCAGGAAAAAAAGGTGGTGCGGCTCTTCCGCAACGCCACCGACGACCAGAGGAGCGACGCCATGCGGATACTCAACGGCGAAAAGACGGAGGTCGAACAGCTGGTGGACGCTATGCTGGGGGAAAAATGGAAGAAAAAACTGAAAAAATAAGCCCCTGCCCTCTCCATGCTGGAGAGGGCTTTGGGGTACTCAAAAATCAATGACCCCCAGCAGGTTTAACCCCATCTTCACAAACAGCAACCCCAGCACCAGGAACATGACGATGCGGATCTTCCCGCCGCCGCCACGGATGGCAAACCGGGCTCCGATGAAGTTGCCCAGCATGGAGCAGGCCATGGCGGGAATGCCTACGGAGAACAGGATATCCCCATCCATAAAATAGATCACCATAGAGGCAACATTGGAGGCCAGGTTGGCGATTTTTGCGCAGCCGGAGGACTTGACCAGGGTATAGCCCAGCCCCAGGGAGAAGCCGATGGCCAAAAACGTTCCCGTTCCCGGTCCTACCAGGCCGTCATACAGCCCTACCAGCAGACCAATGCCCATAGAGATCAACAGGGTGGCGTGTTTGCCCTTATCCGGCTTTTCTTCCACGCCAAAGTTCCGGGACAGCACCAGAATGACTGCCACCACCGGCAAGGTCCCCACCACGATCATTTGCAGCAGGTCCTCCGGCAGATACACCGCCAGGGAGGTGCCCACGCTGGAGCCCGCCAGGGAGCCCACCGCCGCGGGAATGGCGCAGAGCCAGTTTATATTGCCGGACCTGGCATATCGCCAGGAGGCCAAGGCCGTGCCGAAGCCATTGGCAAACTTATTGGTTCCTGCCGCCAGCTTCATGGGGACTCCCGCCAGCAGATAGGCCGGGATGGAGATGACCCCGCCGCCGCCAGCCACGGCGTCCACAAAGCCCGCCAGAAAAACCAAGGGGCAGACAATCAGAAATGTCCAGGCAGTTAATTGCATAGTATGTCGCTTCCTCTCTCTTCTCCCTATTATACCGTAGTTGGACCATCGTTTCCATTGGGAAAAACTACGAAAGCCGGGGAGATTTTTTTCTTTTCCCGTTGCGATTTTTCCAAACGGCCAATATAATTGTGTAGAAAGCTTTTGGATCTTTGAGGTTCCGTTAAGGAAACGGTTTTATACTACAGTCATGGATCGACCCATAAAAGAAAGGAACACCACATGAAACTCTTACTTGCCGAGGACGATGCCTCTCTGCGCCGGGCTCTTCTGGCTCTGCTGGAAAAGGCCAGCTACAGCGTAGACGCGGTGGGCAACGGAGAGGACGCTCTGGAATACCTCCGGGCAGGGCAGTACGACGGAGCCATCTTAGACATTATGATGCCGAAGAAGGATGGGCTCCAGGTTCTGACTACCCTGCGTCAGGAAGAAAATCAGGTGCCCGTGCTGATGCTCACCGCCAAAGCGGAAATCGACGACAAGGTCACAGGACTGGATCTGGGTGCCAATGACTACCTGACCAAGCCCTTCGACCTGCGGGAGCTGCTGGCCCGGCTGCGGGTGATGACCCGAAAGCAGGAGCTCCAGCAGACAAACCAGCTGCGTATCGGCAACACCAGGCTAGACACCGCCTCCCATACGCTCTCCGGTCCTGAGGGCTGCTACAAGCTGGCCAACAAGGAGTACCAGACCATACTGCTGCTCATGCGCAACCCGGGAGCCCTTCTCTCCCCTGGCCGCTTCCTGGAAAACATCTGGGATCCGGACAGTCGGGCGGAGGACAACACCGTATGGACCTACATCTCCTATCTGCGCCGGAAGCTGGAAGCCATCGGCTCCGACCTGCGGATCACGACCCGCCGGAACGCGGGATATGTATTGGAGCGTCAGGAATGAAAAACGAGCAAAAGCGCTCCATGAAGCGTACCTTACAGGTCCGATTTGTGCTGCTGTCTACCCTGGCGGCGGCCCTGCTGCTGGCGATTGTGGTCTTTGTCAGTCTGCTGCGAAGCTATGGCAGTATCTGCGACCGGGCAGACCACCTGATAGATATCATTCTGAAAACCCCGGATTCCCCGGAAATCGGAGACGCCCGGTATTTTTCCGTCCTGCTCTCTCCGGGGGGCAGCCGTTTTATCGCAGACCTGACGCACACATCCCAGCTCCCAGAGAAAACCGCCGGGATCTACACCAAGCAGGTCATGCACAGCGGCAAGGACTCCGGATTTCTGGAGGGCTGGCGCTACCGGGTAACCAAAGATACCGAGGGCATACACATTCTCTTTCTCTCCCGGAAGCTGCCGTTGGAGATGTTCCGGGACACCCGAGAAATGCTGATCCTGGTAGCCCTGGGCGGGACCATTCTGGCCGGAGTGGTGCTGACTCTTGTTTCGGGACAGGTGGTCGCCCCCCTGGTGGAAGCCAACGAGAAGCAAAAGGCCTTTATCACCGCCGCCAGCCATGAGTTGAAAACCCCCTTGGCCGTGATTTCGGCGGACAGCCAGCTGCTGGAAATGGAACTGGAAGGGAATGAATGGATCAAGGATATCCAGCTCCAGACCCAGCGGCTGACGGACATGACCCAGGATCTTGTGTACCTGTCCCGGTGTGATGAAGGCATCAGCCAGGGAAGCTTTATCCAGTTTCCCATCTCCGATCTGGCAGAGGATGTGGCTGCCTCCTACCGAAGCCTGGCAGAGAGCCGGAATATCCCCTTCCAGCTCTCCATCCAGGAGGGTCTGAGCTGCACCGGTGACGAAGAAGCACTGCGGCAGCTGATGACCATTCTGTTGGACAATGCCTTCCGCTACTGCGCGACCGGCGGGAGCATCCGGCTGGTTCTGGAGGAGAAGCAGCGAAAGCTTCGCTTCTCCGTGACCAATTCCGCCCGGAATGTGAACGAGGAGGAGCTGGACCGCTTTACGGACCGGTTCTACCGAGGCTCCACCTCCGCCGGGATCCCCGGATCCGGATTGGGACTCTCCATTGCCCTGGCTATCTGCCGGCGGCATAAGGGAAAGCTCCAGGTCACCAGCCCCACCGGGGAAGACATCCGGGTCACAGCTGTGATTTAGGTCATTTTTTGACAAAAGGAAGTCTTTTCATGAATCGTTTTTTTCTTTTTCTCTGCATTTCTATGCTTTTGCTCTCTGGCTGTTCCTCCAAGGATAGGTTGGATTCCTCCGGAGCAGAGCCGGTTTGGCCGGACTACGCCATCGTCACGGAGGCACCCCCTCCCCTGCCCACGACACCGGAGGATCCCTCCCTGCCCGTTTTTTCCTCCCAGACGGAGGACACGGAGCCAGAATCCATAGAACCGCAATCCACGGAGCCGGAAGCAGCAGAACCGAGATCCGCAGCGCCGGAACCTACAGAACCGAGATCCACAAAGCCGGAACCCACAGAGGCAGCGTCCCCGGATACGCACACCGTCCTGACCCCAAGGGCTGTCCCTGCCGCCCCCCGGTCCATCCCGGAGGAAACCGTGGAAGCGACCCAGCCGGTCCAGACCTCCGGGCTGCGGGAGACTACCTTCACACTTTCCGACGGCAGCAGCCGGAAGTGCCTCTTCTATACACCTGGCAGCGACTGCTCCGGCTTAGGTCTCATTGTGTATCTCCACGGCGGAAGCGGCAAGGGAGAGGACCTGTCCCTCATCACCCAGGCCGAGGGCTTCCCCAGCTATCTCCAGTCCGGCCAGCTGGGCAGCCCCAATGCTTGCGTGCTGATTCCCCAGCTCCCTGCCACCTACCGTGGCTGGTCCGACATGGACGGGGTGCTGATGCAGCTGATTTCCGCCGCTGTCCGGGAATATGACCTGGACTCCGCCAATGTCTCCCTCACCGGCCATAGCATGGGTGGTACCGGTGTCTGGGCCATTGCCGCGGCTCACCCGGGGACCTTCGCCCGGATCGCGCCCCTCTCCGGCAGCATCCGAAAAACGGACGAGAATCTGGAGGCCCTGAAATGGGTGCCTGTCTACGCTTTCGTGGGAGACGCGGACACCATCGTGCCCCCGGAAAGCTCAGAAGCATTCATTTCCGCCCTACAGGATCAGGGCAGCAATGCCCGAATCGAAATTCTGGAGGGTGCGGACCACTTCGCCGTCCCGGGCCTCGCCTATCTTGGCGGCTACGGCCTTGTGGACTGGCTCATCGGAAACTAAATTTTATCTTACGAAAGAGGTAACCAACTATGAAACTCAGAAAAACTTTGGCTCTGACTGCCGCTACCGTCTGCATGTTCTCCGCCCTGGCCTTCCCCGCCTGCGCCGAAACCCCGGATACCACTGAAAAGACCTATCTGGCCGAGGGCCTGAAAAACGGCCTGGTCGATGGCATGAAGAACGGCGCGGCTGACGGCATGAAGAACGGAATGGTCAGCGGCATGAAGAACGGAATGGTGGAGGAGTTGAAGGACGGCATTGTCAACGGCCTGAAAAACGGTCTTGCCAATAGCCTGTTGGAGGGTCTGAAAAACGGCCTGATCAATGGGAACAAGAAGTAACTACTAAAAAACTTCCGGTTTTGCCGATGATTTCGCAAAACCGGAAGTTTTTTCTGTGCTACGCAACAGGTCCCCCCATTACGCCAAATTGTTTTGCAAGGTACCGATCAATTCTTCGATTACGATGGGCTTGGACAAGAAGCCATCCATGCCGCATTCCAGGGCTTTTCTCTTGTCCTCCTCGAAGGCATTGGCCGTCATGGCCAGGATGGTGATTTTCGCCAGCGCCGGGTCGCTCAGGCCGCGGATCCGCTTCGTTGCCTCATATCCGTTCATGACAGGCATCTGCACATCCATCAGCACAAGATCATAATCCCCCGGTTTCGAATGCTGGACCTTTTCCACGGCCTCCGCTCCATTTTTCGCGGTATCCACCTGGAAGCCGTACTGGCTCAGGATTTCCGCCGCTATTTCGCTGTTCAGCTCGTTATCTTCCACAAGCAGTATGCGCCTGTCTCTGAAATCCGCCCTTGCCGCCGGAAGGGCCGGGCTCTCCGGCTCCGCCTGCTTCTGGCCGATAGCCATCACCAGGGCCTGCCGGATATCCGACATAAACAATGGCTTGGCACAGAAGGCAGTCACCCCCGCAGCCCTGGCCTCCACTTCGATATCGGACCAGTCATAGGCCGTCAGGATGATGATCGGGGTGTCATCACCCAAGCCCCGGATCTGGCGGGTGACCTCAATGCCATTCATATCCGGCAGTCGCCAGTCGATGATATAGGCGTGGAACGCATCCCCCAGCTCCATAGACTGCCGGGCCCGGAGAACAGCCTCCTTGCCGGAGAGTGTCCATTCCGACCGCATACCAACCTTTACCAGCATCTTTGTCACGCTGTCACAGGTATTGAAATCGTCGTCTACAACCAGCGCTTTCAGGCCCTCCAGCTCCGGGATCTTCTCTACACGGCGACGCGCAGACTGGATCCGCAGCGGCAGACGGACTGTAAATTCGGTGCCCTTGCCCTGCTCTGTCTGGACCTCAACGGTGCCGCCCATCATATCCACGATGTTTTTGGTGATGGCCATGCCAAGGCCTGTGCCCTGGGTCCTGCTGACGGTGGAGGTCCGCTCCCGCTCAAAGGGAGAGAAGATCTTCTGCACAAATTCCTGGCTCATGCCGATCCCGTTGTCTTTGATCCGGAACTCATACAGCGCGCTGCCCTTGGTCGGTCCCGGAAACTGCTTCAGCCGGACAGAAACCGTCCCGCCCGCTGGGGTAAACTTGACCGCATTGGACAATAGATTCAGCAGCACCTGATTCAGCCGGGTCTTATCGCAGTAGACATCCTCATTCGCCACATCCATGGCGTCCATATACAGCTCCAGCTGCTTGGCGTAGATCTGTCCGCTGATAATGGTTTTCAGATCATGCAGCACCTCCGAGAGGCTGACCTCTGTTTCTTCCAGGTGAAGCTTGCCGCTCTCAATGCGGCTCATATCCAGGATATCATTGATCAGCGAGAGCAGATGGTTGCTGGAGGACAGGATCTTGCTCAGATAGTCCTTGACCTTGTTCTTGTTGTCAATGCTGCTGACCGCCAGTGTGGTGAAGCCGATGATGGCATTCATGGGCGTGCGGATATCGTGAGACATGTTGGAAAGGAAGGTGCTCTTTGCCCTGTTGGCAGTCTCCGCTGCACGGACTGCCTCCGAAAGGGCCTGGTTCATTTTCCGGTCAGAGGTACGGTCCGACAAAACCAGTATGTATTTCTTTCTCCCGCTTACCTCGCTGCACATGGCGATGCTGTGAAACCAGCGCCGCTCCCCTGTCTGCTGATGGATATATTCCGCATCCCATTCCTTCTGCTCCTGGACCTGGATCTCTTCCAGGTCGTTCTTCTCCGGGTCCTCAGGCTTTTCGGGATGCAGCTTTCCCAGGACGCGAATATCCTTGCGGATCTCGCCTGCCTCGATGCCCAGCAGCTTTTCCGCGTTGGGACTCACGTAATCCGCCCGGTAGGTTTTCGCATCCAGCATCAGGAACACGTCATCCACGTTCATGGACAGCTTTTGAAACAGCTCGTCTCTGTAAAGGATCTCCGTGTCCTTCTTCTGAAGACTCTTCCTGCCCTTTTCTACGATCAGGTTTATAAAGAAGGCGGCAATACAGACCATGACCCCGCTGATCATGAGCATGGTGCGAAGCTGTAAGCTGTTCATGCTGGCATTGACGATATCCGCCTGGACCAAGCCCAGAAATACCCAATCCTGAATATCCGATTTTTCATAGACCAGATAGAAGTTTTTTCCGTCCAGCTTCAGCAGCGTGGCATCTGTTTGCCCCTCTTTGAACCTCTCCGAAAGGGCAAGGATATCCTTTTCAGGTATACGGGAATGCTCTCTGAGCACGCCGAAGAAATTATAGGCTGTGCCCCAAGCCTCAAAAGAATGGTCGATCACCACACGGCCATCCGGACGCACCACATAGCTTCTGGCGTTTCCATCGAAAGCGGAAACATCCAGCACGTTTACGATGTTCTCATTTTCATAGGCAATGGCAATGGCATCATATTCAAATCCCTGATAGCTTCCGTGGGCTTCCGGGCTGGCGAAAACAAGCATCTGGGCATTTCCGGGAACAGCCGCGTTGGCGATCACGTCCTCTCCGCGCCGGATCTTCTCCTCCATGCTCTCCTGTAGGCCAAGGTAGCCTGTTTCCCCTGTCAGCATTTTATAGTCCCCGTCTGCTGACAGGAAATAAAAATACAGGCAGCCTGCGTCTTTTTTCGCTTTCTCTATGTAATTACGGACTTCCTCTTCACGAGAGGCATGTTTCAGATACTCACTCCACATATGGAGATAGGTCATATTTCTATTGGCCAGCTCCCTGAGCATATTATCAGACTGGTGAAAAATCTCCGTCAGATGAGAAACGCTTTCCTCATAAACGGTTTTCGTCACAAATTGAAAATATCCCAGAACCGACAAGACCATTCCAAGAAGGACAGCCATCACCACGGCTATTCTGAGCCGCTTTGTCACAGCAGCCTTCTTTCTGTTTGTATGATACTCAGCACCCATTCTTCTCATCTCACATTGATGTAATCTTCCGGCTCTGCCAGAACGGCATTGCCATCCGAAACATATTCTATCCAGGTCGTTTCCACGGTGGGATTCCCGCCGTCAAATACAATGCCTTCCTCTGCCGGGTAGGCCTCCATGTGCTTCGGTATGGCCAGGCAGGTCACGGTAAACAGGTCGTTATCCGAAATCTGCTTTCCGTCCTTGGTGACCTTGCTCAGCCGATAGCCCTCGCCGGTTTCCCTGACCTCCACGGAAATGCCGCTGAACACAGGCAGGGAGCCACGGTTAAAGGGCTGGAAGCCCCCCTGGTAGCCCTCCACGAAGTTTTTGACCGTCTCCTTCAGCTCCGCCCCGGTCATGGAGGCACTGTAGGCCGAGAGACTGTTTGGCATGATCATACTGGCTGCCATTTTTCCCGTATAATCCGCGTTCAGCACATTGCCCGTGAAGCTGTTTCCCGTTGCGATCAGCACATCCGTTCCGTAAATCCCCCGCAGGGTGTTGGCCATAACCGAATAGGCCGCATTTCCCCCGCTGGTATGGAAGCGGTTGGAATAGGCTTTCTGCGAATGCAGCACCGCGCTCTCCGATGGGGCAGTCCCGGCCAGCAGCTGAGCGTTGAAGGCCTGGTAGGCCTGCCGCGCATCGTATTGCCCTGAGATCATCTTTGAAACCACGTCCTTGGAGGCAGCGAAAAAGTCATTGGAGGCGATGCGGATATACATATGGTTTTCTTCCACCACGGATTTTACATCCTTCAGATACTCCGTAAGCTGGATATCCACGTCCTGGCTGTAGCTCAGCAGATCCTGGCCCTCATCAATGACCCGGCTCTGTGCTCCCTGGGAAAGCATGGTGTCCAGCACCTTCATGGCCTTCTGCCAGCGTGCTTCATCCTGGGTCAGGTCACGGTTCAGGGCCACTTGGAAATAGGGCGTGGTCATGATCCACTTCTCGCCGTTCTGCTGGAAGAAGGGGAGAAATACTGTATGGATGCCCTGATCCTGGAACATTTTCACGCCGGAAGAGGTGCCGAAGTACATGGCGAGCTTCCCGTTTTGATACATCTGGGTCACGTCGTCATAATTCAGCTCCAGGTCAGCCTTACTCAGCCCCGTATCCCGGATGAACTGCTCCATGTGTTCAAAAGCCTCCGGCCAGACGGTCTCGTCCAGGCCCTCTTTCTCTGTGTGACCGGGGTCACTGTAGGCGGTGCGCCACTTGCGTCCCGCCGCGGAGGAAAGCTCTGCCACAGACAGTCCCTGCAAGGTTTCCATACAGGTATAGTCATAGTAGTAGTCCGCGGTAAAGCCACGGATCCCCTGCTGCTCAAAGGCCTGGCAGGCAGAAACGAAGCTATCATAATCCGTAGGTAAGGGAATGCCGCACTTCTCAAAAAGATCCTTGTTCGCCATAAATCCATGAGCATCCGCGCACACCGGAAGCCAATTGATGCTGCCATCCTCGTTCATGAAATTGCCGAGGTACGCATCATAGACGGCACCGGCGGCGTTGGTCGTGGATAGGTCCATGAGGCTGTCTTTCAGAGGACTGGCGTCATGAAGGGAAAACCGGCAGCAGGTGATAATATCCGGCAGTCCTCCGTTTTCATTCAGGAACCGGTAGAAATCCAGGTCATTGTTCCCGACTACAAATTGAATGTTGATATCCGGAAGCTGCTCCTGGAGATAGGGCGCGTATTTTTCATAGAGCTTTGTGGTCCACAGGTACACGGTGATGGTTTCCGCGTCCTCTTCTTCCGGGCTCTTTCCGCCGCAGCCCGCCAGCAGCGACACAGCTATGACCACGGCCAACAGCACAGATAGTAACCGATTCCATTTTCTCTGTTTCATAACGGTTCCCCCTGACATTCTCACGGTGCGGCAAAAAGCAATATAATGGTTATTATACTGCAACGTTTCTCCGTTATCAAGTATTAGATGAACAGCGTACCGGCCAGTTCAAAAAAGGACTGGCCGGTTTCCTATTTCTGCTCCCGATACCCCTTCGGCGTGCACCCCTTCATCTCCCGGAAGGTTTTGGCGAAGTAGCTCATCTCCTGAAATCCGCATTGCATCCCGATATCGGATATCTTCCAGTCCGTACTCCGCAGCAGTTCGGCGGCACGTTGAATACGAAGCTGTTTTACATATTGCATTGGGGAGCTGACAATGACGCTTCGGAAACACCGCAGGCATTCGCTCTCGCTGATATTGGCGCTCCCGGCGATTTGCGCCAGGGTGATTTCCTTGCTGAAGTGTGCCTGGATGTATTGGAGCATGGCTTTGGTCCGCTCCCCGTCCCGCAGATCCTTTTCGGAGGGCTTCTTTTGAGCAACGGGGCGATTTTGAAACAGGAGCAGGATGAGCCGGGACAGCAGGTCCCGGGCCCGGAATTCAAAGCCTTCTTCCTCGGAAACACAGGCCTGCCAGGCCCCGTCGATGGTTTTCGACGCGGCCTTTTCCCATTCCCTGGCACCCGTGAAGGGCACACAGGGGCAGGATGGGTCGCCGAGTAAGGGCTCCAGGTACTTCTGCCATAGGATGCTGTCCACACTGCCGCCCACAAATCTTGGGTGAAACACCATAGAGCGCAGGCGGCACGCACTGTCCCCCTCCTGCCAGACGCCGTGCAGGATACCGGTATTGATGAAAACGCCCTCTCCCTGCCGGATGATGTGGTCGGCCCCGTTGACGGAGACCCGGGCCGTACCCTCTTCTGCCGTAAAAACCTCCAGCTCCTCATGCCAATGCCAGGCCACCTCAAATTGGTGGAGGTCGTCATGATAGCAGGCTACAGGGAACAGGGCTGTGCCGTGCTGGATCAGCTCCTGGCCCTTTGCATCGGTAGAAATGGGATTGCAGACACTCAAAGCCATTACTTTTTTCTCCCTGGGGATTTTATTGCATGAAATACGTGGATTTATCCTAACCGTCTCTTCTTTTTTGTGATATCATTGTATCAAATAAAAAGGAGGAATGCAAGATGATCCACCTGCTTCTGGCAGTGATCTACCTATCTTTTATCAGTCTGGGCCTGCCGGACTCCCTGTTGGGGGCGGCCTGGCCCTCCATGTATCCGGACTTCGGCGTTCCGGTTTCCTATTCCGGAGTGATCTTCTGTATCATCTCCGTGGGCACCGTGATTTCCAGCTTGCAAAGCGACCGTCTGACCCGGCGGTTGGGAACTGGATGGGTGACGGCCATCAGCGTTGGCATGACGGCGGCCGCACTCTTCAGCTTCTCCGTCAGCCATTCCTTTTGGGCCCTGTGCCTCTGGGCCATTCCCTACGGCCTGGGCGCCGGGAGCGTAGACGCGGCCCTCAACAACTATGTGGCCCTCCATTTTGCCAGCCGCCACATGAGTTGGCTCCACTGTATGTGGGGCATCGGTGCATCCGTAGGCCCCTATATCATGGGGGCCGCCCTTGCCACCAGCGCCGGGTGGCACATGGGCTACCGGATCATCGGCCTCATTCAAATCGTCCTGACGGCCATTATCCTTTTGAGCCTTCCTCTTTGGAAGACGGCTTCGGCCAAGGAGGAAGCGGAACAGGCGGATACTCCGGCCCAGGCCTTGACCCTAAAGCAGATTTTCCGCATCCCCGGTGTGAAGGCGGTACTCATCACCTTTTTCTGCTATTGCTCCCTGGAGCAGACCACCAGCCTGTGGGCCAGCAGCTACCTGGTGCTGGCAAAGGGCATCGCCCCGGAGACCGCCGCTGGATTTGCCAGCCTGTTCTTCATCGGCATCACCGCAGGCCGGGCTCTGTGCGGCTTTTTAACTCTAAAATGGAACGATACCCAGATGGTCCGCCTGGGCGTCGGCCTCATTGCCCTGGGGGTTGCCGCTATGCTTCTGCCCCTGGGAGAGACCGTGACCCTGGCAGGCCTCCTGCTGATTGGCCTGGGCTGCGCCCCCATCTACCCCAGCATCA
>OLHA01001142.1_pt1 | contig 14656 bp, 10 predicted proteins | sample 1605961 | NCBI WGS metagenome assembly OLHA01 (sample SAMN03283288) | human gut metagenome | biome: human-associated habitat; material: feces | host: Homo sapiens | place: Peru | collected 2012
AAGGTCTTTTTCATTCAAATAGTATTATGTTTTTAATGCAAAGGTACATTTCGATCCCGCCAAAAAGCGGCAGTGCAAACCAAAGGCAATCAAACACATTATTCTTGATCGTCCTGACTCGTTACGACAAACGCTCTGATGCTGCCGTCCGTTATTCGGTTGTCGGAACAGACCTTGAGAACAGAACGCTTCAGGGACCTTCCTGTGATCAGCAGATCCTCAACGGCGGAACGCAGAGAAGGGCTCACCCTATCAGCGGCCGAAGAATAAAGCACAATCACAACACTGTCATATTCAGATTGCGTGAGGAGGCTGTATTGGGATATTGATTCACACAAAGTCGCAGGCTTATAGCCTCCACGACTCTCCTGCTGGCGGAAGTTCGACTCGGTAATTGAATATGTTCCAAAAAGATATTCAAGATTATGCCGTTCGAGGTCCGGGCAGAGGCTCAGGAGTCGTTGGATGCAGTCCTCAACCTTCGCCATTCTGTCGAGGCGTTTGATCGACCGCTCCATACGGGTGTCACGCATACGCTTGGCGCGGTTCCTTCGCTGCTCACGTTCGTGTATCTTTTCGCTGATATCCCAAGACATGGCTCCACTGAAGCATTGGCGCTTCTCTATTCTGCCACGAGCGTACATGCTGATTTTACGAGAATATAATTCCGAGGCTCTCTTTGAATACTTGTTGTCCGGCCTCCCGAGATTTTCAATAAATGAAGATTGCTCCTCTTGAGAGAAACCGTAGAAGGTCAGTTCCCAAAGAATATATGCGGCCAGAGCATTGTCATCCAACTGGATGCCCTCTTCTACATGAATATTCAAGTCGAGCAGGTTCTCCCAGATGTCGTTGCATCCGCTCACCCCGATATAATGTTCCTCTTCGTCCCGATAAACTTTGATAATCCCATCGTCCCGTCCGATCGGACGGAGAAGATTCAGTTCATCGAATGCCTCCCTGTAGGCATAGATGTCGGTTTCGACGCCGTACACTTCCTTGAGCGTCGGTAATAGGTCATCAAATGACACACTGTGAAGCAGTTCGGATAATGTCATGGCGTATTTGTTTTTAAATCTTTGGCAAAGATGACGAATCTGGCTGCAATTTTCCGGCAGTAAAATGAAGCGACTTTACGAAGTGAACATAAACGACACCATTCACATTTGCAAAAGCGATTTTATTCGATAAATTCGCTTTTATAAAAGTGATTTTGTATATTTGCGAAAACATGATACAATTATGCAAAGTTCTGACATACAACCGTTGGTGAACTATTATCACTGGAAAATAAAACAAGTAAATCTGAATTTTAAAAGATACCTTTTCAACCGAATCAACTGGGATGCCAGAATTATCGGGATAAAAGGAGCTAGAGGGGTTGGAAAAACCACGCTTCTTCTCCAACGGATATTGGAGAAATATAAGGACATCGACGATACGTTTTACATCACGCTGGATCATCTTTGGTTCAGGAACCATTCTCTTGAAGATCTGGTTGAATACCTTTACACCCACGGCATCACGGAAATCTACATTGACGAAGTTCACAAGTATAAGGACTGGAGTCAGTCTCTGAAAACTTTCTACGACGAGTTCGCAGATCTGAGAATTGTGTACACCGGTTCATCTATGCTTGAGATAGAAAAATCAAGCACAGACCTCGCAAGAAGGCAGACACCATACCGTCTTGACGGATTGTCTTTCCGGGAATATCTCAAATACACAGGTGCCCTTGAATATGAACCGCTGCAACTCTCGGACATCCTTCAGAACCACGTTGCTACAGCTATGGACATCTGCGGGAAGACGAAGATTCTCAAGATGTTTGACAAATACCTGAAAACAGGGTATTATCCATACTTCACCGAAGCGAAAAATGATTTTCCGATAAGATTGGCAGAGACGGCCAAACTGGTGATTGAAAACGACTTGCCGGCAGTCCTTGATGTAAATTACGCGACTATTGAGAAGACACAGAAACTTCTCATGATCATTGCTGAGCATGTACCGCTTCAACCGACAACCGAGAAACTGGCCTCCTCAATAAGCTCGACACGCGACTCATGTCTGAAAATGATGTACCTGCTTGACAAGGCTGCCATACTACGACTTCTCACCACAGAGCTAAAGAGTTACAAAAGGCTTGTGAATCCGGAGAAAATCTATCTTGACAACACAAATCTGATGTATGCTCTCGGTTCCAACGTCAATGAGGGCAATCTCCGGGAAACGTTTTTCTTCAACCAAGTCGGCAACACCCACGATGTCCGCTCAAGCCATGCCGGAGATTTTCTGATAGACGGGAAGCTGAGAGTGGAAGTTGGCGGGCCATCAAAGGATTTCTCGCAAATAGCCGACATTCCTGACAGTTTCCTTGCCATAGACGGCATTGAGACAGGTTACGGAGCAAGAATCCCGCTTTGGCTGTTCGGGTTCCTGTATTAGTTTTTGATTTGTCTAAAAGGTTCTTTGAAGTGAAAAAACTTCATTATCTTACCGTTACCTCAGTCAGATAGCACCGCTTCTTCCAATCATTTGACATAGTAGCCGGACTGGATCTCAAGTGTCTCACCTCTCTTGACGGCGATGTTCTTTCCGGTGCAGGAGGTGCCTCCAAGTTTGTACTGGACAATGTAGGTGCCCTCAGGGAGGCTGGTCTCGTAGCACTCCTGATAGGAGTAGACACTGCCTGACGGATCGAAATGATAGCTTTTAGGATCACTTATGCTCTTTGAGTCAATAAAGACGATGTCCGTCATGTACTTGCCTTTCTCGCTGTTGACGAACTTCACATTGCCGCAAGGAATTCTGTTCGGAACCGGGAGGTCGATGAAAAACTCCTTCTTCTCGATGGGCCGGTTCTGAATGCCGTACGGTCCGCCCGGAGCACTGGAGCAAAGGTCACGGTAGTTCATGTCGCTCAATGTCACTTTCATACGGTAACGGGTGGCGGCGTCGGACTCCACAGTGTTCTCCACACTCCAGACCCAACCGGAATGGAAATCAAAAGTGGCTCTGGATATGGCCGGAGGCTGAGTGTTGACCAACTCCGGCAGGTTCTTCACCTCCAGTTTGTAGTGGATGCTTCCGTCAGACGAGTTGTCGATGATGGACAGGTCCCTGATCTCACGCGTCCTTGAACTGCTGAAGTTGCAGCCTGAGCTCAAGGAAAGCCCGGCGCCGGCGGCGCCACCGGACAAACCGGCCTCGAACGACCATGTCACACCGGAAGTGTAGGTCTGGGAGTTTATCGTGGTTGAAGGGGACGGAACCTGATTGAAGCGAACCGGAACCTGATTGCCTTTGTCATCGACCAGGGAGATGTCCACATTGTAGCCGGTCAGGAAATAGCCCATGAAATCGCCGGTCCAGCCATTCGGCAGCACCTTGTTGAACTTACCGGCGTACATCCCGGACGAAGCCACCGAGAACGTGGCGTCAACGATGTAGAAGTCCCCGATGTAGTTGCTCTTGGACGTTTTGAACGCATAGAGCGGGATGACCGAGTAGTACTGCTCGAAGCGGCCTTCGCCCGTCACCCTGAACTCCTTCTTGCCGTCCTTGAAGATCAAGCCCTTGTCAATCTTGTAGTCATGGGACGAGAACAGATGGATGGACTGGAGGAGGTCGTCTCCCGAGGTGTTCGCGGAATGCGCGTCACCGACCCATGACACAAGGCCGTTCAGGTTGGTCGGCGGGAAATCATCCATTGAGAAGACCTTGCCGCTCCTGTGGAACGCCACGAAAAGGCAGTCGTCCAACGTCTCGGCGGACAGAAAACCGATGTTGTGCCGCGAAAGGAACGTCAGCAGATCCGAAGTCGGAGAGACCACGACCACCGCCGCCCCACGCTGGTAGGCGCTCAAGATCTCATCGTCCTTGACATCCTTCTCGCTCACAAAAACCACCTTCGCCTCCTCGCAGGAGACCCTCTTCCCGGTGAATCTTGAATATATCAACTTAAGGATGTCGCCATCCAGTTCAGACAGTACACAGTAGGGCAGGTCCGAGGTGCGGTTCTCCTCGACGGGCTCCGGCTCCGGTTCCGGATCGGGGTCAAGGCCTGATTTCTCTCCGCAGGAGGCCAGCAGGCCAAAAGCCGCGCAAAGCGCAAGTATATTCAGAAAATCAATTATTCGTTTCATGGTCATTGGATTTCATTCAGAAGGTTCATGAATATATTCATAGTTTTACTTGAAGCCGTAGCCGGTTGATAGTCTCACAGATCCTCCTGGCCTCACTCTGACAAGTCCGGTGTAGTTGCGTTTCCTGGTCTTGCCTTTCGCGTCCTTGATGTCGCATTGCAGCTCGTAGTCGCCGGCCACCAGGAACAGGGAGCAGGTGTTGCCTTGGCCATAGACGCTTCCGTCATGGTAGCTTCCGGTCTCGGGGTGGCTCTTGTTGTACAGCCTGACATTGGTCATGAAAGTGCCCTCCTCGCTGTTCGTGAGGTCGAATTTCCCGGTCGGCCCCCTGTTGGGCACAGGAAGGTCCTTGGTGACGGAATACTTCTTCTGAACGAACTCAAGATCGTGGTAGTCAACACTTCCCGAGTAGAAATAGGAAGCGCCGTAGACAAGATTGTAAAGATCTATCACAACCCTGTACTTGGTCTGCACGTCGTAGTCCTCCGCCGGGACAGCCCACACCCACTGGCTATAGAAATTGACGGTCGAGGTCGAGACAAGCGGAGGGTCTGTGATTTTCAGGGATTTCAGGCGAGGAAGATTGTTGATCTCGTAGTCGTAGCCGACCGTGGAGCCTTCGTGCCTGTTGAGCACATCGCAGTCGCTTATTGTGCGGGATGTGCTTGAGGAGATGGAGAATCCCGTGTTTGATGAGATCATCGGAGACGTGCCGCCGGTGATTCCTCCGCCGATGGAAAAGCTCCAGCCGGTCGTGTAGCTGGTCGAGCCGATGACGGTCTCCGGTGTCGGTGTCTGGACAAAACGTCCTACTGGAGTTCCAGCGGTGTTTAATATGTAGATGTTAGAACTGAGAGACTTGAGATAGAAACCGCATATCCTCGCTTTCACCAAGCCGTGCGTCTTGGTGAAATTCCCCGTGTACATCTTCCCCGACACGACAGAAACGGTGGAGGTCATGAGGTAGTAATCCATGGCCTCCGAGTCACCACTCTTGAATCCGTGCATCGGTGTGACCTTCAACTGCACATCTATGGAAAACTCGCCCTCAAGGTAATCGTGTTTGGAGGCCGCTACGTTGGTTATCTTCTCGCTGACCTTGTCAGAATAGGTCGTGTACAGGCATGACTCCTCCCAGAAAGAGGACGGGTCGAAGTTGCCGGCCACGTTCAGGATGGCGTTGTTGGTCCAGGAGACAAGGCCGTTGAGGCATTCGTCCACCTCCAGACCCTCCGCCGGAGTCCGCACGGCACAGTGGCCGGAGCGTCCCTGCTGGAAAGCCACACAGAGAAAATTCCCCGCCTCCACACCGAGTTGTCCAAGCAGGATTTTTGACGGATCGCAGACAACCACGACGCGCCCCTTGACTGTGTCAAGTCCAGAATAGCCGGCCATGTCCGTGACAATCACCTGTGCGTTGTCAGCCGAAGGAGCCGTCTCTTTCAGCCGGCCTTTGACAGCGTCCGCGAAGTCCTTGGAGAGGCCTTCCGAGACCCATGCCGGGAACGCGATCTTCTCGCCGTCGGCGAGTGAGGAAGGCTTGCGGTAGTCGCCTTCAATGATGACCTCGTCACCGTAGTCCGGACTGTCCTTGGAACAGGAGACAAGCGTAAGCACGAACGCCGGTATGGCCAGATAAAGTAAAAGAGAGTGTTTCATGGTATTACAGTCTGTAAGGCAGTTTGCGGTTGTAGTCCTTGTCCACACAGATAGTCGCCGTCTTCTTTGTGAGATTGTAAACGACTGACCATTGCGTGTTGCTTGTGATGTCTCCTCCCTCGGATTGCAGATCTGTGTGCACGGCATCAAGCAGAGACATGCATTCATCTTCCGTCATCACACGGTTCTTCTTTTCCAATGTCTCGTGGAGCTTGTCGTACCGCTCTTTTCCTCCTCCGACATTCCGCCATCCCTCGGACAGATAGAAATTGGTGACGTGGTCGGTGTCAAGCAGGTTCATCGTCCAATCCTTCGCTGACGGATCACTCAGCGGCGGCACCTCTCCCGGGCGGTAATATTCCACGACAACGCTCTTTCCGCTTGCGTCGGCGATCAGGAAATGATAGTTCGAGTCCGAATTCTCACCGTCCGCGAAAAAATTGTGGGACCGGAAAACCTCCACGGCTTGCTCAACGCTTGTACACCTGTCCAGAGCCAGCCTGATGGCTAATGTCGGGACAATGTCACTCTTCCCGGGGTCATGCTGTACCGCCCCGCCGGTACCTCGAAGAGACAGGACACCTATGAACAGTCCCGCATCATTCATCCCGTCCAGACAGCAGTAGATGGATGCGGTCACAGGGATGGAAAGATCCGTCTTCCCGTCCGACAACGCACCGGCCACATAAGTGTCTTTGTCCAGAAATGGAAGGGCTGAGATGCAGATGGACTCATGCACTCCTTTTGTGACATTGTGTACAAGCACATTGGAAGACGACACAAATCTATAGTCAAAGTTACGTCCCACCAGCACGTCTCCTTCCGGGGACTTGACACAGAAAGCACTGCATCCGAAATCCACGCCACCGTCAGCCTTGCCCAGCGGAACTGTTGTCAGCATCGGCACCACTTTTCCGAGAAGTTGCATGCTGGAACTCGCCCCTCCGCTAGACATAACCTCATCGATGTGGTAGTCCGAACTATATTTCACTGAATATAAATGCCCGTCCGCCAAATTCTTCAATGTGGACACCATAGCCTTCTGATCATCATTCCTCAGATAATCAGCAGGGTTTGCGGCGGTTTCGGTTTCTCCCTTATCACAAGAGGACAGAAAGAAAACCGAGACTGAAAGACAAGACACAAGATAGATAAGACGCTTCATCGTTTTGATATTGTTTGAAACATACCCGGAAGCCTCAGGGTGGCTCACCACGCCCAAGGAAAAAATTTGTGAGACAAAAATACTAAAAAAGCACCCGAAGAAAAGACGGCTCCGACGAATCTTGCCGAGCCGTCAAGAAATTGTCGTACGGACAACCTTATTTTGTCAAATCAGCATTTTTTTGCCGAACCGATAAATTGCTTATCCGCCATTTTGTCGGGGTCATACCCTCTCTCTCCTTGAAGGAAGCATTGAAATTGCTCACGGAAAGAAAGCCTGATTTTTCCGCGATTTCGGCGATGGACCTGTCAGGATTCTCCAGCAAGGCGCGTTTTGCATAGCCGATTCTCATTCCGCAGATCCATTCCCGGAAAGTCACCTTGTAGGTCTGATTGATGAAAGCGGAAAGATACGTCCTGTTTGTGTACAGGGTTTTGGACAGATCCGCTATCGTGAGTCCCGGTTTCAGATAGCCTTCCGCCTCCACCCATTCCTGCACAAGACGTTGCATTTCAGGATTGCAGGAGAACGTTTCTGTCGCAGGAAGATCCGATCCCGGGTCACTTTCGATGGCACATTCGACGGTTTCATAAAAAAGCATGTAGTTCTGGTAACTGACATACAGATAAATGTAGAACGGAACGGAAGACAGCACCCAAACAAAAACAAGATTGTCAGGAAGGAAGGTCAGCACAGAACAACCGATGCCGAAAATGAGCATCCAATATGTCAGTACCGACATCCATCTGACATAGGTCGCGATATGGTCAGAATAGGTGTCATCCATCTTTTTGACGGCACGATGGTAGGCCTTGAGCAGGTGTGAGGCCAGAGAGAAACCATACAGGGCAAGCATCAGGGCTAATGAATATATCAGGCCGGCTTTCAGTGTGCCGTCTTCGGTGAACAAGAGCGCGGAGACGGACAGGATGACATATAAAAGCCATGACAGACAATGTCTCACAATGATCTTCCGTGTGATGTAGGAGCGGTTCAGAAGTGTGTGAAGAGCCGCGACGAACAACCCGTAGCCGAAGAAATACGTTGAGAGATTCATCACAATCGCTGCATTGACGTTAACCTGCCTTATGTCAAAGCACAGATGGACGGCATAATTTGCCGCCAGCACCAAAAGCGCCGCCCCCATTAAATTTCTTGACCGCAGGTAGTTGGCGAACAGCCTCTTGTCCGGGACCTTCCCGAAGAAGAACCTAAAGACAAAGAACGCCATCAGGGTCAAGGCAATGCATAGGGAGTATCTGTACAGATCGATGTTCATGGTGTCAATGCGATGGAATGCCTTTATTCGATGTAACTGGTGAGACAGGTCATCGAGGCGTCGGGACGGAACTCGATGCCGGTGGAGGTGGCGGGGATGAGAACGGTCTCGCCCTGACGGAGGGTCACGACGTGCTCCTGGCCGTCATTCTCATGGTCAACAAGGCTGCCGCCTCCGGCGACGCACATCACGACCACAAAAGAGTCCAGTTTAGAGAGATCCTTGGCGCAAGGCTTGTCCAGGTCGAAGAGCGAGGTGGTGAAGTACTTGCAGCTGACCAGTTTGGTCTCGGCGTCCTTGACGCGGGAATATTCAGTCCTGTAGTCCGGGTAGACATCGTAGTCGATGGCCTCCTTGGCCTGCTCGATGTGCAGTTCGCGGGGCTTTCCGTCAAGACCCAGGCGACCATAGTCATAGATCCTGTAGGTCAGGTCGGATGTCTGCTGGATCTCGGCGACGAAGGCTCCGGCCCCGATGGCGTGGATGCGGCCGGCAGGGAGGAAGAACACATCGCCGGGAGCGATCCTGTAGCTTGCAAGCACGTCGGTGATGGTGTGTTCGTTGACTCTTTGCTCATATTCATCGGGAGTGATCCACTCGGTCAGGCCGCTCAGAAGATGGGCTCCCTCATCGGCTCCGACCACATACCACATCTCGGTCTTGCCTTTCATCCCCGGATGGGTCTTCGCGGCAAGCTCGTCGTTCGGGTGGACCTGGATCGACAGGTCGCTTCTAGCGTCGATAAATTTGATCAGGAGCGGGAACTCCGTGCCGGTCTTCTCAAAAACCTTCTTGCCGACGAGTTCAGGACCATATTCATTCATCACATCGGTCAGGCTTTTGCCTGCAAGAGAGCCGTTGGCTATCGTTGAGACATGGCCCGGGACAGCTGAGATCTCCCAACTCTCCCCTATCTTGTGCCGCTTTGTCTTTACGCCCTTAAACGGGGCGATCTTTTCTCCGCCCCACACCATCTCACGGAGATAGGGCTCAAATTTCAGAGGGTACATATTCGTTAAGTTCTTTTTAAACAATTATTTATCCAGCTCTGTCAATGCGAACGCATAGGCTCCGAGCGAGATGGCCTTGCTGGCTCCGATCTTGGAACGCATCACGCCGACGCGCTTCTGAGGGTCGTAAACCACCTCACGGTCGCTGCCATAGACCTTCAAGGAACGTGCCTCGCCACGGGCGAACTGCTCGAACTCCGCAGGGTCGTCGAGGTTGTAGACCTTCATCTGAACCCTGTTCAACTCATCGCCGTTGAGCTGGTGCATCTTGCCGCGCATGGTGCGTAATATTCCTGGCATCAGGTACTTGTAGTTGTTCATCACTCCGCCTCCGATCACGATCAGGCCGTCGATCAGGGTGACCGCCGTAGCCATCGCGTCGCCCGCGACCTCGCCCATCTTGTCGAAGGCTTTGATCGCGGCTTCCTTGTCGCCAGGCCTCTTGCCCTCGCAAACCTCGGCGAGATCCTTAGGCTCAAGACCGTGGTTCGGATTGCCGGTCAGCTCACCGTAAACTCTCTTCACGGCACGGATCGAGGCACCGTCCTCGACGATGATGTCCGGCATGTCAGGATGCTTGAGGCAGAAAGTCTCCACGCAGGAGTTATCGCCACGGTTAAGCTCACCGTTGATGACAGTACCGATTCCCAGACCTGTGCCGAACGTGTAGCCGATGAGGTTGTGGTAACGCTTCGCGCTGCCGGCCTTCGCAAGCTTTTCATTGACCTCAGGGAGAGCTCCGCCGAGAGCCTCGCCATAGGCGTAAAGGTCGCCGTCGTTGTTGATGAACACGGGAATCCCGAAAGTGTCCTCAAGGAAAGGCCCGAGGGCGACCCCATCCCTGAAAGACGGGAAGTTAGGAAGGAAGCCTCCGATGATTCCGTCAGGATAGTCGGCGGGTCCGGGGAAGCAGAAGCTGATCGCGACAGGTTTCTCCTCTCCAAGTTCCTCTTCGATCTGACGGAATCCCTTGACCATCGTGCCGAGGCAGCGGTCAAGGTTGTCGGCGTTGGACGGAAGTGTGATTGGTTCGCAGCAAAACTCACCACCCTTCATCGCGCCGAAGACCATATTGGTGCCGCCGGCGTCAAGGGTCATAACAACTCTGCTGTCATTTCTTATATCAGACATATTCTTGTGTTTTTAATTATTGCCGAACCTCCTTGAATATTCAAAAAATCAAGTCTTTTCGTTGCAAAGATAATCATTATCCGTCTTTCGGGCTCATCGTTTGCAGGGAAAATTTGTACCTTTGCACCAATCCTCTATTCTTCACCACTTGTGGTGAAAGCAAGTACCTCCCCCGAGGGGAGGGATTTAGGGTAGGGGTAACGTGAATTAATGTGGGTGGGCAATCACCTTCGGACGTGAGATAAGGTAGTTTACAGCGGGTAGTTGCCTACTTGCGAGAATTGAAGTTATCTATGCAGAAAAGAAGAAATCGCCAAGGTGGCGAGAAAGGCGGCAGGAAGAGCCGCGACAAGAAATTCGGTTCCAGACAGAAGAGCAAAAGAGTGCTGGAAGAGGTGACTGGCAAGGTTCAGATGACAAGGGACGGCTATGTCTTCGTGATCATCGAGGGCGAGCCGGATAATGATGTGTTCGTCAAGGCGTCCAAGACTCGCGGCGCGTTGAACGGAGACACCGTAAGATGTGCGGTCACAAGTGAGAGAAAGGAAGCTTCATCCGATGCGGCCAAAGGCGGACGCAAGGACGCGGCCAGACGCCGCGAGGGAGAGATCATAGAGATTGTAGAGCGCAGCCACAAGCCGTTCGTCGGCGTGCTCCACATTGTCGGCCGGCAGGCTTGGGTGCTGATGCAGTCAAGGAATATGCCGTACGACATCTGCATAGATTTCGACACCCTTCCTGAGGGTGCGAAAAGAGGGATGAAAGTGGCGGCTCTGGTCGACGGATGGGACAAGGGTGAGCCGACTCCGAAAGGCCACATAGTGGATGTGCTCGGAATGCCGGGCGAGAACGACACGGAAATGCACGCCATCCTTGCCGAATATGCCCTGCCTTACAGGTTCGAGCCGGAGGTGGAGAACGCCGCCGACCAGATTTCGGACCAGATCACAGAGAAAGATCTCATGGGACGTCGGGATTTCCGTAACACTCTGACATTCACCATCGACCCTACGGACGCGAAAGACTTCGACGATGCTTTGTCATTCAAGAAACTGGACAACGGCAACTACGAGATCGGAGTCCACATCGCCGACGTGTCCTACTATGTGCTTCCAGGGACGATCGTGGACAAGGAGGCACAGGAGCGCGGCACGTCGGTCTATCTGGTTGACAGGACAGTCCCGATGCTTCCGGAGAAACTTTGCAATAAACTCTGCTCCCTACGCCCGCACGAGGAAAAGCTGACATTCTCGGTGGTTGTGGAGATGACGCCGCGCGGAAAAATCGAGAACCGTTGGTTCGGCCGCACGGCGATCTGTTCTGACTACCGTTTCGACTACGACGGAGCCCAGCAGATCATCGAGAGCGATGGTAAGGAGCCTGCGGATCCGGCCATCGGTCAGGATGTCAGGGAGGCCATCGTGACGCTCAACAAGCTGGCATTGACACTCCGCAAGCGTCGTTTCGCTTCAGGAGCCATCAGTTTCGAGCGTCCGGAGATGAAAGTCGAGGTGGACGCGACCGGAAAGCCGATCAGGGTTTACGAGAAAATCGCCAAGGAGGCCAACTGGCTGATCGAGGAGTTCATGCTTCTTGCGAACCGTTCCGTGGCCGAGTTCATCGCCACTTCCGGCAGGATGGACGGCAAGGCAGACAAGAAGGCCAAGACCTTTGTCTACCGTGTACACGGCGAGCCTAACACGGAGAAGATCGCGAGCCTCGGCCAGTTCGTCAGCAACTTCGGCTTCAAGTTCGGGCCGAGCGGCAACGGACGGGAGATCGCCAAATCCTTGAACACCTTGCTTGCCGAGGCAAAGGGCACACCTGAATGCGACGCCTTCCAGATGATAGCCCTGCGCTCGATGGCAAAGGCGATCTACACCACCGACAACATCGGCCACTACGGCCTCGCGTTCAAGTTCTACACGCATTTCACTTCCCCTATCCGCCGCTATCCTGACACAATGGTACACAGGCTGTTGGCCCTCTACCTCGACAATGCCGAGAGTCAGAACAAGGACTATTACGAAGCCCAGTGCCAGCATGCTTCCGAGCGCGAGCAGATAGCCGCGAACGCCGAACGCGACAGCATCAAGTACAAGATGATCGAGTTCATGCAGGACAAGATAGGCAATGAATATGAAGGCTCGATCTCCGGCCTCACCGAATGGGGTATGTACGTGGAGATCAAGCCTACCATGATCGAAGGCATGGTCGCCCTGCGCGATGTGAAGTCCGACTTCTTCGAGTTCGACGAGCAGAACTACCTCATCCGTGGCCGCCGCACCGGCAAGGTCTTCCGACTGGGTGACGCGGTCAAGATCCGTGTGAAGGCCGCCAATCTGGAGCAGAGGCTTCTGGACTACGAACTGGTTGACACCACCACAGACAATGGCTCCTCCAATGATGGTTCTGGCAACGGTTCCAACCATGGCTCCAGCCACCGTTCCGGCAATGGGGATACGCGCCACGTCCTGGATGGAGAGGGTCGTTCCAACCATGGCTCCAGCCACCGTTCCGGTAAGGGTTCAGGTAAGGGTTCCGGCAATGGGTCTGGCAAGGGTTCCGACAACGGTTCCGGTAGCGGTTCCGATGACGGCAAAGGCAAGAAAAAGCCTTTCTACGCCTCCGTCGCCCACAACGATGACCAGCCTAAGCGCAAGTCATCCAAGGACAAAGGCCGTCCCCGCAAGAAGTTCGGCCCCAAGCCATCCCGAAACGAAAAGAAGAAAGCCAAATAACCCTTTGCCCGACACAGCACATCAAAAAGAGTGACCGTCTCATTGCGGCCACTCTTTTTTTTGTCCGGTGAAAACCTTGCTGGCCGGACGAATTGTAAAAATCATACTCTTTGTCCGGTGAAACCACAATCCGCCGGACGAACAGCGAGGAGTGAAAAGGCGACGGCGAGAATCTTACAAAAGACTTTCAGCCACAAAACGAGTCTGTCGCGGCAAAAGCCAGATCGGGCTGTTCTTATTTCGGGTGCAGAAGAGGCTGCTTTGCACCCGATATGACTATCTTATTGGTTTTGGGGTGCGAAAAGCCTCTTCTCGCACCCGATACGGTAATTCGAGCTATTTCCCCGAACCTTGCCATTCAGCCCATAACATAAAAGGTCGAGCCTATAACACAGAGAGTGACCGCAAGGGAAATAATGTCATTGACAAACAAATCACCGCCAAGAGGCAATCCCTCATAATCGCCTGAATATAAAGACTATAACATGTAAATAGTCAACGTATCTATAGTAATGTTGAAAAAATAAGTTGCGTCAATCGATAAAATTGAATCACCCTGAACATCTATATATTGCAAATTTAAAGTGATGCAGGTTATTTTTTACATTTCACATAATAGCCTCAAAAAAAGTGAAATTTTTATCTGACGATTGTGGTTGCCTCTCTTATCATTAATGGGGTTGTCTCTATATTTTGCAATTGGCGGGAACGGTCAGGGCTGTCTGATGGCCATACAGCATAGATGGATGTCCCTTAGGAGGGGTTATCACATCAGGTAAGAAACGGTTGAGAGTGCCCTAAGCGCTTACAGGGCCGATGACCGTTCCCGTCAATTGCAAACACCTGAGATGCGCCCTGAATACACCTTGCAGGCAAACACCTGAGATGCGCACCGAATACACCTTTGCAGGCAAACACCTGGAATGCGCCCTGAAAATACCCTTGCAGACACTTGTGGTGGGGGGGGGAGACTGTCTTAAAAGTAAAAGTACCCCCAGTGAGGATTGAGAATCCGTTGTCGCCCCTGTAGTGGGGTACAGACTTTTCTGCTCTCGCCGAGACTTTTCAGACAGTCTGTGTGTGTGTGTGTGGGGGGGGGGAGGATGTCACTCCGCATCTATTACATGGTCCACATGTAATCTACGCCTCTACATGGCAAGTTTGGATTCCTGAATTACATTATTGATTTCGGTTACGGTTTTGGAATGCTTTGCATCCGGACATTCTGGCATTACGACTACACCCTGACTGAATTCATAAGCCCCACGGCCTTGGATATAGACCCGGCCCTTGAAGTAGTTCTGCACGTAACGCGCAACTAGAACTGGACTGTATTTCTTAAAAATTCTCATATGGCATTTGTCCTAAATTATCGCGATGCATTTTTCATTATCCCCAAAACCTTACTCTTAGAGCATTAAGCAAACTTTCGTCTGTCCCTCAAAAATACAGGTTTTATTGTCAAAATAGCATGGCTTATGTTTATCTAATGATGCTTAATATTGTTGTAATCTAGAGCTAAG
>OLHA01001148.1_pt1 | contig 14616 bp, 11 predicted proteins | sample 1605961 | NCBI WGS metagenome assembly OLHA01 (sample SAMN03283288) | human gut metagenome | biome: human-associated habitat; material: feces | host: Homo sapiens | place: Peru | collected 2012
AAAAATAAAATAAAAATAAATGATTATATTGTTAATGGTGAAAGTAAGAGTTTATCAAATGATGAAATAAATGCAAATATTTATACAAGTAAAAATAATAAAAATTATTTAAGAATGTACCTTCCTCTAACAAGAAAAATGTATTATTGTACAAGGAAAAATTAATGTTCAAAATAGGAAATGTAGAGATAGAAAATAATGTTTGTTTAGCTCCTATGGCAGGAATATGTAATAGTGCTTTTAGAAGAATTATTAAGGAAGAGGGGTGTTCTTTAGTTTTTGCTGAAATGGTTAGTGATAAGGGACTTATATATAATAGTCAAAAAACTAAGGATATGCTTTATTGTGATGAATGCGAGAGACCTATTGCACAGCAAATTTTTGGTAGTGATAAGGATACTTTTGTAGAGGCTGCTAAAATGGTATATGAAATTATGAAACCAGATATTATTGATATTAATATGGGATGTCCAGCACCTAAAGTTGTAAAAAATGGTGATGGAAGTAAATTATTATTGGATTTACCAAAAGCATATGAAATTATTAAAGAAGTTGTTAAAAGTGTTTCTATTCCAGTAACAGTTAAGTTTAGAAAGGGATGGGACAATGATAATATTGTTGCTGTTGATATGGCTAAAATTGCAGAAGATGCAGGTGCATCAGCAATAACTATACACGGTAGAACTAGGTCTGAATTTTATTCTGGTACTGCGGATTGGAATATTATAAAAAGTGTTAAAGAAAATGTAAATATAAAAAGTAAGGCTTCTGAAAAGAATAATCACTTTAAATTCTTTAAAGAGATGAAAGCAGAAGTTAAGAGGATAACTTGGCCTTCAAAAGATGATACTAAAAAAGCATTAATTGCTGTAGGAGTTATTTGTTCTAACTTCCTTTCATGTTCTTGATTATTTCTTTCTATCATTTTTTTCCTCCATTACTTGTTTTATAGATTTATTGTATCATATTTTTATTTAAAAATCACAAAATTGATGAAATATAACATTTTTTTTGATATAATCAGCATATGAGAGGTGTTTTTTATGTATTGTGTTAGATGTGGTAAAAATATGGATGGAGGTAGTAAATATTGTACTTCTTGTGGTTATCCAGTAAATGGTAAAGTTAAAGAAGAAATAGTAAAAGATAATACAAATGTAATATCTATTTTAGGTATGATATTTAGTTTTATAATTCCAATAATAGGATTAATTTTAAATATTATATCTATTTGTAAATGTAGTAAATATAAATCTAAAACTGGAAATGATTCAAAATATAAAGGTTTGTCATTTGCAGGACTTATAATTTCAATTATAATGACAATAATTCATTTTACTATTATTCTTATTGTAGTTATAGTTACTTTAGTTAGCAGTGGTTCATCAAAATTAAATGGTACTTGGAATTGTTCATATTCTAATTATTCATATTATGCAGTTACTGCAAAATTTAATGAAGATAAAACGTTTATTTGGAAAAAATATAATGATTCTACTAACAAAAATTATTTAGATGGAACATATTTCATTAATTCAAGAGAATATAAAAATGGCATTACAACATATGAATTTAAATTAAAAATAGATCATCAAATTGTAAATGGTGATGATAAAGGAAAAGAAAATGCATATATAAAAGCAAAAATATATGATGATAATTATGCAACTATATATAATGAAAAAACAAATAAAATATATCATTGTAAGAAGGTTAATTAATGTTTAAAATAGGTAATTTAGAAATAGAAAATAATGTATGTTTAGCACCTATGGCTGGAGTATGTAATAGTGCATTTAGAAGAATAGTTAAAGAATATGGTGCGGGACTTTTATTTGCAGAAATGGTTAGTGATAAAGCATTAATGTACGATAGTGAAAAAACAAAAAAGATGCTTTATATGACAGAAGAAGAAAGGCCAATTGCTCAGCAAATATTTGGTAGTGACAAAGAAAGTTTTGTTATTGCTGCTAAAAAAGTATATGAATTAATGCATCCAGATATTATAGATATTAATATGGGATGTCCTGTTCCAAAGGTGGCCCTAAGGGCACAAGCAGGTGCAGCACTTTTAAAAAATCCGGAAAAGGTAAAAGAAATAGTGGAAGCAGTAGTAAATGCAGTACCATGTCCTGTAACTGTTAAAATTAGAAGTGGATGGGACAAAAATAATATTAATGCAGTAGAAATAGCAAAGATAGTAGAAGAAGCAGGTGCAAGTGCAATTACTGTTCATCCAAGAACTAGAGCGCAAGGTTATGAAGGACTTGCAGACTGGAACATAATAAAAAAAGTAAAAGAAAATGTTAATATTCCAGTAATAGGTAATGGTGATATAAAATCAATAGATGATGCTATTAGAATGTTTAATGAAACTAATTGTGATGCAATAATGATAGGAAGAGCATCTTTAGGTAATCCATACATATTTAAACAGATATCACACTATTTAAAAACATATGAAATTTTAGGAGAACAAACAAAAAATGAAAAAATCGATATGTGTTTAAAACATATGAAATATTTACTTGAAATAAAAAATGAAAAGGTTGCCATACTTGAAATGAGAACTCATGCAGCATGGTATATAAAAGGAATGAAAGATTCAGCAATAATAAAAAATAAAATATTTAAATGTGAAACAAAGGAAGAATTAGAAAAAGTATTATTGGATTATAAAAATTCTGATTAAATTTGGGAAAAAATAGTAATAAACTATTGGTTTTCCCTTTTTTTATGGTATAATAAAAAAGGATTCGAGGTGAAAAAATGAGAGAGTTAACAGAGCAAGAAATTGTTAGAAGACAAAAGGTTGATGAAATTAGAAAAACATGTAATCCTTATCCTGAAAGATATGAAATTACTCATACACTAAAAGAAGCATCTAATCTAGAAGATGGCACTGATAATGTTAGTGTTGCAGGTAGAATAGTATTCATGAGAAAAATGGGTAAAATGAGTTTCATTAAAGTAAGAGATATTGAAGCAGATTTACAAATTTCTATAAAGGTTGATCTTGTTGGCGAAGAAAAATATCAATTTTTCAAATCAAACTTTGATGTTGGTGATTTTATAGGTGCAACAGGTGAAATATTCACAACTCATACTGGTGAAAAAACTTTAAGAGCATCTAGTTTTGAATTCTTAGGTAAAGCATTAAAACCACTACCTGAAAAATTCCATGGTTTAACTGATAAAGAGTTATGCTATAGAAACAGATATGTAGATATGATTATGAATGAAGATACTAGAAAGAATTTCTTAATTAGAATGAACTTTATTAGAGAACTTAGAAGATTCTTAGATAGTAAAGGTTATTATGAAGTTGAAACACCAATTCTAAACAATAAACCAAGTGGTGCTGTTGCAAAACCATTTATGGCTCATCATAATGCACTTGATATGGATGTATATTTAAGAATTGCACCTGAAACTTACATGAAAAGATCAGTAATCGCAGGTATTCCAAAAGTATATGAAATAGCAAGATGTTTTAGAAATGAAGGAATGGATGCTACCCATTTACAAGACTTCACTATGATTGAGGCATATCAAGCATATTATAATTATGAAGATAATATGAAATTTATAAGAGAATTACTTCAAACAGTAATCGGAAAAGTATTTGGTACATTAAATATTCAAATCGGAGATAAAATGGTAGATTTATCTGGAGAATGGGGAAGAGTTTCATTTAGAGATTTAATAATGAAATATTCTAACATTGATATTAATGAATATAATACTAAGGAAAAACTATTAAGTAAGATTAAAGAAGATAAGATTGAACTTGATAGTGAAACACCAATTGAAAATTTAGGATATGGAAATCTTGTTGACTATTTATACAAAAAGGTTGCAAGACCACATATGTTAGGGCCTGTTTATTTAACAGAGCATCCAATGAGTTTATCACCACTTGCAAGAGCAAATGATGATAACAAAGAAATAACAGATAGATTCCAACTTGTAATAAACGGAGTTGAAATTGTTAATGGTTACTCAGAACTTGTGGATCCAGTAGAACAAGAAAAGAGACTTCATGAACAAGCTATGAATAAAGCAAATGGTGATGAAGAAGCTATGGATATGGATTATGATTATATAGGAGCTATGGAATATGGTATGCCACCAATATCTGGTTGGGGTATGGGAATTGACCGTATGGTTCAACTTCTAACAAATAGCGATAATATAAGAGATGTAGTTATGTATCCACTTATGAGACCACAAGAGACTACAGAAAATTAGGAGGAAAAATGAAAAAATATAATATTTTTAAATTGTTATTGTTAGTTTTAGCAGCAGCAATAATAGTAAGTTTTTTAATCCCTAGTTCAACAATTGGTTATTATACATCAGGTATTGAAAAGGGAACTATTAATCCAATAAACTTTATTGATTCTATATCAAATGGATTAACATCATTTAGTGTATTTATCAGTGCATTTATATTTATTTTAAGTATTGGTGTATTTTATGCAGTACTTAAGAAAACTGGTAAATATGAAGCAGTTATTAATAATACTGCAGTTAGATTTCAAAAGAAAAAAGGTTTATTTTTAGTAATAAGCATATTAACTTTTGGAATTATGACAGCTGTTATAGGTGATATTATGCCTATGCTTATCTTTGTTCCAGCATTTATAGATATTGCTAAAAAATTAGGTTATGATAGTAAAACATCTATCGCATCAACTGTAGGCGCAATCCTTTTAGGAAGTGCTGGTTCATTATATACAAATTATGTAAATCAAATAATGAGTGCTACAGTATCATCTAATATAATTGCTAAAATAGTTATATTAGTACTTGGACTTGGTTCATTAATATTATTTACAATATTAACAAGCAAGCCAGAAAAAACAAATTTAGAAAAAGAAGAAGTTAAAAAAGGATTACCAATGATGATTGCATTTGATGTAATTATCGTATTTCTAATACTTGGTATGGTATCTTGGAATGGATACTTTGGATTTGAAGAATTCACAAATTTCCATAAAACATTAACTGATTTTAAAGTATTTGATGTTTCATTATTTAATGCAATATTAGGTTCAACACTTACTGCATTTGGTGAATGGACTTTATATAATGTTATTGTATTGTTAGTAGTAACTACAGTAATATTATCATTAATTTACAAAATTAAATTTGATGGATTACTTGAATCTATCGCAAGTGGAATAAGAAGAGCATTACCATATGCTATGATAGTAATTCTTGCTAACTTAGTATTAGTTGGTGTTTATAATTCAGGATTCTATACAACAATAATTACAAGTATTGCTGGTATGACAGATAAAGTTCTATCTGGAACAACATTATCTGCATTATCTTCAGTAGTATATCCAGATTATACATATGCTACACAATTTACATTATCAACAATTACTTATACAATAACAGATACAAAATTCTATCTTGTACTTGCAGTTATATTCCAAGTTATTTATTCATTATTCTTACTAATTTCACCAACAAGTATTCTTGTATTACTTGGATTACAACGTGAAAATGTAAGTTATAAAGAATGGATTAAATATATTTATAAATATTTCTTAGGATTATTAATTGTATTCTTTGTATTAATTATGGTAGTAGGTAGAAATTATATTTCAGTATTATCATATGTAGTACTTGCAGTAGTAATTGTAATGCTTGTATTATTTGTAGTTCTTTCTGTAACAAGAAAAGATACAAAAAAACAAGTAAAAAAGGAAAAAGTTGAAGTAAAAGAAGAACCTGTTAAAGAAGAAACAAAAGTAGTTAAGGAAGAAAAGAAAGAAGAAGTTAAAACTAAAACTCCTGCTAAAAAAACTACTGGTGTGAAAAAAGAAACTTCTAAGAAAACAACAGGAACTAAGAAAAATACAACTAAAAAGAAATAATTAAAGTAGACATGTGTCTACTTTTTTTGTAAATATAATGTAAAAAAAGAGCCTTACGTATTAATATATAAATAATTTAATATTAATTATGCTAATATTAAATTATATAAGGAGGCAATATGGATAATAAAGTAATTATACAAGATGTTACTTTGGCAGCAACAATAAATAGTTATTTGAAAAAGGATAATGTACATAATTTTACATTTACAGAAGATGAATTAAAAAGTTATTTTTCAACAGTAAAAGAACTAGTAATTAATTCTAGAAGTGCATTTGATGAATATTCTAAATTTTTCAAATATTATTCTTCTCTTGAAAAAATTCAAATAAATTTAACTGGTTATAGTTATGAGGATGATAAATTTGCATCTGAAAAGGTTATAAATGTAGATTGGATAAAAAATAATAAGAATTTAAAAGAATTAATAGTTAATGGTGTTAATTTTGAAGAATTAGATTTAACTGATTTAAAGAAATTAGAGACTATATCTATAAAGCATGCTCAAGGTTTAAGAAAAATAGATTATAGTACTGAAAATTTATTTGAATTAACACTATTAGATACCAATTTACAAAAAGTACCGCATTTTGAAGAAATAAAAGACATAGATATGAAATTGGATATAAATTTATTACCTATATTAAGAAGAGATTACAAAAATTTATATGAATATATGAGTACTTTCTCAAATAACAAAATATGGATAGAACGTGAAGGAAAAGGATATCAATCTTTTAGTAATGGTAAAATATTAATGTATGACAAAAAAGTAGATCAAATAATTTCTTCTGTAATTACTGAAAAAATGAATGATTTACAAAAAATGGCGGCAATATATGATTATATAATTAAAAATGTATATTATGATCATAAAACATTGGATGCTCAAGAGCAAAAGACAAATCCATTTGATATTGATCCTAGCTTTGGAGTTTCTATTAGTGGTATGACGACTAAAGAGGCATATGATTATAAGCAATCAGGTGTTAAAGCATTATTAGATGGAACTTCAGTGTGTGAAGGCTATGCTAATTTATATACGTATATTTTAAGAAAATTAGGAATAGAATCTAATTGTGTTACTGTTAAGATAGAGATTGTGAATGGATATCATGCAATAACGAGAGTGAAATATAATGACAATTATTATTATTTTGACCCAACTTGGGATGCAACTGTTGATAAGAATGGTAAAATCAAAGATTGCAACGTAAGATATTTTATGCTTAATAAAGAAGAAATGTCTAAAGATCATTCTTTTGTATGCAATGGTGAAAATGATTTACCTAATAAAGAATTTTCATTGAATGAACAGATGGATAGATTAAACTTAATAAATTTAGTAGAAAAAAATGATGAAAAATTAAACGATAAATTTCTTAAAATCATAGATCAATTAACTGGAGAATATGTAGGATATGAAAAAATACCAAATGGACGTAATAGATTTAACGATACAAGTCGACTTATGGAACAGTATAGAAAAATATTAAGAAAATTAGATGAATCAAGTGATGAGTTATCGTTTAAAAACTCATTAGAATTGAAAAAAGCGTTGTTAAAGGAAGAAAATAGATTGCAAAATGAAATAATGAAAACACAAAGTAATAATTCATCGTTTCATGTGTAATATTCATATATTTAGGTGATAATTAATTATAAACTTACTATTAAAAGTAAGTTTTTTTTGAATAATTTTTATTAAATATATCATAAGTATCATAGAATTAATAAGAGGAGGATATTTATGTTTGGAAAATTTAGTGAAGAAGCACAAAGAGTTTTAGTAGATGCACAAAAAGAAATGAGTGAACTAAAGCATCCATATATAGGTAGTGAACATTTATTACTTGCAATACTTAAAAATAATCAAGACTTGGTTAACAAATTTAAAAAATATAAAATAACTTATAAAAGTTTTAAAGAAGAATTGATAAATTTAGTAGGTATAGGGGATAATACTCCTGATTTACTTTTATATAGTACAACACTAAAAACTATACTTGAAAATGTCATAATAGAATCAAGAGAAACAGGTGATGAAATAAGTGTTAATGAACTTCTTTTATCTTTATTAAATGAAGGAGAAGGAAAAGCAATAAGAATATTGTTATCATTAGGAGTAGATATTAATAAACTATACTCTGATATAAGTGAGAAAAGAAAAATTAAACAAAAAAAATCTAAAAAATTAATTGTTGAAGAACTTGGGGTAGACTTAACTAAAAGAGCCAAAAATAATGAACTTGATCCTGTTATTGGAAGAGATATAGAACTAAATAGAGTTATAGAAATATTATCTAGAAGAACAAAAAATAATCCACTTTTAATAGGTGAAGCAGGAGTTGGAAAAACAGCAATTGCTGAAGAACTTGCAAGAAGAATAGTATCTGGTAATGTACCAATGCCTCTTAAAAATAAAAGAATAATATCTGTTGATATGGCTTGTACTGTTGCGGGTACTAAATATAGAGGAGAGTTCGAAGAACGAATTAAGAAAATGGTAAAAGAATTAGAAGATAATGATGATGTTATTATATTTATAGATGAAATTCATACATTAGTAGGTGCTGGAGGTGCTGAAGGCGCAATTGATGCATCAAATATACTAAAGCCTGCCCTTGCAAGAGGTAAATTAAAATTAATAGGTGCAACAACTATATCCGAATATAAAAAATTTATTGAAAAAGATAATGCCTTAGATAGAAGATTTCAAAAAGTATTTGTTGAAGAACCAGATAAATCAAATTTAAAAAATATTCTTATGAATTTAAAAAGTATATATGAAGCATATCATGGTGTTAAAATAGAAGAAAAATTGATTGATAAAATAATTGAGTTATCAGATAGATATATTTATGATAGATGTGAACCAGATAAATCAATAGATATATTAGATGAAGTATGTACTAAAGTATCATTAAAAGAAGCAAAAGAAGAAAAAGAAATAATAAAATTAAGTGATTGTTTAACAAAAATTCAAAAAGAAAAAAATAAATGTATTATTAATCAAAATTATGATAAAGCATATTCTTTAAAAGAAGACGAAGAAGAATTACAAAGTAAAATTAATAAACTTAAACTTGATTATATGAGAAAAGAAAAAGTGAAAAAAGTTAAATTAAAAGATATTGTAGAAGTAGTTAGTAGTAAAACAAAAATACCAATAAATGAAATAAGTAAAGATTATATAACAAGTATTAATAAAATAGAAAAAACTCTAAAAGAAAATATAATTGGTCAAGATGAAGCAATAAATAAACTTATTGATATTTCTAAAAAAATAAAACTAGGTATAAAGGATAAAAATAAGAGTTATTCAGTTCTATTTTGTGGAACAACTGGTACTGGTAAAACATATTTATCTAAACTGTTTGCTGAAAATTTAGTAGGTAAAAACAATGTTATAAAACTTGATATGAGTGAATATTCTGAAAGTATTAGTATAAATAAAATAATTGGTTCACCTGCTGGATATGTAGGATATGATGATAATAAAAATATACTTGAAGAAATAAGAAATAAACCATATTCTGTTCTTATATTAGATGAAATAGAAAAAGCACATAAGTCTGTTCTTAACTTTTTCTTAAATATACTAGATGAAGGAAATTGTAAAGATTCAAGTGGTAAAACAGTTAGATTTGATAATGTATTAATTATAATGACAAGTAATGCATATGTAAGTAAATCATTAATGGGATTTAATAAAAATACTACTAATAATTCTTTAGAAGATTTCTTTTCGAAAGAATTTATAAATCGTATTGATGAAATAGTTCCATTTAATAAATTTACAGAAGAAGATATAAATAAAATAATTATAAAAGAAGCAAATAAATGTTATAAAAAATATAATAGCGAAAATATTATTAGTTTAGATATGATAAATAGAATTATTAAAGAGTCTAATTATGAAGAATATGGTGTTAGAAAATTATGTAAGGCAGTTAGAAAAGAAATAGAAAATCAAATAGTATGTAATATATTTTCATAATAAAAGATAAATGAAAACCATTTATCTTTTTTCGTATGAACAATAAAAAATAGATATTTAAATTCAAGGATTACTTAAATGTCAAAAACAAAATTTGGTTAGGTACTTAAGCACCCGAAAAAACTTAAGTGTTTCTATTTTTAATTTTATGCAAGAACATTTACTACATATACAACAATATAAAAATTATGACGATTATTATTTTATAGCTTTTTAATCTTTTATGTGATAAAATATTTATATACAAATTAGGAGGAACTTTATGGAATATTCATTAAAAAATCTTGAAAAAATTGTTCAAAAAAAAGCAGATGATGCTTTTATAAAGTCTATAATTAGAAAATATATAAATATAGATATAACATCACCATTTTGTGATGTAAGTGATTTATTATATGCTGCACTTAGAACTGATGAAAATAGTATTGGTAAAATAAATGAAGAAGATAAAAGAAAATTTGCTGATGAAGTAAAAAGAGATTTTATATCTAGGTATGGAGTACCGCAATATAATCCAATAACAAAACCACAACCTGGATGGTTCACATATAAATCATGGAAATTGCTTGGTACAGATAGGATAAGTGAAGGAGAGTATCGTCATAGACTGTATATAAATTCTAAGGCTAGTAATTTAATGGCACTTTCAAATGCAATATATGATGAATTAAAGAAAAGAAAAATACCATTTTATTTTAAAATTCCAAATAATGAAAACAATGAAAAGGGATATAAAGACAGTATTGTTCTATATACAACAACTCCATTATTAGATGATACAATTAAAGCAATATTGGAAATAGAAAAAAATAATCCAAACTTAGTTAGAAATTGTAATGCTCCATCGGAGTTAGTTGGACAAATTAATGATTATATTGGATATGCATTTGAATCAGAAAATGCAAAATGTTCATATAGCACTTTAATATGTAATTCATTTGAAAATGGGATAGAAAATGCTGTAAAGAATTGGTGTTTAAATAATATAACTGCTACAATTGGAAAAGAAAATATAAAGGAGTATTATTTTTGCGAATATGATTCTTTTGAATTTAAAAAGAAAACACAGAAATTAGTTTATACTATTCCTAGAGTTGACAAGGAATTTCCTGCAATACTTTGTAATAGTGTCAGAAATGCAATGGAAAAATTAGGAATAGATCCTAATAATATATGTATGGATAAAAAAACAAGCGCAGATATAAAAGCTTTTTGTAATAGTGGTCAGAAATTAGAATTAACTCCTGATGGTGTAACGGAAGAAAAAAATAGTAGTAAAAGTTTTAGTCAAGATAGAGAACCAAATGCATTTGAAATAGATGACGAAGATGAATATGAAAATAAATCCATACAAAAAAGAGAACTTAACGCATTTGGTTATGATGAACTAGATTATTTGAAAGAACAAAGAAGAAAATTAGAAGAAGAAACAAAACAAGAAAATACTAACATTATGCATATATAAAAATTATTATATAAAAGACTAATTTATAGTCTTTTTTCTTCATATATGATAAAATATTAGTATATAAATTAAAGGAGGTATTATTTTATGAAACTATATAATACACTTACAAAAAAAATAGAAGATTTTATTCCAAATAAGAAAGGATATGTAAAAATGTATACGTGTGGACCTACTGTATATCATTTTGCGCATATAGGAAATCTTAGGACATACATATCAGAAGATATACTTGAAAAGGCATTAAAATATGTTGGATATAAAGTTGATAGAGTTATGAATATAACAGATGTTGGACATATGGTTGGTGATGGTGATTCTGGAGAAGACAAGATGCTTGTTGCGAGTAAAAGGGAACACAAAAGTTCGTATGAAGTAGCAAAATATTATACAGAGTGTTTTAAAAGTGATTGTGAAAAACTTAATGTAAGATGGCCAGATACAGTAAGTCCAGCAACAGATAATATAGAAGAATATATAAAAATAATAACTAAACTATTAGATGATGGATATGCATATATAAGTGATGGTAATGTATATTTTGATACAACTAAATATGATAAATATTATGAATTGTCAGGAAGAAATGCTGATGATTTAATGGTGGCAGTTAGAGAAGATATAAAAGAAGATACATCTAAAAAAAATCCATTTGATTTTGGTTTATGGTTTACAAATTCAAAATTTAATAATCAAGAAATGCAGTGGGATTCACCTTGGGGAAGAGGATATCCTGGTTGGCATATAGAATGCTCTGGTATATCAATAAAATATTTAGGAGAAAACTTAGATATACATTGTGGTGCAGAAGATGCAGTTTTTCCACATCATACAAATGAAATTGCGCAAAGTGAATGCTATTTAGGACATAAATGGTGTAATTATTGGGTTCATTTTGGTTTCTTAAATGATAAAAATGGAAAAATGAGTAAAAGTAAAGGTGAATTTTTAACAGTTTCAGTGCTTGAAGAAAAAGGATATAATCCACTTGCATATAGATATTTATGTTTAAATTCTTATTATCATAATGCACTTACATTCAGTTATGAAATATTAGATGGAGCAGAAAGAGAATATCTAAAATTAAAAAATAAGGTTTTATCATTAAAAGAAGATGGTGAAATAGATACAGATAAATTTAATAGTTATGATAATAAATTTAAGGAAGCACTTAATAATAATTTAAATACTTCTATGTGTTTAACAATTCTTTATGATGTATTAAAAGATAATAGTATTAATGAAAGTACTAAAATATCTTTAGTTCAAAAATTTGATACAGTATTATCACTTGATTTATTAAAAGAAAATAATGTTGTAGTTGATAAAGAACTAGAAAGTAAAGTAAATGAATTAATTGAAAAAAGAAATAATTTAAAAAAAGAAAAAAGATATGAAGAAGCAGATAAAGTAAGAGATGAAATAAAAGCACTTGGTGCTGAAATTAAAGATACAAGAGAAGGAGTTGTTATTATATGGGAATAGACACAATGATAATACTTGTTTTAATACCTTTTTTACTTGTATTACTTGCGCAAATTATATTAAAAATAACATATAGAAAATATGAAAGTATTAAAACTGACCAAGGATTAACAGGAAAAGAAGTTGCAAATAAAATATTAAAAGAATATGATCTAGATAATATAGATGTAGTAGAAATCTCTGGTGAACTTACAGATAATTATAATAACTCAAGAAAAAGAGTAAGTTTATCAAGTAATATATATGGTGGAAAAACAATTGCTTCTGCTGCTGTCGCAGCTCATGAATGTGGACATGCAATACAATATAAAGAAGGATATGTTCCAATAAAAATAAGAAATATGTTAGTGCCTTTTGTGAATTTTGGAAGTAGTCTTGGATATTATGTAATAATTGCGAGTTTAGTATTCAGTTCATTTAAGCATTTATTTATAGTTGGACTTATAATGGTATCTTTAGCTCTTATCTTTCAACTTGTAACACTACCAGTTGAGTTTGATGCATCAAGAAGAGCAAACAAAATACTTCTTGAAATGGGAATAGTTTCAGAAGATGAACATGATGGCACAAAAGCAATGCTTAAGGCTGCTGCATTTACATATGTTGCTGGACTTGTTTCTGCAATCGCATCAACAATATTCCAGGTATTAAGACTTATTTATATTTTTGGTGGAAGGGATAACGACTAATGATATATCCAGAATTTATAAAAAATGGTGATTATATTGGTGTAACTGCGCCTTCTGATGGAGTAACTGATATTCTAGATTTAAAAAGATTAGATAATGCAAAAAGTAAGTTACAAGAATTAGGATTAAATGTTGTTGAAACAAGTAATGTAAGAAAAAGCGTAAAGGGAAGAAGTAGCGCACCAACAGTTCAAGCAAAAGAATTGGAAGAATTATTTAAAGATGAAAAAGTTAAGTCAATAATATGTGCTAGCGGAGGAGAATTCTTACTTGAAATGCTTTCATATGTAGATTTTGACATTATAAAAAATAATCCAAAATGGATACAAGGGTATTCTGATCCAACTGGACTTTTATATATAATAACGGTTTGTTTTGATATCGCAACAATTTATGCAAATAATTTTAAAACATTCGGTATGGAAAATTATCATAAATCTCTTTTAGACAATATAGAAATATTAAAAGGAAATCTTATAAAACAAGAAACTTATGATAAATATGAAGGTGAAAGACAAGAATATATAACTGGACTTGAAGGGTATAATTTAACTAAAAAAGTAAGTTATAAGTCATTAACAGAAGAAGAAATAGCTGTAAAAGGAAGAGTGATAGGTGGTTGCCTTGATATATTAACAGAACTCTTTGGAACAAGATTTGATAAAACAAAAGATTTTTTAGAAAAATATAAAAATGATGGTTTTATATGGTATTTTGATAACTGTGAACTTTCTATTGAAGATTTAATAAGAACTATGTGGAAATTTAAAGATAATGGTTATTTTAAGTATACAAAGTTAATAATATTTGGAAGAAATATATCTGAAAAAAGTTATTATGATATATCATTTAAAGAAGCATTAAAGGAAGCACTAGGTAGTTTAAATATTCCTATAATATATGATTTTGATTTAGGACATGTATCTCCTAGAATGACAATAATAAATGGTGCAATCGCAAATATACATTATAAAAATCATAAAGCAACAATTGAATTTGAATTAAAATAGTTAAAAAGTTGATAGAAATATCAATTTTTTTATTTTTTTAGGGGAATTTAGGATGTAGACGGAGTAAATAATATA
>OLHA01001153.1_pt1 | contig 14597 bp, 14 predicted proteins | sample 1605961 | NCBI WGS metagenome assembly OLHA01 (sample SAMN03283288) | human gut metagenome | biome: human-associated habitat; material: feces | host: Homo sapiens | place: Peru | collected 2012
ATCCAACAAGAATTGAAGAGTTATATGATAAAGAAACAGCAGATCAGATAAGGATTCTTTATGGAGGAAGTGTTAATGCTTCTAATGCAGCAGAGCTTTTTGCCCAGCCTGATATTGATGGTGGACTTGTAGGAGGTGCAAGTCTCAAGCCGGATTTTGCGGATATAGTTAATTATAATAAGTAGATAAGTATGAAAAGACCTTGTTTTGATGATAATATTCAAGACAAGGTCTTTGATTTTTTTTATAAATGTGCTATCATGCTATAGGCAATTAATTAGAATACATTTAAAGGAGAATCACATTATGAGTAAAAAACCAGTAGTTTTAATGGTGCTTGATGGTTATGGTTTAAATGATAGAACAGAGGGTAATGCTATTGCTATGGCTAACACTCCTGTTATGGATAAGCTTATGAAGGAATGCCCGTTCCAGAAGGGATATGCTTCAGGACTTGCTGTAGGTCTTCCAGACGGACAGATGGGTAATTCAGAAGTTGGTCATATGAATATTGGTGCTGGTAGAATTATTTATCAGGATCTTACAAGAATTACTAAGGATATTGAAGATGGTACATTCTTTAAGAATAAAGAATTACTTGAGGCAATGGAGAACTGCAAGAAGAATGATTCAGATCTTCACCTTTTCGGACTTTTATCAGATGGTGGTGTTCACAGTCATTTAAGCCATGTATATGGACTTTTAGAGATGGCAAAGCAGCAGGGAGTGTCTAAGGTATATGTTCATGCATTCCTTGATGGAAGAGATACACCTCCAGCTTCAGCTAAAGGCTTTGTTGAGACACTTGAGAATAAGATGGCAGAAATCGGAGTTGGTAAGGTAGCATCTTTATCAGGCCGTTACTATGCAATGGACAGAGATAACAACTGGGACAGAGTGAAGAAGGCTTACGATTCACTTGTTCTCGGTGAGGGTGTCAAGGCTGTAAGCGCAGTCAAGGCTATGGAGGATTCTTACGCTGAGGGTGTTACCGATGAGTTCGTAATCCCTACGGTAATCACGGACGAGGCAGGCAATCCTTTATCGGTTGTAAAGGAGAACGACTCCGTTATCTTCTTTAACTTCCGTCCTGACCGTGCAAGAGAGATGACAAGAGCGTTCTGTGACGATAAGTTCACCGGCTTTGACAGAAAGTTCATGTCTCTCACATTCGTATGCTTCAAGGATTATGATGAATCAATCCCTAACAAGAAGGTTGCATTCAAGAAAGAGAATATTAAGAACACATTTGGTGAATTCCTTGCTAATCATGGAAAGAAGCAGTTAAGACTTGCTGAGACAGAGAAATATGCACATGTTACATTCTTCTTTAATGGTGGCGTTGAAGACCCTAATGTTGATGAGTTCAGATTACTTGTTAACTCACCTAAGGATGTTGCAACATATGACTTAAAGCCAGAGATGAGTGCTCCGGAAGTAGGTATGGACTTAGTTGAGGCTATCAAGTCTGACAAATATGATGTTATTATTATCAACTTCGCTAATCCTGATATGGTTGGTCATACAGGTGTTATCCCAGCAGCAATCAAGGCTGTAGAGAAGGTTGATGAGCTTGTTGGCAAGGCTGTAGATGCAGTAAAGGATGTTGATGGAGTTCTCTTCATCTGTGCAGACCATGGTAATGCTGAGAAGATGATTGATTACGAAACAGGAGCTCCACATACAGCACATACAACTAATCCTGTTCCATTCATTCTTGTTAATTATGATGAGAATTATACACTTCGTGAGGGTGGAAGATTATGTGATATTGCTCCTACACTTATAGAAATTATGGGACTTGAGAAACCAGTTGAGATGACAGGTGAGTCTCTTCTTGTGAAGAAGAATTAATCAAAGGGTTGAGATTAATTTGTTGATTTTTCTTGCACAAAATGTTTATTTGTGATAGAATGACCTATGTTGCCGTATTGGCATAATTATGTAATAAAAAGCGCATGATGCGCAGGAATGAGGATAGTATGAATAAGATAATTCCATTGTTTCATATGTCTGTCGGAGATGTATTAAGAATTGGTTTAATGGGAGTATTTGTAGTAATTTGTATAGCTTTAGCAATAATAATTCTTATGCAGGAAAGTAAGCAGAACGGATTGTCAGGAACAATTAGTGGTGCTGCTGATTCATACTGGGGTAAGAACAAGGGCCGTTCAATGGAAGGCAAGCTTGTTAAGATAACCAAGATTCTTGTAATTCTTTTTGTTGTTATAGCAGTTATACTTAATTTTAATTTCTAAATTACGGACACTCTTAAGAAACGGATAATTTCTTAAGAGTGTTTTTTACTTTTACGAGCAATTTGGTGGAATCCGGATATTTAATGGTAAGAAAGGAATATAAGGGATATGGAGAAGGATATATTTAAACAGCGAAGACAGATGCTTGCCGATATGATTCTTAATAATGAACTGTATGTTCCAATGAAAGCTAAAGAAATCGCTATGCTTCTCGATATTCCGAAAGCTAAGCGTTCAGAGCTTATGGAAGTGCTTGATAGTCTTGTTGCAGATGGAACAATAGGTGTATCAAAGAAGGGTAAGTATATGAAGCCTGAAAATGTAGCACTTGTTGGAACATTTGAAAGTACAAGCAGGGGCTTTGGCTTTGTAGTAATACCTGACAGGGAAGATGATATATTTGTCAAGGCTAATGACACGATGAATGCTTTCTATCACGATAAAGTCAAGGTTGTGATAACTACTGAGAAGAATGGCGGTAAGAGGGCTGAAGGTAAGATTGTTGCTATTGTTGAGCATGAGGTTAAGGAAGTTGTCGGAACATTCCAGAAGAACAGAACATATGGTTTTGTTATTCCTGATAATGCCAAGATTAACTGTGATATATTTATACCGCAGGAATTTATGAATGGAGCGGTTGAAGGTTCTAAGGTAGTTGCTTCTATAAGTGATTACGGCAGCCAGAGTAAGAATCCACAGGGAAAGGTTACAGAAGTACTTGGACATATAGATGATCCTGGTGTGGACATAATGTCTATCATCAAGGCATATGATTTACCAGTGGAGTTTCCTGAATCAGTTAAGAAGGCACTTAATGATATTCCTGATATTGTCAGTGAGAAGGACAAGGCTGGACGAGTTGATTTGAGAAATGTTCAGATGGTTACCATAGATGGTGAGGATGCGAAGGATTTGGATGATGCAGTATCTATCTCGAAAGAAGGACCTGTATATCATCTTGGTGTCCACATTGCGGATGTAAGCCATTATGTTACAGAGGGAAGTGCGCTGGATAAAGAGGCACTTAAACGAGGTACGAGTGTTTACCTTGTAGACCGCGTTATTCCAATGATACCGCATAAGTTATCTAATGGGATATGTTCACTTAATCAGGGAGAAGACAGACTGGCACTCAGCTGCCTTATGGATATTGACGAAAAAGGCAATATTGTAGGACACAGGATATGTGAAACTGTTATTAATGTAGACAGAAGGATGAGCTATACAAGTGTAAAAAAGATTCTTGTAGATAATGATGCTAATGAAATTATGAAGTATAAAGAGCTTGTTCCAATGTTTCATATGATGGAGGAGGCTGCGGAGCTTCTTAGAAAGAAGAGATTTGCAAGAGGTTCGGTTGATTTTGATTTCCCTGAAAGTAAAATTATACTTGACGAGAATGGCCACACGACTGATATTAAGCCGTATGACAGAAATGTAGCAACTAAGATTATTGAAGATTTTATGCTTGCTGCTAATGAAACAGTTGCAGAGGATTATTTCTGGCAGGATATGCCATTTCTATATAGAACTCATGAGAATCCTGATCCGGAAAAAATGCGTAAGTTAGCCACATTTATTAATAACTTCGGTTATACATTAAGACTTACTGATGATTTAAGACCTAAGGAGATTCAGAAGCTTCTTTCCGAGATAGAGGGTTCTGATGCTGAGAATCTTATAAGCAGGCTGACACTTCGCTCTATGAAGAAAGCTAAGTATACTACTGAATGTGTAGGACATTTTGGACTTGCTGCCAAGTACTATTGTCATTTCACATCGCCTATCAGAAGATATCCTGATTTGCAGATTCACAGAATTATCAAGGAGAATCTTCACGGAGGTTTAAGTCCTAAGAGAGCTGACCACTATGATGCAATATTACCGGATGTTGCTGTCCAGACAAGTGCGATGGAGCGGCGTGCGGCAGACGCTGAAAGAGATACAGACAAGCTTAAGATGGCTGAGTATATGGAACAGTTTGTCGGAGAAACATTTGATGGAGTTGTTTCAGGTGTTACTGCGTGGGGCGTATATGTTGAACTTCCAAACACTATCGAGGGCATGGTTTCTGTCAATAATATGAAGGGCTTCTATACATTTGACGAGGAACACTATGAGATGGTAGGAGAACTCGGAAACAGAAGTTATAAGCTTGGACAGAAGGTTAAGGTTGTGGTTATAGGCACCGATAAGATACTAAGAACAATTGATTTTGCATTTGCATAGAATAGAATGGAGACTGACATGGCATCAAAAACAAGCGCATCAGGAAACAGACTTATAGCGAACAATAAGAAAGCTTATTTTGATTATTTTATAGAAGAGAAATACGAGGCTGGCATGGTACTTCACGGCACTGAGGTTAAATCAATCAGAGCAGGTAAGTGCTCAATTAAGGAATCTTACATTAAAATTGAGAATGGTGAAGTGTATGTATTAGGTATGAATATTACACCATATGAGAAGGGGAACATATTCAATAAAGATCCTCTAAGACCTAAGAAGCTGCTTCTTCACAAGAATCAGATTAATAAGCTTACAGGTGAACTTACAATTAAAGGTTATACACTTGTTCCACTTCAGGTATACTTGAAAGAGGGCAAGGTGAAGATGGAGATTGGTCTTGGAAAAGGTAAGAAGAATTTTGATAAGAGAGACTCTATTGCCAAGAAAGACCAGATAAGAGATGCACAGAAGGAATTCAAGAACAAGAATCTCAGATTTTAGAAATATTTTATCAGTTTTGAATCACAAGTTCATTGACTTGGCATTATGCCAATGTTAATATAAATAAGCAGGTGAAACTGCTTACACACGGGCTAGTAAAGGTTTCGACGGGGATCTTGAAGCTGGTGAAGCTATCCGCAGGAAAGCGTCAAATTCCAAACTTAAATATAAACGCTAACGATAATTTAGCATACGCTGCCTAATTGCAGCAGTCTGACTTAAAGCACCTACACTTTAAGACCCAGGCTTCGAACATGTAGGAAACGACAGTATCAAAGCTTTGAGGTGCTGGTCGTATCATGAAGCTACTAAAGGTACAAGGGTGTTGATTCCCGTGTACCGGAGGGAATGTCAAATAATCAACTATGATAGTAGAAGAACAGGGAATGGGTTTTCGGACAGGGGTTCGACTCCCCTCTGGTCCATAGGAAAAAGGGAGTGAGGAAGCGTGAGCTTCTTCGCTCCCTTTTTCCTATGGACCAGAGGGAGTCTGACTGATGGGGCAAGTGTGGCGGATTGGACGTTGAAGCAGAGAGACGGCACGAGGAAGTCCAAAAGGGACGAGAAAGTATGGCGGATTGGACGTTGAAGCAGAGGGAAGGTATGCTGAAGTCCAAAAGGGACGAGCAAGCACGGCGGATTGGACGTTGAAGCGGAGGGAAGGCACGAGGAAGTCCAAAAGGGACGAGTAAGCACGGCTGATTGGACGTTGAAGCGGAGGGAAGGCACGAGAAAGTCCAAAACACCAAGTTCACTTGCCACATAATACTCAATAGCGTAAAATAAATATAATCACATAAGTCAGGAGGAGTCAGCTATGAACAGAGCTGTTGTTTATTATTCATTATCAGGAAATACAAAGGAAGCTGCAAAGATTATTGCAAGAAAATTAGGAGCAAAAATCTTTGAGATAGATTTAGTTAAGCCATTACCTAAGAATACAGTGAAACGGATGCTTGTTGGAGGAATGCAGTCAACATTTGGAAGGAGACCTAAGATAAAAGGTGTTCCTGATAACATAGATTATTATGATGAAATTATATTAGGTATGCCGGTATGGGCAGGAATGCCTGCGTCTCCGGTCAACACATTTATAAAGAATTACGGCGTGGCAGATAAAATTAACGCTGTGTTTACATTCAGCGGCGGCGGGGACAATGACAGATGTCTTCTGCAGCTGTCAAAGAGTCTTAAGAATCTAAAAAATCAGGTTGCATTGGCAGACAGAAATAGTGATAAGGCAAAGGATAATGAGGAAAAGCTGGATAAATTTGTAATGGAGATAAGGAAGTAAAGAATTTGAAAGCAATCATGGAAAGAAGTATAAGAAAATATAAACAGTAATTGTGCTATAATAAGCATACTAAATATTTACATAGACTGGAGGATACGAACATGGACGAAAATGTAAAGAAAAGAAACGAAGTACTGGCACAGACTGTGATTAAGGGGTTACAGTCAAGAAATATGTCAGGATATTATGCAGAGGATAAAGAAGCTGCTTTAAAGCAGGCTTTGGAGTTAATTGACGAGGAAAGCACAATTGCTATGGGCGGCTGTCACAGCGCGCAGGAGATTGGACTTGTGGAGGCTTTGAAGGAGGGTAATTACAATTATATAGACCGCTCTAAGATGACTCCAAGAGAGGGACTTCTGGCTTCATATGACGCGGATGTGTTCTTATCAAGTGCAAATGCAATGACAAGTGATGGAATACTTGTAAATATTGATGGCAATTCTAACCGTGTTTCATGCATAGCACAAGGACCAAAGAAGGTAATCTTCATAGTTGGAATGAACAAAGTCTGTTCAGACCTCGATTCGGCAATGAAGCGTGCAAGAAATATAGCTGCACCAACCAATGCGCAGAATTTTGATGTCAAGACACCTTGTAAAACAACCGGCAAATGCTTTGACTGCAAATCACCAGACACATTATGCTGTCAGTTCCTGATTACAAGATATTCACGCCATGTCGGAAGAATACATGTAATACTTGTAAATGATACACTTGGCTATTAAAAGGAGAAACCATGATTAACAGACTTCATATGGCAATGATTGAATTATATAAAGGAGACGCTAAGAGAATACAGCATTTTTGCAAGGTTCACAGCTATGCAAAGCTGATTGCACAGATGGAAAATGTTGATGAAAAAAGTCTTTTTATAATTGAAACAGCGGCACTTACACATGATATTGGCATTCATACATGCGAAGAAAAATATGGTGATTGCGGAGGAAAACTGCAGGAGAAAGAAGGCCCGGCTATTGCTGCTGAACTTCTTGAAAGGCTTGGCTTTGACAGAGAAGTATCAGAAAGAGTGCAGTATCTGATAGGACATCATCATACTTACAACAATATTGACGACATTGATTATCAGATACTTGTTGAGGCGGATTTCTTAGTTAACATATGCGATGATAATCTTACAAAGGAAGCAGCATTAAGGGCATATAACAGCATTTTTAAGACAGAATGTGGTAAAAGGATATGTCGGGAAATGTTCGGGCTTGAATAATATATTTATTAACAGAGTACACATTTTAAACATATTTATCAGATAATATATAGACAATTAATTCACCGTGAAAGTGAGGATTACATATGGATAAGATGAAGATTTTGGTAGTAGATGATGAAAGCAGAATGAGAAAGCTTGTAAGTGATTTCCTGACAAGAAAAGGTTATGTTGTTATTGAAGCAGCTGATGGTGTTGAGGCTGTTGATACATTTATGGAGAATAAAGATATTGCACTTATAATTCTTGATGTTATGATGCCAAGAATGGATGGCTGGGAAGTGTGCAGGCAGATAAGAATGGATTCTAAAGTTCCAATTATTATGCTTACAGCCAAAGGCGAAGAGATGGACGAACTTCAGGGATTTGAGTGCGGCGCTGATGAATATATAGCAAAGCCATTCTCACCTAAGATACTTACTGCAAGAGTTGATGCAATTATAAGAAGGGCATATGGTGTTGACAGTAATGAGATAATAGAGATTGGTGGAATTACTATAGATAAAGCAGCACATATCGTTAAGATTGATGGTGAAGAGATAGAGTTAAGCTATAAGGAGTTTGAACTGCTTACTTATTTTGTCGAGAATAAAGGACTTGCATTGTCAAGAGAGAAGATTCTTAATAATGTATGGAATTATGATTATTATGGGGACGCAAGAACTATTGATACACATGTCAAGAAGTTAAGAAAGAAGATGGGCGATAAAGGTGATTATATCAAGACAATCTGGGGTATGGGTTATAAGTTCATTGTTGACTGATTATTATAATTTTAAGGAAGGCAGTGTGTGATGAAGATACATTCTATTAAATTCAAGATTACACTTCTTTTGGTTGTGACTGTTACATGTCTTGTTGCAATGCTTATTGGTTTTAACAGCATTTTTTCTGAAAAGGTGTATATGAACCGTAAGCAGAAGAGCATGGTAAGTTCATATGAAAATGTCAACGATATTATGCAGAAGTATACAGATTCCCAGATAGATAAGGATACGATGTGTGCTGATATGGAGAATATATCTACAGCCAAGGGAATATCTGTCCTTGTAGTTGACAGCAGCTGGTGCACAATATATGTAAGTACACAAGGTGATGATTCAATGATGGAGAGACTCCGCATGAGTATATTTAATGGAGATATATTCAAGAACAGCGGAACTTCTGAAAAAGCACCAGAGCCGAAGGAGCCAGCTGATGATTCGGTTACGGATAATCCGGCAGATGCAGATGATAAGAAGGATCATAAGAAGAGATTTGATGATATTATTGATATGTCAGGTACATCGCTTGTTGAGAACAGAACAATAATAAGCTCTAATGATAAATACACACTTCAGAAGGTGTACGATGAGAGACTGGGCGATTATTATCTTGAAATATGGGGCACGCTTGACAATGGCTATTCAATTATATTAAGAACTCCAATTCAGGGAATTAAGGATAATGTGAATATATCTACAACACTTATTAAATATGTTGGCGGAGCAATTCTTGTAGTTGGAATAATTTCAGCATTTGTGGTATCAACATATATAACAAGACCGATAAAGCAGCTTTCTGATATTGCAGAAAGAATGTCAGAAATGGATTTTGATGCAAGGTATGAAGGCAGTGATAAAGGAGAGATTGGACTGCTTGGCAAGAGTATGAACAATATGTCTGAGAAACTTGAACATAATATTGCTGAGCTTAAGAAAGCTAATCTGGAATTAAAAAAGGATATCGATAAGAAAGAAAAGCTTGAGATTATGAGAACAGATTTCCTTTCAAATGTTTCTCATGAATTAAAGACTCCAATTGCCCTGATACAGGGATATGCCGAAGGTCTTAAGGAAGGCATTACAGATGATCCTGAAAGTATGGAATTCTATTGTGATGTCATTATGGATGAAGCTAACAAGATGAATACAATGGTTAAAAGACTGCTTACGCTTAATCAGATAGAGTTTGGTAATGATGAACCGGATATGGAGCGTTTTAACATTAATGAGCTGATAGCTTCTGTTGTTGATGCTAATGCAATAAGGGCAGGACAGAAGAATATGAGCATAGTATTTGATAACCGTAATGAACAGAATTTCGTATGGGCAGATGAATATAAGACAGAAGAGGTTCTTACCAACTATATATCCAATGCACTTAACCATTGTGACGGAAAGCAAGCAATAGAGGTCAGAACATCAAAGTCAGAAGACGGAGCAACAATCACTGTCACAGTATATAACAGTGGCAGGAATATTGCTGAAGAGGATCTTGAACGCATCTGGGAGAAGTTCTATAAAACCGATAAAGCAAGAACAAGAGAATATGGCGGTAATGGTATAGGATTATCAATTGTTAAGGCTATTATGGAGTCAATGGGGCAGGAGTATGGCGTCAGAAATGTTTCTGACGGTGTAGAGTTCTGGTTCACACTTGACTGCAAATCATGATTTCATAACATTTTCAAGAGTATAACGGGCAGCTTGTGCTTCATCTAACTGATGAACATAGGCTGCTCTTTTTTCAGGCTTATATCCATCGCCATGTCCATTATATTCAGCATAATATACAGTTTCATGAGATTCAGGCTTATTCCAGTCAGTGAAGCCCTCATCAATAATCTGGTCGGAATATTCACAGTTAAGAAGAACAACCTTGGCATGAATTCTCCAAGGTCTGCTTAAAGCAACGCTTTTAGGCGGACAGTTTCCTGTAAATGTACAATTATCAAATACATAACCGAAAGCCTGACCTTCATAGGTAGAAGGTGCGGTATAGTAAGCATTGATTTCCTGATTTCTGTTGAGTGCAAAAAGGGTGCAGTTTTTAAAGTAGGCTGTGGCACTTCCGAAAATGAAATCAATTTCACCACATATAAAGCAGTCCTCATATAACTGGTGAACGAGCTTCCTTTCACCGTCTATTGTTGGACCTGTAAAACCACCAGGCTGTTTTTCTTTAAGAGGCAGCGGACCGGTAAATAAAGTGTCCTGATGACCGAGAATTTTACAGTGCTTAAATGTGATGTTATCACCTTCGGCATATACTGCAATCGCCTGGCCGAATTCATCACCGAAGCCGGCTGCATTTTCAAATGTTATATTGCTGGCAGTAAAATTATCTGCGTAGACGAAAAATGTATAAGAACGGAAAGTTCCACGTTTAGAGCCATCAGGCATAATCATTCTTGCATAATAGCTTTCTGTTATTATAGTATCATCAGTACTTTCACCAACAAATGATATATTATTCTTTCTGACTTCAACGCGTTCTTTATATATTCCTTTTTTGATATAGATAGTTTCAGGGGTTCCGGCTGGAATTGAATCAACAGCCTGCTGGATAGAATTAAAATCTCCGGAATTATCTTTAGCTACAGTAATCATGTGAGTACCTCCGATATTTTTTTGCTATTATAGCACATAGCCGCAAAATAGAGATTATGATAAGAATAGTAGAAGATATGAGAGATGTTAATATATATCTTTCGTTAAGAAAACAGGTTGGCTGGATTAAGTTAGATGAAAATCAGGCTCAGAGAGCATTGGATAACAGCGTGAAAGTATTTACAGTATATGATGATGACAAGCCTATAGGAATGGGCAGAGTGGTTGGAGATATGGCTGTAATCAGCTATATCCAGGATTTAATAATAATACCAGAATATCAGAGTAAGCACATAGGAAGCATGCTTATAGAACATATAATAGCTTATGTCAAAGGAATTACTCAGGAAGGTACAAGAATGATGCTTTGTCTGATGTGTGCCAAGGGCAGAGAGATATTCTATGAAAAGCATGGATTTATCGCAAGACCGACACCAGAGCTTGGACCGGGAATGATACAGTATATATTACAATAAAAAATGTAATGTTAACCAAATGTCAACTTGAATTAATAATAGGTTGACAATGACTTTTTGAGTGTGTACAATAACAAATGTTGTATTACTACATTTGAAAAGAGGACTTTAATTATGAAATGCAAAAAGGTTACTATTTATCAGTTGACATTCATGGCTATGATGGCTGCAGTTACATGTATTCTTGGACCACTTTCAGTTCCAATTGGTGAGATTCCAATATCTCTTACTAATCTTGTGATTTACTTCACAGTATTTGTGCTGGGCATATGGGCAGGAACAGGAAGCTATGGAATATATCTGCTGCTTGGTGCTGTCGGACTTCCTGTATTTTCAGGATTTGCTGGTGGATTAGGAAAGCTTCTTGGACCAACAGGAGGATATCTTATAGGTTTCATATTCATGGCACTTATAGGAGGAGCTGTGATTGAGCTTTCACACAGAAATATTTTCCTTACAATGCTTGGCTGGGTAGTTGGAACTGCTGTTGCATATGCATTTGGTACGGTATGGTTTGTATACCTTATGAAATGTTCAGTTACATATGCACTTACAGTATGTGTATATCCATTTATCGGATTTGATATTGTTAAGATAGTTATTGCAACACTTCTTGGAAAGACAGTAAGATATGCAATAACCAAAGCTGGTCTTATACAGAAAGCAGCATAATAAGTTAAAGAAAAAGGTGTCTCCGGATTAACGGAGGCACCTTTTTAAGTACATTGCAGAATAATTATCTGAGAGTCTTAACATACTCAGCAATCTTCTCATCCTTGCAGTTAGCAAAGAAAAGTTCCTCGAACTTCTCACCTGCAACAGCACCCTTAACGAGATCCTGATCAAGCTCCTTAAGAACTTCTACGAGATCCTGCTTAAGAGTAACAGCTCTTACGCCATCAAGAATCTTCTTGTTTCTCTGTTCTGGAACAACTCTTTCCTTAGGATATCCGCCACCTGGTTCACCCTCGAAAAGCTTTTCAAAGATGTATGTGAGGTTGAGTTCTGCACCCCATCCGAAGCCCTTTGCAAATGGAAGAGCGATAGCGTTACCATCGTTAATCTGCATGAACATATAAGCGTCTGAAGGATCAACAACATGTCCACAGAGAACTCCAGGGAAAGAATTAAGTGCTAACATAGCACCTTCACCAGTACCGCAGCCTGTTACTACAAAGTCAGCAGCACCGCTGTTTAAAAGAATAGCAGCAAGGATACCGTTCTGTACGTATGTAAGCTGTGCTTTATCATCAGCTGAGTACATACCATAATTATCAACTGTATGTCCCTTGCTTTCTGCAACCTTCTTAAGTGATGCATAAATCATTTCATTCTTTGCAGCCTGGCTGTTTTCATTAATTAATGCGATTCTCATTATGAAATCTCCTCTTTTCTTATATTCTATATAAACTATAAGCTGTGGGTCTGTTTTTGTCAAATGTGTATACTGAAATAATACATTTACCAAATGCGTACTTATGTGTTATATTATACAGAACGAATTAAGTTGAAAGAGGTTAGATAATATGGCTGAAAATAAAGATTCCCAGGCAGCATTTATGGAGGCTGTTGGAAGTATTAAAGAATACGCCAAGGTTAATGGCAATATTGTTACAAGAGAGGATGTACACAGCTTTTTTAAAGATATGGCATTAGATGATGCCAAATTCCAGATGATTTCAGGATATCTGATGGCTAATGGAATTAAGATACAGGGCGAAGACAGCGTAGATAATGAATTCTTAAAGCTGATGGAAAGTGCCTCAGATGATAATATTGATGAGTCAGGACAACATATTTCTAAGGAAGAACAGGAAGATAAGAAGGTTGCGGATGATATTGTAAGTCATCTTGATTACGAAGAGGACGAGAAGTATCTGAAGATATATCTTCAGGATATATCAGGAATACAGCCTATGACAGATGTTACAAGGTCATATCTTCTTATGAATATAGTTGAGGACAATGATAAAGAATCACTAAAACTGCTTACAGAAAGTTATCTTGAAAAGATTGCGTCATGGATAGAACCATTCAGAGGAAAGGGCGTTCTTGCATGTGACCTTGTACAGGAGGCCAATCTGGCTATGACAGCATATATAGGACAGCAGGAATGGCTTAATAATTATGAGTGGAAGGATAAGATTAAAGAAGGAGGACAGGAAGACCTTCTTAATGTGCTTAAAGGAATTGACGAAACAGTTAAGGAGCTTATTGAAGGCAGTCTTAATATGCTTATAGATGAACAGACGGATGTTAATATGGTTTCGGGAAAAATTCTCAATAAAGTCAATCTTGTAAATGACTGGGGAATAAGACTTAAAGAAGAATTAGGAAGAAAACCTACGGTGGAAGAAGTAGCAAAGAACATGGGAGTCGCAGAAAATGTGGTACTTGAGGCTATCAGGCTTTCAAGTGAAACAATTGAAGATATCAAGTATGAAAAGACGGTTCCTAAAGAATAATTGATTAATAAAATTAATATATACACGATTTCGAGAAAAATTTAACAATTTTTTATTGATTTTAATTAGGGCATGGTATAGAATTAAAAAGAATTTTGTAATATTTACAAGAAATTATAAGAAAAGAGGTTTATGTAAGATGGCAAAAATCGATTTAAGCAAGTATGGCATCACAGGTGCTACAGAGATCGTCTACAATCCTTCTTATGAATTATTATTCGAGGAAGAGACTAAGTCTACTAACGAAGGTTATGAAGTTGGTAAGGAAAGCGAACTTGGAGCTGTTGATGTTATGACAGGTATCTATACAGGTCGTTCTCCTAAAGACAAGTACATTGTTGTTGATGAGAACTCTAAGGACACTGTATGGTGGACATCAGATGAGTATAAGAACGATAACCACCCAATGTCAGAAGATGTATGGGCTAAGGTTAAGGACATCGCTAAGGCAGAGCTTTCTAATAAGAAACTTTTCGTAGTTGATGCATTTTGTGGAGCTAACAAGGACACAAGAATGGCAGTTCGTTTCATCGTTGAAGTTGCTTGGCAGGCACATTTTGTAACTAATATGTTCATTAAGCCAACAGCAGAAGAACTTGAGAACTTCGAGCCAGATTTCGTTGTATATAATGCTTCTAAGGCTAAGGTTGAGAACTATGCTGAATTAGGCCTTAACTCAGAGACATGTGTTGCATTCAACATTACAAGCCATGAGCAGGTAATCATTAATACATGGTATGGTGGAGAGATGAAGAAGGGTATGTTCTCTATGATG
>OLHA01001154.1_pt1 | contig 14590 bp, 16 predicted proteins | sample 1605961 | NCBI WGS metagenome assembly OLHA01 (sample SAMN03283288) | human gut metagenome | biome: human-associated habitat; material: feces | host: Homo sapiens | place: Peru | collected 2012
TGCCGTCCAGCACGCCGAGGTTGCAGTCGGAATCGTAGTACTTCTTGATCGCCATGATAGTGTTCTCCTTTTTGTTTCTTAAGTTTATATTTTATCATAGTTTTGCATTAATTTATATGGTAAAATTAATAGGAAAAGAGGTATTTATGCATTTTTATGAATTAATAAAGAATTTAACTAGTGATAAAAAAACTATTATATATGTAGATATGGATGGTGTAATTGCTGCTTATGAGATAGGTAAACCACTTGAATTTGTAAATAAAAGACCACTTACTTCTAATATTCAAACATTAAGTAGATTATGTGATTTAAAGAATGTAGAATTACATATATTATCTGTATGCAAATTAGATAGCCAGGTAAATGATAAGAATGAATGGCTTAATAAGTATGCACCTTTCTTTGATAAAAGTAATAGAACAATTATTTCAAAAGAAAGTAATCCAGGTTTATTATCAAAAAATTTAAAACTTAATTATTTAAAGTCTTTAGATAGTGATAAACAAATTATATTTATAGATGATGATAATGAAATATTAAAAACTATACATAAAGAACTTACTAATATAATATTATTTCAAGATTCAGAATTAATTGATTAAGGAGTGTATATGGTAAGTTATGAGGAAATATTTTTTTGATAATGAACTTATAGAATTAATTCACTCATTTGAGAGTAAAAGACTTGATATAGTTAATGATGGAATATAGTGGCTTTGAAGTTGAATTTTGTGATGAGATTAAGAAATACTATATTAATTATGATGAAGTAAATATTAGTGTTTTGAAGAAACCCCATATTACTGCTTCAATAGCTATTGGTGCAAGTGGAATGAATACTAAGAATCTTAAATTTATTTCATTAAAAAAACCAATAAAAATTGTTGGTAGATTTGGTTATTGGATTAAAGATGGTAACAATGAATATTTATCATTTGATCCTTTTTTTGATAAAGTAAAATCTTAATAATAAGAGTTTTTGTAAAAAATGATAATAAAAAAATCCTTGTTTAAGGACTTTTATTGACTTTATTGGTGCGAGTGTCGTAGATATCTACAACTTTTTTATTAATCTTGGAGATAACTCCTCAACTCTTTTTATATCACCATTTTCGTTAACATATATTGTCTTAAAACCTAGTGATTTAGGAACATCAATATCCAATCTTTTATCATCACCAACTATTACACATTCACTTGGTTGGTATATTCCTTGAGCCTGTCTATAAGCTAATTCATTTGGTTTTATAATACTTTCTCCATAATATTCACTAAAATAATCATTGATTCCCATAGCAGTTAATCTATTTCTTTGTGATTCTTCAAAATAATTAGATAATAATACTAGTTCATATTCATTCATTGCTGCTAGCATTGATTTAATTTTTTCAGCATTTTCAGGAATTGCTTTTCTTAATTCCTGAAAGAATATTTCTAAAAAATGATTATCTAATTTACATCCTAATTTATCACCAAAGAATTTTAAGTATAGATTTCTATCATAGCTATTATATGTTTTTTCATACTCTTTAATATTTAACAAAAATTGTTTTGTCTTTTCTATGTCTTCAATGCCATATTTTTTAAGTGTATTTGCTACATAAGATAAAAAATCTATGCCAGTAATCAAAGTATCATCGATATCAAATATTATTCTTTTTATCATAAAACCACCTAACATTAAATAGATGATTATATTATATTATATAAATTAATCTTTGTATATTATTTTGTTTTGACAAAATATTTAACCCCCTAGGTATTTTGACATTAATATGAAAATACTATGGTTTATTATATATAATAGAAAAATATAGTAAAACTATTAGGTCACGAATAAATGTTTGGTATAATTTTATCAGGAACATTTAATATGAGTGTCGTCCTCCAGTCTTGAAAAAGGAAGGAGGTAAATATCAATGAAAAAAAAGAGTTTATGTGATTAAACTCCTAAGATACATCTATATCATTTTATCACTTCATATCTTATTGGTATTAGTAATAAAAAAATAGACACTCATCTGCTTAGATAGAGTGTCCAACTTAATTAATTGAGGCGACATTCACTTGCAACTTTAAGTGTTCCTTTTTTTATTTTATGCAAGTTTTCTTGCTAAATACATAATAACATAAAAAAAGAACTTTTTGCAAGTTCTCTTTATATAAAGTTCGAATAGTTCGAACAGATTCGTCACTGGTGCAAGAGAAGGGAATCGAACCCTCAAGGTATTACTACCGGCAGATTTTGAGTCTGCTGCGTCTACCAGTTCCGCCACACTTGCGTTAGTTATACTTGCATCCTCATAAAGTATAACATAATAAATGATAAATCTCAAATATTTATTTGATAATTTCAATATCTTTAACAAAATATAATGGATATTCATAATTAGGGTTATCATTAATATTAATCATTATGTTTCCTAACTGATAGTCTATGATAATTCCTGTTATTGATTCATTATTTTTATTTGTGATTTTGCATTCTTTATTAATAAAAGTATTATCAAATTCTTTATTATAATAGTTTTTAAATTCTTCAATACTTTTTAATTTAGTTGTTGGTATTTCTTCTTTGTAAGGTACTTCATGCATAGTTTCTGTTTCTTTCATACCATCATTAAATACATCTACATATAAAGTGTTATCTTTGAAAGCTAATAATTTACCACGAAAAGTAGAGTAATATTTATCATCAATAAATAAATTATAAATAATATATTTTCCGACTAGATTTTTAATATTTTTAAAATCATCTTTTATTTCAAAAAAATTCTTATTCATTATTTCTCCTTATTGTTTAACCAATCATAATCAGATATTTTTTCATTATTAGCCCCATTTGTATCATTTTCTATATTTACTGATATTCCCCAAAGAATAGTTTCTTTTAACTCTTCAGTTATATTTAATTCATCTAATGTTTTAATACTTCCTAAAACTATTTGTTTGTTATTATCTATAAAAGATTTAATTATTTTTGTTAATTTATCTTTTTCTTCGCTTGAAAGATTTTCAATGTTATCTATTATTAATACTTCAGTATTATCTTTTATATTATTGATGTCATAGCTAACTTTATGATTAGTTTCTTCTAATTCGTTTGCTATTGCATTTAATAGGTGAGTTCTTTCTAAATTGTTACCACTAATAAAAAATGATGAATATTTTTTTCCTGGTTGTTTTGCAACTTCTTTTGATATAGTGAATGCTAAATTGTTTCCTTTAGTAGTTTTAAAATTATTAAATTTATATTCTTTATTTTTCATTTCTTCCTCCATTAATATATTTCTACAATATCATCTAAAATATTGTTAAATTCCTTGTTTATGTTTATTACAAAATATTTAAGTTCATCATAGTTAACGTTACCATTATAATAATATAATTCATTATTATTTAGAAGTATTTTCCCAATAGTTTTAGCATTATTTGTATAACACTCTTTATGCTTGATACCTCTAATATTCTTAGTAGCAATTAAATAATTCTTATTAAGTAAACAATTATTCAATTTAATTAAGTCATTATTATTTTTTATAATTTTTTTGTTAAATAGATATTCTATTATTTTTAAACTGCATTGTTTAAAACTACAATTTATACCATTAAAAGTACATTTAATTTTTAGAATTTCTTTTTTGATTAGATTTTTTGTTTCATTATTATCTGAAATCTTATATAAATTATAATAATAAATGAGTAATATATTTTTGTTTTCTTTATAGAATTCATTATTAGTTTTAAGAGCATCTATTAAGAAATTACCATATTTTTGTTTTAAACTATGTGTTAGCTCTTTTCCTAGTTTTGTAATTGGTATAATAATATCTTCGTTAGACAATCCAATGAAATTAAATAGTTTACTGAAACTAGATAGATAAGAATCTAAACTAATAATATTTTCTTTTTTATTATTGCATTTATAACTGCATGGTTCAATTACATAATCAATTAGTTCTTGATAATTAATACATATATACTTATCATCTTCTTTAAAGTTTGGTTCTTTTTCTAGTGATAAGAATACAAATATATAGTTAATATCTTTGCTTTCTTCTTTATAATAGTTATAGTATCTTTGACATTGATTATCATGTTCAGTAGATAGGAGCTTGTTTTCTAATATAATACTATAATTTTTATTGTTGATGGTAGATTCTATAAGTAAATCTAACTTGCTGTTTTTATTTAGAACTACTTGGGAATATACATTTATATTTTCTATTTTATAGTTATTCAATTCTTCAATGTTTATTGCTACTTTAGCGTTATCTTTAACTATTAGTAATTCTAGAAGTTTTTTTAGTGGGTAAGTATCAAGTGAATATGGATTATCTTTTATAAATAAAGATTTTAATATATTTGTATGAATGTCTTCTAATCTAAAAAAGTCTAATTGGTCAAATATGTTATAACTCATATAGTAATTATTAAATTCTATCCATTCCTTGCTTTGTTTAATATGAGTATTTTCTTCCATAATAATCTCCTTTGCTATAGTGTACATCACCTTAAATATATTTACAAGATTATTCATTAATTAATGGTGTTAATGTTTTTTCCCATTTGATAATAATATTCATAATTTCTTCTGGCACTTCTTCGTTGTATCTTGTTTTTGCTTGAACGACTTTGTTGCTCCTAACTTCAATAGTGATAAATGATTTATTAATATTATTTTTATATCTCATAAAGTATATTTGACATTCATTGTTACTTACCATATCGCAATATGTTCTTACACAGTTAGATTGTTGTGAGCTTTCATCTATAAGACTATTTATGCTGTTTGCAGGAAATATTATGTATTTATCATCTTCATATTTATTTATAGAAAGAATATTTGATAAATTTTTAATACGTTTATTAGTAAGTGGATCTTTTGATATTACCATATCGTTTGTAATTTTATCATGGCTTTTAATAAAATCTTTCGGAAATAGAATAGAGTGGTCTTTTAAATTTAGTTTCATTTCTTCAGAGCATCTTATGTAGTCACCATATTCATGTAAGTTATTTAAAGTTAATTTTTGCTCTTTTAGATAATTTAATACTTTGTCTAAGTTAGTATACTTTAATATCAATTCTATTAGACTTAGATTATTTTTTATAAAGTTTAACATAGTTAAATTAGTTGTTGGATATAGTTTTAATGCTTCTAATTCTAGGTAATCTATATTTATATCTTTCATGAATTCATAATATTTTTTGGGTATGCCAAATGTATTTTTAAAACTACCACTATATTTAATGTCAGAACTACTATGGATGGCTAACTCATATAGATTTAATTTTACTAAATATTCAAATTCTTTATAATATACTGGATAGAATGTAATACTTGATAGACTAAAATAATGCCTTTTAAGATATTCTTTTAAAGTCCATATATTACTATATTTATATAATTTAGTATTTTTTAAATCATCTAGGTTATCTATATATAAATATTGATGTTCAAATGTATTAAATTCATATTCATCTAGTAAATCAAAGTCTTTATCATTTATTTCTTTAGTTGTTTCTCTGAATCTAGTAATTGTTTCTTCTAGTTCTTTGTATTCTATATGTTTATTTTCTGTTATATTTATAATTTTTGTTGGTAAGATTTGATAAATAGTTTTAATACTTATTTTACTTTGTTTAAAAGGGTAGAATGACATAGGATTTAAATAATTTATATCTTCACATAATAAATAGAGCAATATATCATCGTTACAAATATCAAATACATAATAGTATATATAATCATTTAATCTTTTTATTTTATCATTTTTTGTAAATGTCTTATGACATTTTTGACATTTATGTTCTTTTGTGAGTTTTTCCATATGTAAAGGACAATAATATGTATTATCTTTTTCATCATAAAATGATATAGAATCAGATGTCTTATTAATAAAATCTTTTATATTTTGTGGTATGTCTCCTACTGTTTTCCAGTAGCTTATTGGTTCTTCTATAATACTATCAAATTTATCATTGAATTTTAATGAGTTCATAAAATCACGCTTTCTTTAAATAATATTCTATATCACTTATGTTGTATTTACAAGAAACATGAAATAAATCTTTTTATTAATTTAAAAACTATGTTATAATTTAGTTAGAATGGATGGTAATTATGGAGAATAGTCAAGATAATCAAGTAAATAATACTAATAAAGAAAATGAAACTTCTAGTATTGAAATGGTTGAATTTTCTAATGATACTAGTGAGAAAGGAATATTAAGTGATGATACTGCTACTACTGAACCACAAAATGATTTTAGTGATAAAACAATAGATGCAGTTGATAAACTTATAAATACTAAAGATTATACTAAATATTTTGGAAGTGATGAAGTAAATGAATATAAGATATATGCTATACTTTGTTATATTCCTTTAGTTGTTTTATATTTTAAATATTTTATGAAAATGGATACTAAATCTAAATATATGGCATTTCATATTAATCAGGGTATAAATGTAACATTATTTTGGACTTTTACATTTATTGTTTCTAAAATCCTATATGCTTTATTTACTAAGACTTATTTAATGAGTGAGGTAACACCAGGATGGGTTAGCTTTATATCTTATGTATTATATTGTATGTCTATAGTGTTAAGTGTCGTTGGAATATGTAGAACTTATAAATCTAAATCACAAAACTTACCAATTATAGGTAAATATAAATTTGTTAAATAGCACGTATGTGCTTTTTATTTTGTAAATAAAATGTAATTTAAATATTAATTATTAAAAATTATGATATTATATAGTAGGAGAGTGATTTATGAGAGATGTAGGAACAGTTGTTAGAGGAATTAGAACACCTATCATAAAAGAGGGCGATGATCTAGCAAAAGTAGTAGTCGATTCTGTTCTTAATGCAAGTAAAAGTGAAAACTTTGAACTTGAAGATAAAGATGTAATTGGTATTACTGAAGCTGTAGTAGGTATCAGTGAAGGAAACTTTGCTACATTAGATCAAATAGCAGCTGATGTTAAAAAGAAATTTAATAATAGTGAACATTTAGGACTTGTTTTTCCAATTTTAAGTAGAAATAGATTTGCTGTATTATTAAGTGCATTTGCTAGAAGTACTAAAAAGATAACTTTATTATCTAGTTATCCTTCAGATGAAGTAGGAAATGATATTCTATTAAGAGAGGACTTAATTAAATATAGAGTTAATCCATCAGTTGATTTAATTACTGAAAATGAATATAAAGAAAGATTTAGTCATTTTAAACATATATTTACTGGTGTTAATATGTATGAAGTATATCGTGATTTAGTATTAAAAGAAGGTTGTGAATTTGAAATGGTATTCTCAAATAAACCTGAAGATATTTTAAGATATACTAATGATGTTATTGCTTGTGATATTCATACTAGAAATGAAACTAAAGCTAGAATAGAAAAAGATGGAGTAGATGCTAAAGTTCTTACACTTAGTGATATATTAAATGAAAGTGTTGATGGTAGTGGATATTCACCATATGGACTTTTAGGAAGTAATCGTTCTACTGAAGAAAGAGTTAAACTATTCCCTAGAACTGGAAATATTTTAGTAAATAAAGTACAAGAATTAATCAAAGAGAAAACTGGTAAAACAGTTGAAGTTATGGTTTATGGGGATGGAGCATTTAAAGATCCTGTTGGTAAGATTTGGGAACTAGCAGACCCAGTAGTAAGTCCTGCTTATACAAGTGGATTAGAAGGAAGTCCAAATGAAATAAAACTAAAATACTTTAGTGAAAATAAATTTAAAGATTTAAAGGGTGAGGAACTAAAACGAGCTATGATAGAAGAAATTAGAACAAAAGATTCTAAGCTTAAAGGTTCGATGGCTACACAAGGTACTACACCAAGACGTTATACAGATTTATTAGGTAGTTTATGTGATTTAACAAGTGGAAGTGGAGATAAAGGAACTCCAGTTGTACTAATTCAAAGATATTTCACTAACTATAGTAATGAATAGTAAATATTAAATAGTTTCTATACTGAAACTATTTTTTTGTGGTAAAATGAGTTTGGTGAAGTATATGCGTATTAATAAATTTAAAAAAGTTGGAAAAAATAAATATAAGATATTCTTAGATACTACTGAATTAACTCTTTATGAAGATATTATTTTAAAATATGATTTATTATTAAAGAAAGATATAAGTTTAGAGAGTATTGATAAATTAATAGATGAGAATAGCTATTATGATGCTTATAATATGGCACTTAATTATATTGAAATTAAACTTCGTAATAGAAAAGAAATAGTAGAATATTTAAAGAAAAAAGAGTTTAATACAAAGTGTATAGATTATGCATTAGAGAGACTTGATAAATTAAATTTACTTGATGATAATAGATATACTGAAGCTTATATTAATGATAAAATACTTCTTAGTAATGATGGACCTTTTAAAATTAGAAAATCTTTGATTGAACTTGAAATAGATGAAGATATTATAGATTCATATTTATCTAAAATAGAAGATTATGTATGGAAAAGTAAACTTTCGAAATTAATTAATAAAAAGAAGTCTATTATGAAGAGTAAAAGTTATTATATGTTTATAACCAAGATGAAAAATGATTTATATAATATGGGATATGACAAATATATGATTGATGAATTACTTTCAAATATTGAATATTCTAGTGATGCTTTAAGTAAGGATTTTGATAAAGCAAATAGAAAGTTTAAAGGGGATAAAAACAAGATAATTTCTTCATTACTTAGAAAAGGTTATAGTTATGATGAAATAAATAGTAATTTTAAATAATGCTTTTAAATGCATTATTTTTTTGTTATACTTTAAGAGAAGATAGGTGAAGTGAAGTGAATATACTAGGCATTTGTCAAAATGGTGATGTGTTATCTGTTTTTAGAATAGTAAATATGGCTATTTTGATAATTAAAATAGCTGTACCAATATTACTTATTGTTATTGGTATGGTAACTCTTATGAAAACTATAAAGGTTGGAAATGAAGACTTACTTGCGAAAGCTAAAAAACAACTTATTAATAATTGTATTGCAGCAGTTATTATATTTTTAATACCAACTCTTGTTAATGTTATTGTTAGAACTAATGGTGTAGAAAATGGATATAAAGATTGTTTAACTTCTGCGACGCCTGATGGTATAACTGCTGCGTATGTATCAACTATGGATACATTACTTGCTAAGGCTGAGGAAACTAAAACATATAATGATTATTATGCTGCTGTTAATGCTCTTACTAAAATTAAAGATAAAACTTTAAAGGAAGATTATAGTAATAGGTTAGCTGTTTTATATGAAGATATAAAAGCAAAGATGGAAGCAGAAAATGATAAAGATAAAACTACTGGTGATGTTACTGGTTCTGGTAATTTAACTATACCTGGGTCTTCTTCTTCTAATGGTAGTTCTGCTTGTAATAAAAATGTATGTAATAGTTCTGAACCTGATCCTAGTTCAGCACTTAATTGTTGGACAAGTATTATAAATGTTTCTAATTTTACTTTTCCAAAGGATGAAGCAACAGGTAAACCTTTAGGGGCATGGCCTAAAAATGCTAGTTCAGTTCCAACACAATTAACTGGATATACTACTTATCATGGTGGCAAACTTATAATTCCGACTACTCCTGTTAGTGGTAAATATGGTACTGTTTATGAACATACTGGTATAGATATAATGGCTTCTTTTGGCACGCCAGTTTATTCTCCTGTTGATGGACAACTTGAGTATTCTGAATGGGGTCATACTTCAAATAAAAGTGGAACCGAAACTGCATATACTGTTTCTATTAAGACAGATGATTATATAACTTTTGAAGGACAAAAAGGAAACAGATTCTTTTTAACACATATGAGTGGAATAAGATATAGATGTAGTTATGGAAATTGTAATAGAAAAATTAAAAAAGGTGAGTTGGTTGGATTTACTGGAAATGCTCAAGGAGGTTCTTGTGGAAATGCAGGTTGGGCACCTCACTTACATATGACAATCTATGCTGATGATAATTATAGTGGTGGTTTTTCAACTGCTAGAACTGAAAGATTATATGGACTTACAAGTGGTAAAGAGATAAAGGCAGGAGGATAATATGAAGAAATTTTTGATAATATTAATAATCATGTCTTTACTTACAGGATGTGGTATAAAAAAGAATAATGAGTATTATAAGAACGTATCTGATACAGTAATTTCATTTTATAGAAGTTCTAATTATAAAAAAAGTGATTTTAGTTCAAATGATGTAAAAGCGCTTGATGAGTATTTAAGTACTTTAACTCATAAAAATCAAGAAATAGATATTACAAAATTTGTAAATGAAGCTACTACTAAAACTAATGAAAAAAATACTAAAGGTGTTTATACTAGAGATAATAAATGGTTTATTAAGTATGAGGATTTAAAATTTGAAAGTCACAATGATATAGAACCTTATGCTGTTATTAACTGTGAAGGGAAGACATTTACATTATTTAGTAGTCTATTTTATCCTGATTATGATGACACTAGAAAAAATAGAGTTTATAACTATGTATATGTAGGCAGTCAAATAGAAAAGAATACTAGAAAATATGCTTATCGATCAAGTTATGATGGCTCTGGAGTTATTGTTCTACTTGAACTTAAAAATAAGGATATTGTAAACATATTTACTATCTATGAAAATGTTAATAAGTTTGTTTCAAGTGATAATACAAATAATAATAGTGGAGCATTAAGAATTATAATAATACTTTTTATAGTTGTAGCTGGAGTATTTTCAATTTATAAATTATATAGAAGTACTAAGAACTAATTATATTAGTTCTTTTTATTTTACATTTTTTTATTCAAATGTTATAATATCGATTATTACAGGAGGGAAAGTTTTATGCATTTTAATGTCTTAGAATTAAATAAAAGATTAAAAAAGTTAGAATCATTACTAGTTTCTACGACAGATGTTAATAGAAGAATAGAACTTTCTCGTGATATACGTTCTTTAAAAGTATTAATTAATTATGTTTCAGGTTCTAAATATATAATTTCAACATCTGAAAAAAACTTTGATGAAAGTGTTTTAGATAAAAATAATGAATTAATAGAATTTTTTAATAGGAATGTTTCTAAGATATATAATTCATTATATTGTTATTCATTAGGATTTAGACTTCCATGGAGAATAATTAGAGATACTAAAATGAATGACATTGAATATATAAAGCTTGTTGAATCATTTTTAAGAACATATGATAAAAATTTATTTGAATTATATCAATTCTTAAAGAGTAGTGAGAGGATAGAACTTAATCCTAAAAGTTATACTGATAATAAGGGTGCGATAGGTTTAAATATACATTTAACTAGTATGAATGAATCATTTGTTCTTGCTAGATGGAATAATAAACTTAGTACTGCTTCTGTTTTACCTCATGAGTTAGGACATGCTTTTTTAATGAATGGTACTACTTCCACTAGGGGATTAGTTAATAAACATGGTTCTATCTTTTTTGAAGCCTATTCAGTATTTTTAGAATATATATTTTTTGATTATTTAAGAAATACTAAGTATTATAAAAATGCTATTAGAGAAGAATATAACAAATTAGATGGTTTTTTAGCTTTAGCAGATTATCAATATAGTACGATATTACAATTAAGTGATATGACTGTTCATGGGGATGATTTATATACACAAGATGGAAAAATTGCAAATGTATATTCTGCTAGACTTGTTCTTTCTAATGTTTTAGCTATGTATTTTGTTGATTTATATAGAAATGATAAAAAGAAATTTAAAAAGAAGATTTCAAGTTTTTTTGAGATGTTTGGATATGCTAGTGAAGAAGAATTAATATCTTATTTTAATTTGAAAACTATTGCTGAAGGAAGTAAACATGTTGTTAATAATTATATGAGAACTTATAGACAATAAAAAATGAGCTTAGCTCATTTTAGATAATTTTTGTATTGTTTTATAGTAGTTGATCTACTTATTCTTACTCTTGGGAGCTTATATTTATTAGCTCCTTTTTTTACTCTTCCAGAATTAATTGTAAATGCTAGTTCAAACTTTGAATCTTTTAATGCTTTTATAAAGTCATCGCTATAGTGTCCGAAAGGATAAGCAAATATTTTAGGATTGTCTTGTAGTTTTTCTTTAGAGACTTCTAAATCGTCATATATTTCTTTATATGTTTTACACATAGCAGCGCCATCCCATTTTGTTTTGGTACAGCTTCTTTTATGAAGAGAATCGGTGTGTGATTGCATATCTAGATAATCTTTATTTAAAAAGTTTTTCCATACAGTTTTATTTGTTATTACAAATGATGTTATTGGAACTTTATATTTTAGTGTAATAGGGTAAGCTATATTATAGAATGATGCAGTTCCATCGTCATCTGTTAATATTACACTTTTTTCAGGTAAGTCTATTTTTTTGTCTATATAGTTATTTAATTCTTCCCAGGTTGGAAAATAGTAATTATTATCAACTAAGAATTTGATTTGTTCTTCAAAGTTTGTTTTTGAAATATAATTGTGATTATTTGGCTTTTTTGTTATATCTTCATTTTTTGTATCATCGAAGAACCAGTGATACATCAGTACTGGAATGCCTTTTGTATTCTTTTTTTGAACATTTATTGTTGTTTCCAGCGATGTTTCATTATTTGAAGAGTCTTTAACTTTATATGTTACTTTGTATAGTCCTTCTTTTTTAGTGTTAACTTCGCCAATTATTTCTACTTTATCAGTTATGTCTCCATCTAAGTTATCTATTGCTTTTACATCTTTTAAATTAATACTACCATTTAATAAGACATAACTATTTATATTTCTATTTAATTTTATTGTTGGGGCTTCTATATCTTTTACTTCTATAGTTCTTTCTATTTGTGTTTCGTTGTTTGAAGAATCTTTAACTTTATATATAATTTTATATTTTCCTAATTTAGTATTATCAATATTATTTATTATTTCTACTTTATTTGTTATGTATCCATCTAGATTATCTATAGCATTATATCCTTCTTCAATATAATTTGTTTTATAATTTATAGTTTGATTCTTTTCACCATTTAAAGTAATTATTGGTTTATCATCATCAATAACGTGTACATTTATTTTTTTAGTTTTATTTATTGCATGTTTTTCATGTGATTTAAGTTGTAGTTCATAATTTCCTGGTTTATTAAAATCAACATTTTCTTTTATATCAAGTTCTATATTTTTATTTCTAAGCTTTCCATGCAATTCTTTAAAATTATAATTTGTTTTAACTTTTATTGTCAAATCACTTATATTAATTTTAGTAACGAATAAATAATCTATTATTAGAAAGAGTAGTGATGCTGTTACTAAAATTAGTAGAATAGTTATTATTTTCTTCTTCATTGTTATCACCTTTTTAATTGTATCATATAGTTACTTAAGTGCATTAAAAAAACATTGTAATTTACAATGTTTTGGTTTAATTAGTTACTTGATGAAGACTTTGCTTGATTTTCATATTGAAGTATTAATTTTTCAAATTGTTTTTCAAGATCTGTATCTTCAAATTTCATATTGTTTTTTTCTCTTAATGCTTTTAATGCTTTTACTGAGAAACCAGTTTCATTAGCTATTTCTTTACCAATAGTTGTTTTGATTTCTTTAGTTAATTCCTCATTTAATTCAGCTTTTTTATCTTGAGAAGTTCTATATACAATGTGATATCCATAACTTGATTTAACTGGTGAAGTAGAGTAACTACCATCTTTTAAATTCTTTAATGCTTCGAATACTTCATCTGCATAATCACCTGTATTAATTTTTCCAAGTGAACCGCCTTTAGATGCTGTAGTTGAATCTTTAGAATATTCTTTAGCTAACTTAGAGAAGTCTTCTCCTTTTTTAAGTTTTTCAATAACTTCTTTAGCTTTATCATATGCTTTTTGTTCAGCTGCTTTCTTTTCTTCTTCAGTAGCTCCATCTTTTGTATCTACTGTAATAAGAATATGACTAGCATCAATATCTCCTACAACTTCTGTTTCATAGTATTCTTTGATTTGCTTTTCAGTAACTGTTTCTTCAGCATATTCTTTTGTCCATAAACTTCTCTTATAATTTAATGATAGGTAATCTCTAAATTCTGATTCATTTTTTAAACCATAGTAGTAAGTTAAATATAAATCGAAGTCTGCATTAACTTTTTTTGCGGCTTCTTTTGTATTTTTAACTGTTTGATTAATATAACTTTTTTCTTCAGTTGAAGTTTCATATTTTTCATTTAATAGTTTACTATCTATTAAATTCATTAATCTTTCAGCACCATATGATTCTTTTAAACTATTATATAGTTCATCAGAACTTATTCCTCCTTCAGTAAATGTTACTACTGCGTTTTCACCATTAGTTAGTTTTACGTTGTTACAACCAGCAAGTAAAAATACACATGCAAGAACAAAAAATATTTTTTTCTTCATATTTTCTCAATATCCTCCTAACTCTTATTATGATAGCAAAAACTCATATAAAATACAAGTAATTATCATACACAAAAACCGCTAAATAACATACTATAAGAGTGTAAAGATAAAAAAGGAGGAATGTTTTATGAATAC
>OLHA01001155.1_pt1 | contig 14579 bp, 12 predicted proteins | sample 1605961 | NCBI WGS metagenome assembly OLHA01 (sample SAMN03283288) | human gut metagenome | biome: human-associated habitat; material: feces | host: Homo sapiens | place: Peru | collected 2012
TGGGGCAAAAAGACGGCTGCGGCTCGCAGACACAATTGCGCGGTGTTGCCTTAATTGTTTTTCTTTTGTGTAATCGTTATTCTTGTAGGTATTCGTTATCTTAATGGGTAATCGTTATTCTTTTAGGAAAATCCCAGAAAAATGGTTCTATTAGAACTAAGCGCTTGTTCTGTTAGCTTCTGTATAGGGTCATACGCCCTGAGTACTATGTGGAAAACAGCCACCCGGCTATTGTTCAGCCTTGGGAGTTTGCCATTGTTCAGTCAGAGATCAAGCGCAGGCGCTCCCTTCCCAGACGATATAGCGGCCAGAGTGTATTGGCAACCCATATCATTTGCGGAGACTGCGGTGACTATTATGGCTCCAAGACCTGGCACTCCACCTCCAAGTACCACCGGACCATCTGGCAATGTAACAGCAAATTCTCTGGAGATAAGAAGTGCCATACGCCCCATCTGGACGAAGAGAGAGTCAAGACCGCATTCCTCACCGCTTTCAATACCCTCATCGAAAACCGGGTAGGAGGGGGTGGCTAACCCCTGTCCTCCCACACCACCGCTCATGCGGTTCCGCGAGCGGCGGTTCAGTCATCAAAGAGATGTGCCTTTGCCTTGGGCTGCTTATCCGCAACAGCTCTGCGGTTCTACCCTTTTCTTTCGGCTTCCAGCCTACCAGAAAACTGTGTGATTGTGTTGGGTCTATATTCCGAAGCCATTCGTTTCAATGATGCTTTTATAATGATACCCAGACTTTTTGATGATACGATTTCCTGTTTTGAAGTCCACATATACAAGACCAAAACGGGGATCATAGCCTTCGGACCATTCGAAGTTATCCATCAGTGACCAATGCTGATAGCCGATCACAGGGACACCTTCCGCAATTGCCTGCTTGAGATCATGCAGGTATTCATCCATATAATTAATGCGGATATCGTCGCACACTTCACCGTATTCATTGACGGTGTCCAGATTGGACATACCGTTCTCCGTGATCATAATGGGAACACCGTACCGCTCATAGAGGAAGCGTACCGTCCAGTACATACTTCTGCCGTCAATGACCCAGCCCAGAGAATTTTTCGGCAGGTTCGTGGTATCCACCTTTTTGTCGCCGCCCCAGTCCGAGTAATTGAAGGCGGAATAGTTGTTGATTCCGATGAAGTCCAGCTTTACCTGGATATCTTTCATATCACGCTTGCGGGAATGGTAGATGCCATATGCCTGCACAGGTTTGCCCAGCAGGATCGGGTCCATCCACCAGCGGTTGTTCATGGTGCCCATGCCCTTGTAGAAGGACTTCTTCCGTGCCTGTTCCACAGAATCAAGATCGTTTTCGTTTTTCGGGATAAACGCACCTGCGGCAAATGCCAGGCCCACCTTGGGTGGTGTCTTTGCCTTCTCCCGGATCAACTTTACCGTTGCGGCATTGGTCAGCATGAAATTGCGGCTGATCTTTGGGAAGCACAGATAATCCCTCTGGAAGGGCGCATGGATGCCCTGCATATAGCCGTTCATCAGGAAGCATTGAGGTTCATTGAAGGTAATCCAATACTTCACCCGGTCAGAGAAGGCATCAACGACAACAGCGGCATATTCTAAGAACCGATCCCGGATCTCAAGGGTTTTCCAACCGCCCTTCTTATCCATCCAAACAGGCAGATCCCAGTGGTACAGGGTGATCAGCGGCTCAATACCTGCGGCCAATAATTCATCGATCAACGCGCTATAAAAGGCAATGCCCTTCTCATTGACCTTTCCCTCTTCCGGAATGATTCGGGACCAGGACAGCGAGAAACGGTAGGACTTCAGTCCCAGCTCTTTCATAATCGCTACATCTTCCCGGAAACGATGGTAATGGTCACAGGAGGTGTGACAGTTTTCTCCGTTATGGATCTTATTCTCCGGTGCAACATCCCAAATACTGGGGGTTCTTCCGTCTTCATTCCAGCCGCCTTCAATCTGGGCAGAGGCTGTGGCTGCGCCCCATAAAAAATCTTTGGGAAATACTGATTCTCTCATAATGGATCCTCCTTCGAGAATGTAATGGTCTTCAGGTCGATTCTGCCCTTACCGCGGAATCGCAGATACAGGGCATGGGTACCGCTCAGGGCAACCTTGCCACTTGCCTGTGTCCAATGCAAAGACGGCTGAATCGGGATTGTACCGATGGAATTGCCATTTTCCTGCATCCGAACTTCTATAACGCCCTCTCCGGCACCGCGATAGGTGGTGCCGATTTTTTGTATGCCCTGGAAGTCTAAATACTTGTAGCCAAGTTGCGTGTTATCCACCAGATCAGAAACATACACCTCTCCCTCGGATTCATCGATCCGGGGTAGGGTTTGCTGCTTGCCGATGCCCAGTTTGGTGGGTTTGACCGTAGTGAGGTTGCAGGCATAGACAGCAGGGATCTCCCCCTTGGTCGGGATGGGCTTTCCTGACAAGCCATGGGTGGTGATCTCCACCTGGGGGATGCTACCGTCCGGCAAAATCTCGATAGGCTCGGCGCAGGCCTGCCGAGAGAAATCCGTATTGTTGGTACAGCGGTGGTAGAATACATACCATTTTCCATTGATACATTCGATACCGCCATGGATGGTTCCGGCCGGGGCTTTTGGCTTCGTGTTGCCCTTGTAACCCAGATCGCTGTTGGAGATGATCACACCCCGATACCGGAAATCCCGGTCAGGATAGATACTGGTCGCATAGGCAAGTTCGTTGTTTTCTCCGGAGGAATAGACCAAATAATAAAGGTCACCGATCTTCCGAATGGAGGGAGCCTCATAAAAGGCATGGTGGTAAAGCTCGCTGTCCTTTGGCGCTGTGGTCTTACTGTCCAGCACAGCCTTGGGTTCCCTCTTGACGGTGATCATATCCTCTTCCAGTTCCACCACCGCACAGGACAGAATACTTGGCTTTGTTGCCTTGATCTCAGCGATTGGCCGTTGGAACAGCTTGCTCTGTACGATGTTGTAAATCGGCGCAAATAGCTTGCTTCTGAAATCTCTGGCAAGCCCCCAACCGTAGTACAGCCAGATTCGCCCGTTGTCATTCAATACCGCCGGATCGTTGGTCAGATACTTTAGAACGGGAGTTCCATCCGGATACCGAATGTCTCCCAGATATGCAAAGGGGCCGCCGGGATCATCGGACACCGCAACGGACATAGGCCCAAAGTTCTTTGTGTTGGGGCCCATGGCGCAGTAGTAAAGGTAGTATCGCCCGTCATTGCCCCGCACGCAGTCCGGCGCATAGTAGTCCACTGGTTTTCCAGGTTTTGACCGTGGATCCTGCTCCTTCCGGTAGGTTACACCATGGCACTTCCAGTCAGAAAGATCATCCACAGGCGCAGACCAGACCGTATAATCGCGCACACAGAAGCGGTCAGAGTTTGCTTTGTCATGGGAGCCGTAGAGGTACACCCGGTTACCGAATACATGAGGCTCTCCATCCGGGATGTATTCTGTTAAAGGTAGAAAAGGATTCATAGTCAGAATTCCTTACAGGTGTCACTTTTGAAGATCAGTTCCAGAACCCGTCCCGCAGACAGCTCCAGGGCATCCCGCCGGAGGGCATCGGTATTCAGATCTTTAATCAGCTTTTTCGCAACAGCAGATGTGCCGGGCATGATCAGATCGTTGCCCGCGTTGATGGCTTCGGCATAGGAGCACTTCTCTGTGGCATCCCAGTCGCTCATAACAAGTCCCTTAAAGCCCCACTCCTTCCGCAGCACACGGGTGCAGAAGTCAAAGCTATTGCAGACATACTTGCCGTTCACCCGGTTATAGCTGGACATCACCGTCCAGGGCTTTCCCTCGATGACCGCGATTCGGAATGCCCGCAGGTAGATTTCGCGCAGCGCTCGCTGGGACACATTGGCGGATACTCCGGTGCGGTTATCTTCCTGGTTATTGCAGCAGTAATGCTTCTGGGCAACACCAACGCCGCCCATACTCTGGACGCCCCGGGTGATGGCGGCCGCCATTTTACCGGAAACAAGGGGATCTTCCGAGTAGTATTCAAAATTCCGTCCGCACAGAGGATTCCGGTGGATGTTGAGGCCCGGCGCCAGCCAGACGGAAACACCAATCTCCAGCATCTCTTTCCCCACGGCTCTGCCCACTTCTTCCAAAAGTTCCGTATCCCAGGTCTGGGCCAGTACCGTTTCACTGGGCCATGCGGTCATGTAGCGGTAAACAGTTTTCCCCTTGCCGGGACGGCCTTTCAGGAATGGCTCCACTTTCGTCAGCCAGCCCCACTTCCAGTCAGCAGGAAGTCCCTCAGGATAACGGGGTGTACCATCGGGCATCACCGTTGTGGACTGGTTCACATTGAGACCCGCAGGGCCGTCGGCAAGGACAATATTGGGGATGCCCGTCTTCAGCAGTTTGGTGCAGGTGCGGCCAGCTGCGCCCATCACATTGTTGTAGCAGCTGATGGCATATCCGCCACCGGTGACCAGCTTACACTTATCCCGGTCGGGCAGCTTACGAAGCAACGCTTTCACTATTGGAGAGAATTCCTCTGTCACCGCCGTGGGCTGATCCCTTCCGATGGGCTTCACGGTTTCCAGAATCCGCTCTTCTACACTGATGTTGCCGCAAATCTGGTCATTCAGTTCAAGTTGATATGCTCCGCGCTCCAGTACAAAGGCAGATTGCTCTTCATCAAAACTCGCAACCGCTTCCAGCGAGAACGGAACCGTTAATGTCTGGCTCTCACCGGGAACCAGCAGCTTTGTCTTTGCAAATGCCGTCAGAGATCTCTTTTCGTGGTCAAGTTTGCCCTCCGGCTTGCGGATGTACAGCTGCAGCACATCCTTGCCGGCATAATCGCCGGTGTTGGTTATCGTCACAGTCATGTGCTCATCGGCAATTTCTGTCACAACCTCAGAAAATGTGGTGTAGCTCAAGCCATGACCAAAGGGATACCGGGGTTTGATGTTTTGCTTATCAAACCATCGGTAACCTACATAGATACCCTCCGAATAGTCCTCATCATCGAGATTTCCGTTGCGATGGCCGAAGGTTTCAGCACCGGGATAATCCTCATACCGCATTGCCCAGGTGTCCGTCAGCTTGCCGCAGGGGTTAACTTTGCCTGTCAGAATATCCGCCAGTGCATTGCCGCCTTCCATGCCGCCCTGTCCGTAGAACAGTACCGCATCAACACGGATCTCGTCCAGAATAGACAGATCCATGACACTGCCGCAGTTCAAGATCAGAATCAGTTTCTTATAATGTCTGGAAAGCATGCGCAGACTATCTTCCTCAATGTCAGAAAGCAGATAATCGCCTTTTTCTACCCGACGGTCTTTCCCTTCGCCGGCTTGCCGGGAGAGAACATAGATGGCAGTATCCGTTTCGTCCGTCAGCTCGTCCTCCAGAACCGGGGTGCAGGCAGGGTACGGCATGGGGTGCTCACCAATGAAGATGAACATCTGCATAGTCTGAATGGGGTTGAATTTCTTAATTTTCTCTTCCAGATCACCCCGCCAAGCGGCCACATCCGCATCGTACTTACCCTTGAAGCGGTCCATCCAAAGGGTCGTCGGAAATTCAAATTCGGCATTCTTAAGACCTTCTTCGATGGTAACGCTGTGCCGCTCATGGACATCTCCGCTGCCGGAGCCGCCCTTGACCGTCATGCGGCTTCCGGGGCCATAGAGTGCGATCTTTCGGGTCTGCAAAGGCAGAACGCCGTCATTTTTGAGCAAAACAATACCTTCCGCCGAAGCACGGCGAGCCAATACTTTATGCTCTTTTTCCCGACGGGATTCTGCCGAGGATGTTGCACCAAACACTTGAAATTTCTTCATAAAAGATACTCCTGCCGGATTACTTCTTGTTTTTCTTTGCCTGCTTTGCCAGATATTTTGCGTTTTCCGTGTCGAAGTCCAGACCTTTCTTTGCACACTTGGCCTTCAGATCCGCAACACGGTTTTCTTCCCGAATGACTGCCGCCTTTTCCTGCTCCATGCGTTCCAGCTCTTCCGGCTCGATCCATTCTTCACCCCGGGCAAGGACCGCTTCTTTCTTCCGGCGAATCAGTTCCCCATTGATCTGGGGCAGCTTTTTCTCTACATCTACAAACGGAAGCAGAATGAGAACAACAACTGCAAGGATGATATCAAACAGGTAGAAGGACAGGGTCATAAATTGGGTCACTTCCGCGCTGGGAATGATCCCTTGCGCATCTACAAAGCCCAGGCGCAGAATGTTGGACTCATAGCCGCCGGCAAAGGGCGCGTAGATCAGGGTCTGCAGGGCGGTGATCACCGCAACGCCCATCATGCCTTCCAGACGCATATGGGACTTGTATTCAATGCTGTCGTAGGCATAGCACATCAGGGCCGCAAAAATGTAGGCATTCGGAAGCATACCCACCTGCCGCAGGAAGCCTGCCACCAGCGCCAATACCATATGATCAGGGAACAGCATGCCCAGGATGCTGCCTGCCAGCACGATGGCATAGCCGCCGACGGTCAGATTTTTGATGCCTACTTTCTTGGCCAGCGGATAAACGATAAACGCACCGATGCCGGTCATGGAGCCGGTGACCACCTGGTAGATGGTGTACATCATGGGATTTTCCGCGCCGCCCAGCAGGAACTTGATGTAAAAGTACTGCACATTCCCGCCCTTATAATTGTCAACAATGCCGCCGACGGTGGCAATGATGATGAGGATCACAAAATACTTGTTGGAAAGCAGTGCCTTCAGCTGATCTCGCAGGGGCACTTTCTGCTGATCCAGCTGGGTATACTCTTCCGCCACATCTTCGGTAATGCGTTCACGGGTATAGTAGTATTCCAGAAGCAGCAGCGGAATGGCCGCCACAGACAGGCAGATCATCAAAATGGGATAACCTTTGATATCCTTTTCCAGCCACAGGGGCAGCACCACCATACTGATCATCATGCCAATGATGATGCCGGAGATCAGCGTCCAGGACATTTTACGAATATACTGGATAAACGCCTTTTCCTTGGGGTCACGGGTGACCAGGGAGCAAATGGTATCCCGGAACAGATAAAAATATGCGCTGCCCACGGTATGGAAGCAGATCACAAGGAAGAAGAAATAGAACCAGTAGATATTGCCCATGTGGCTGCCGGGGAACAGGAAGATCAGGCAGCCAATGATGATGGATACAAAACCGAAGATCAGATGCCAGGGGCGCATTCTGCCCTGCCGGGATTCCGTTTTCTGGATCAGCCAACCGTTCAGCAAGCCCACACCGACACCCAGAATCTTGGCGGTCGTCATGATGATCTCATACCAGCCGCCCATCTTCATGATCATTTCCACATTACCCACGCCGTACATGGCGCCGGTCTGCTGGGTGAAAAATTTCTCCACCAGCGCCGCAATGGTATTGACCACAAAAATCAGACCCAGCGGGCCGACCAGGTGGCCCAGTACCCATTCCTTGGTGGATACAGAGTTGGTGGTGGCTCTGCTGTCCATAAAGGGCCTGTCAAACAAGCCGCCTGCCAGCAGACCTTTTTTCTTCTCTTTTGTTTTCATGATTTATTCGACCTCCACTTTTATCGTTACAGGCTCGCAGCCTGCGGATTTCACGGTAACGCTTGCCTTGCCGGGGACGTTCCCCGCCCGAAGCACTGCCAAGCACCGGCCCCGGTAGGAATTGTGGAAAGGCTTGTCAAAAACCTCGTCGGTCTTGCACAGGGCACTGCCGAAGCTCGCCAGGGTGGCCGCACCGTCCACGGTGATTTCCACCCGCTGCTCTATGTAAGGCTTTAGGTTGCCCGCCCTATCCGTGAATTCAATGGGCAGATAGCAAAGATCCTGTCCGTTTGCCCGCAGTACCTTCTTCTCCGGCGTTCCGGTCAAAACCGTTTCGTCCCCCGCGGTGGTCAGACTGTGGGAGGAAACCACCTTGCCCTGCTCGTCCAAAGTTTCCGCCGTCAGGGTTCCCGGCTGGTAAGGCAGCCTGAAAATCGCCTTGTAATTTTTGACTGGCTTGGTTCCCATTTCTTTGCCGTTCAGCATCAGCCGGACGGCATGGGCATCTACGTAGACCTCAACAACAGCCTTTTCCCCTTCGTAACCCTGCCAGCTCCAGCTGTCAATGGCATTGGTAAACTGCCAAGCGCCGGTGCTGGGGGCTTCTTTTGCGTGGTTCAACGGCCGGACACCTATAAAGGGCTCTTTTCGCAGACCCCATACGATCTGCATAAAGTACATGGAGGCCAGTGGCTTGCCGGTGATGTCGATCATCCCCTGATTGGCAAGCAGAGGCAGTCCTTTGTAAGAATGGTATGTCCAGCCCATACAGGCTTCTCCCAGGTAATCCCAGGCAGACCAGACAAAATCGCCCACAAGCTGGGGGTATTTCTTAACCCGCTCCCAGTTATAGGGCAAATCCGCTGCCATGGTCTCCGCTCCCACCATCAGCCGATCCGGGTATTTCGCGGCATCCGGGTCATACCGGGAGGAGGCATAATTCAGTCCCAGAATGTCCAGACCCTGCGCAGCGCCGAAGCAGGCCTTGTCTCCCCGGTTTCCTGCCGCCATGAAGAACATCAGCTTCCCCAGCTTCTGCGTCATGGCATTAAAGAACGCGGAGCCTGTCTTTTTCTCTTTGTAGCCCTTTCGGGAGGGCAGGGGTTCCGGCTTGTAGTCGCCTTTATTTTTGTACACGCCCATACCCATACCCGCATAGACATTCAGCAGCACATTGATCCCGGCGGTAATCGGGCGTGTGTCATCCAATCCGTGAACAAAGTCTGCAAGCATCTTACAGGTTTCCGCGCCCCTCGGCGATGCGGTTTCTGATACTTCGTTTCCTATGGAATACAGGATGACACAGGGATGATTCCGGGAGGATTCCACCATAGCCGTCAGATCCGATTTCCAATCCGTTTCAAACCACCGGGCGTAATCGTGGTAGGTCTTGGGTGTGTACCAGCCGTCAAAGGCTTCGTTCATCACATACATTCCCAGCCGGTCGCAGACCTCCAGCGTGATTTGAGACGCCGGGTTATGGGCAATGCGGACGGCATTGAACCCATTTTCTTGCAGTATCCGAATCCGCCGCGCCTCCGCGTCCGGGTACTCACAGGCACCAAGAACACCGTGGTCGTGGTGGATACAGCCGCCCCGGAGCAGAACCTCCCGACCATTGACAGTCAGACCGGTTTTCGGGCTCCACAGGAGTTTCCGAATACCGAAGCGGAGAATGCGTTCATCGGTATCCGTTTTCACAAGAACAGTATATAGGAACGGAGTTTCACCGCTCCACAGCTTTGCCTCCGGGATTTCCAGGATGCCCGGTACGCCGGAAGCGACCAGTGTTCTTCCATCATAGAATTCCACGGTCACCTCACCGGACTGGGTGGTTGCTACATCCACCCGCACCCTTGCCGGGTGAATATTTACCGTTTCAAGACGCACCCGGGAAATATGGTTTTTCTCTCGGATAATCAGGCTCACCGGGCGGTAGATGCCGGAGCCGGAATACCAGCGGCAGTTGGGTTCCAGAGAATTGTCCACTTCCACCCGAACTGTGTTATTGCCTGCCTTCACGTAATCGGAAATATCCACATCAAAGGCGGTATATCCATATCGATGAGAACCGGCCAACCTATCCCCTACATATACCTTGCAGTTCTGATAGACGCCCTCAAAGTGCAGCACGACGGATTTTCCAATTTCGGCTGCATCCAGATCAAAAGACTTTTCATAAATGTACCTGCCGCCGGGGAAGTAGCCGGAATTGGCCCCATTGCGGCACCCGCCGTTCCGCTTCTCTACGATCATGGCATCATGGGGGAGGTCAACGGTCACAGGCGCTCCGCCCACTTTCCGAAATGTCCAGTTTCTACAAAAATTCAATGTCATTTCATCACCGCACTATCCTTTTTGCCATATTATAGCAGGCGGCCCTTGAAATGTATTGCACTAAAAGCTATAATATTACATATTCGTATACGAGGTGAACAAAGGATGAACTATCCTGCCTATTGTGAGATGTTCTACGCCGCGCATTATCTGCCCATTGCCGTATATGCGGGAGGGAGCTTTCTTTGCTCCTCCGGCTTTTATGAGGAGGGTGACCCCTATCCCTTTGTACTGCCGAAGCTGCAGACTATGGGTACCCCAGCTGTCTATGTATCCTCAGACACCGGCTATTACGGACTGGTCAGCTGTGGTGATGGAAGGCACTGCCTTGTTTTGGGTCCCGCCTATTCCACTCCTGTTACTGACGGATTTATCCGATCTTACATGAGCAAAAACGCGATCTCCACCGAACATTACGGCGAAATTGCGTCTTTTCTGGGAGGCATTCCTCAATATACTTATAACCAGTTTCTGAATCTGCTGCTGTACCTCCACTTCACACTGACAGGAGAAAAACGCACAATCACAGATGCCTTTGGCATAAATCCCACTCATTATCAGGAAATTGTAGGGCGACTACATTCCGAAGTTTCCTATCACGCCCGGGATGAGGGTATTCAGCATGGCACCTACTATTTTGAGCAGCAAATGCTGGAGCTGATTAAAAACGGTGAGCCGGAAAAGCTGAATGCCTTTTTGCTGGCAGCAGCCAATACTGCCAACACCCGGGAGGGAAAGCTGGCGGAAACACCCCTCCGGCAGGCTAAAAATCTATTCATCGGCCTGATCACTATGGTGGGTAAACATGCCGCAATTCCCGGAGGTATGGACATTGAGCAGACCTATCAGCTCATCGATACCTACATTCAGGAGTGTGAGAAGTTGCAGACAGAAGAAGCCGTCAAAAACCTGCAATACAATATGCCTATGGATTTTGCGAGGAGAGTCGCCCAGCAGAAACTGCCAGCGGGCGTATCTCAGGAGGTTTTCTCCTGCATGCAGTTCATCGTCACCCATATCAATGAGCCGACCAGCGCATCCGATGTGGTTGCCTATTCCGGAAAGAGCCGGGCATATCTATTCAAAAAGTTCCAGGAGGAGCTTGGCGTAAGCATCGGTAAATATATTACGGAGTGCCGCCTGCGGGAAGCAAAGTCTCTGCTGCGATACACGGATAAACCTTTGGCAGAAATCAGCAGTTATCTTTGCTTCTCCAGTCAGTCGCATTTTCAGAATGTGTTTAAGAAGCACTTTGGCTGCACGCCAAATGATTATCGCAAAGACAACTGCATGTTCGCAAGATAATCAAACGGGGTCTACGCATTATGAATACTCCTTCTCCAATGCCCTTATATCTGGGTTCCCGGTTGGCATTGACCACTTCACCATCTTTATTATCTGCAAAGCGGATGGGGCCATCGCTGCTCCAGTCCCAGCTTTCGTCGGTGACAATCGTGTCCCGCCTGCCATTTGCATAGGTAATCTCCAACTGCGCCAGTAGTTTGGTTTCTGTGCCGTACTGGTTTCGGATACCCCAGGCGCCGCAGCCGCCACGGTACCAGCCGTCAGCCAGCTGGACAGTCATGGTATGATCGCCGACCGGCAGAAGTTCTGTCACATCATAGGTCTGGTACTGAACTCGCTTGCGATAGTCCGTATGACCGGGAGCCAGGCAGAAGTTTCCGATTTTTTCGCCGTCCAACCGCGCTTCATACAGACCGCAGGCAGTGATGTACAGACGGGCAGACTTGACCTCTCTCGTAATAGAAATATGCTTGCAGAAGCAATCTACGGGATACCTCTCACTTTTCTTGACCTTATAGTTTCCGGTGATCCACTTGGCTTTCCAGTTGTGTGCGTCCAGCAAACCCATTACAAAGAAACTGTGGACATTTCACCTCCCTCGCCGTTTTCGTCCCAGAGCTTTACGCTCCAATAGACTTTTTCCCGGCTGTGCAGAGACTGCCCCTCATAGAGAATGTGGGGCATCCGGGAAGATGCAACCTTCCCGGTATTCCATATTATTTTGCCGCCGCTTTTTGCAATGATCTGATAAGCGGTTTGTTTTTTCTGCCCTCTGCATTCCAGTATAACCGTGGGGCAACAATGTCAATACCTATGGGATTTACCAAGTATTCTGTTCTAAGGCGCACCGCTTTCATTTGGCTTCCTCCTAGTTTGGGCTATTTGCTTTCTTTCCGAGCCTTGATTTCAGTCTGTTCCCTGTCGATATTCTTTTCCACGGACAGGAACAGCAGCAGCATCAACAATGATGGAAAACCGATAGCCCCAATAGCCATCTTCCTTTTGGAATACACCGACTGCTCCTGCCATTTTAGTACCTCCGTAGATGTACAAAAACGTAACATTGACGATGTAAACATGAATGAAGATGTACCGATCTTGTACATACGGTTTCCTCAGGGAACGCGATTCGGACGCTTGCCCGGTTGCCGCGGAACGTACTGACCTTGAACGCAACGCCGTGCGCTTCCGGCTCATAGGCGATGATGGCTTTCAAAAAATCCTTGTGACCTTGGGTCGAAAAATGGCAGTAGCCCTTTTCCAGCGTAAGCGTATCGGCCTGGCCCAGTTCGGAACGATAGCCCCGCCTGTCTCGGTTGTCAACCTGAATCGTGGAATTTCCTCCTTTTCTGTTTGTGCAGTTACAGTATACCCGATATCCCCGGCCCCTGCTTTGGTATCATGACGCCAAATTGTTGTTTTTGTACTCTCGGCTTCCATTCCGGCAGTGTCCGCTTGTGCAAATTTTCCCGTATTGATGGTCGGCAAGCATCCCTCTGCCTCTGAAACGGATGGCACTCCATTTTATAAACGATTCAGGGCGGCGCCTTTCACGCAAGGCGCCGCCCGAAATCATATTCTGGCTCTGCTATGATATAAAAGCTCTGATTAGTTTCTTCTGCTCAAAGCTGTACCCCCGCAAGGACGAGGAACTTTTTGTCGGATTGGATGCCCTGGGTCAGGAATGTGCCGTTGCGGAACAGGGCGTAGGTGGTGACGGGAGTAGGCACGTTTTGGGCCTGCTCTTTGCTGGTGATGTGGATGACCTTCATAGGAATGCCGTGCTCCCTTGCCGCCTCCTCCACCTTGGGGACCCAGTAGTAGGTGAATGGGCACTGGTCGGTGTAATAGAGGACGAAGCCAGCCTCCTCTGCCCTGGGATGCTTCGCCTGTTCCCTGAACCGGGGCGGCTCTGCATCCTGGGTCAGCGGCAGGTACATCAGCGTGATCCCGCAGTCCGATGTATCCGCCACGGCAAAGCCCTTGTGTGCCAGAAATTTAGGATCAGCCAGGAATTCCCTTTTCCGTCCCTCCGCAGACAGGATGCATAGGCCTTTCCGCCCCTGGACGGCGACGTCCCGGAGGCATTCTGCCAGCAGGTCGTTGGCATAGCCGTGTCCCTTGAATATGCCGGAGATCCACAGGCAATTGATCACCAGATAGCCGGGTGCGTCAATGGGCAGCCAGGCGTTCTCCGCCGGGATGTACTCGATAAAGCACTTGCCCCGTTCCTCGCTTCGGTAAAATACCAGGCCCTCCTCCAGCCGCTGCTTCATCCATTCCTTTTTCTGGGCGCTCTGCTTGCCGGACATGGCACAGCAGATATGCTCCCGGTCGATATTGTCCTTTGTGATCCGAATATAATTCATTGCAAAACTTCTCCAATTCTTTCTATTTTTTCAATGCCTGATGTCGGAAGCGGCAGCGGCCACAGAAACGAAATAACCTCTTCCACATTCGCCGCAGGTGGTGTATAATGGTCCCGATAATCAAAAAACTTTTCAGAACGAGGCGTCTTTTTATGGCACAGGACACCGGCCTCTATGTCAATTGGAACCCCTGGCATGGATGCACCAAAATCAGCGCTGGCTGCAAATACTGCTATGTCTATCGGCAGGATGAAATGTATGGGGCCGCCGCGGCGGCCTCCCTGTGCCGGAAAACCGCTGCCTTTGATCTGCCGGTGCGAAAGGCCAGGGACGGCGGCCGGAAAATCCCGGGCGGGAAGATCATTTTTACCTGCTTTACCTCTGATTTTCTTCTGAAGGACGCGGATGATTGGCGGCCGGACTGCTGGCAGATGATCCGCAGGCGGCCGGATTGTATGTTCTACTTTTTCACCAAGCGGATCGACCGGCTGGCGGAATGTCTGCCGGTGGACTGGGGCGGCGGGTATGAAAATGTCATTATCGGCTGTACGGTGGAAAATCAGGAGCGGGCGGACTTCCGGCTTCCCATCTTTCTGGAGCTTCCCATCCGCCACCGCACCATCGTCGCCGCGCCGCTGCTCACCGGCCTGGAGCTGCGGCCCTATCTGGACCCGGACAAAATTGAAGAGCTGAGCGTCAGCGGAGAATCCGGCCGGGAGGCCAGGCCCTGCCGCTATGAATGGATCCTCTCCCTGCGGCAGCAATGCATGGAGGCTGGGATCGCCTTTCAGTTTCACCAAACCGGCGCGCATTTTATCAAGGACGGGAAAGCCTACTTCGTCCCCCGTCATCAGCAGATCGCCCAGGCGAGGAAGGCCGGGATCGATTACAAGATCACGGACGGCGACCTTCCCTCAGGCGCTCTGGACACGTTCCGCAGCCAATTGCCGCCCTCAGAGCAGATGTCGCTGTTTTAAGGCAGCACCGCACAATTTGGCAAGAAGCCCCAGCCTGGATTTTTGGCTCAATTCAAAGTT
>OLHA01001160.1_pt1 | contig 14557 bp, 12 predicted proteins | sample 1605961 | NCBI WGS metagenome assembly OLHA01 (sample SAMN03283288) | human gut metagenome | biome: human-associated habitat; material: feces | host: Homo sapiens | place: Peru | collected 2012
CCCGCATTTTTACGGGGTATTTTATTAGGAGGTAAAACATTAATAGTTTAAAACCAATACTTTATTTATGGCGTCCAAAAGATATTCCAGCAAATATTGAAATACCTATACTTGATATTTTATTATATGTCCCAATATCTGGCGTATTATAAAAAGGTTTAGTTTTCATTCCAAAATTATAAAATAAATTTAAACCGTATATAAACGATAAATTATCTCTTAAATTTTTTCTCAATTCAAATGATAATTTTATATATGGCATTATAGGATTAGAATATCCATCTTTTATCTCACTATAGCTAAATCTTGATATACCGTCTAAATCTCCACTTGTAAGCGTAAGAGCTGAAAATGGAAACATAACGCCCGCCCCAATACCAAAAGAAAAATTATTATTAAAATTAAGTTTACCTAAAAAACCTAAATAAATTGTATCAAAAAGAGTGGTATCATAGTATTTTTTATCTCTATGCGCCAATAAGTCGTAATATTTATTTATTACCGTAAATGATGGTTTATTGTATCCAAATTCAATTAAAGAGCTTATATTTTTTAAAGTGGCATTTGGAATATCGAAATTTGCTCCGATATTTCCAAAAATTCCAAATTCTCCTCCTAATCCCCCGCCGATTTCAGGGTAAACAATTATAGGATTTTTATTAACCTTTTCATAAATAGTATATTGTAAACCAGCCAAAGCGTATAAATTTGCTTCAAAATTAACCGCAAATATATTGATAGAGTATAATAAAAATATTATTGATATTATATATTTTTTCATAAGATGCATCCTTTGATTTCTATATTTATATAATATATTATATACAAAAAATAAACAAGGGATAAAACTATAAAAATTTAGAAAAAATTATTTATTTTCAATCAATTATAATACATTTCATACTTATTTTAAAAAACAAAAATTTTATATAATATTTTATTATCGAATTCTATATATAGTATTGACAAAAATATTTTTTTCTATATTATTATATCTTTATAATTTTAAATTCTAAAATTTTAATTTTTTAATGAGAGGCTAAAATGAAAGATAAAACTTTTTTAATGATACCAGGACCTACTCCCGTGCCAGAATCCGCTTTAATGGAAATGGCAAAACATCCTATGGCTCATAGAAGTAAAGAATTTTCAAATATTTTAAAAGAAGTTTTTGAAAATTTAAAATATGTATTTCAAACAAAAAACGATGTCTTTTTATTTACGGCAAGCGGAACGGGAGCAATGTGCGCCGCTTTGGAAAATCTAATAAACGAAGGCGATAAAGTTTTATGTTTATCAATCGGAAATTTCGGAGCAAGATGGGAAAAAATTGCAAAATCGCGCGGAGCTGAAGTTATAAAAATAGAAGCGAAAGCGGGAGATATAATAAAGCCAGAAATTTTGGAAGAAGAATTAAATAAAAATAAAGATATAAAAATCGTCACTCTCACTCATAGCGAAACTTCTACAGGAGCGGCTAACGATATTAAAACTCTATGCTCAATAATAAAAAATTATGGAGCTTTATCGGTAGTCGATGGCATAACGAGTTTATGCGCGATGGAGTTTAAAACTGACGAATGGAATATTGATGTTGCGGTTTCGGGTTCGCAAAAAGGATTTATGATTGCGCCAGGACTTTCATTTTTAACTGCAAGCGAAAAAGCTTTTAAGATGCATGAAAATTGCAAATTCCCAAGTTTTTATTTTAATTGGAGCGAACATAAAAAATCTTTGTCTAAAGATACCACTCCTTTTACTCCAGCGGTTAATTTAATTTGCTCTCTTCATACTTCTTTAAAAATGATTAGAGAAGAAGGAATTGAAAATATTAATAAAAGACATAAAAAACTTACTTTAGCTTTAAGAAGCGCGATAAGAGAGATTGGATTAAAACTTTTAGTTGAAGAAGATAAAAATGCAAGCCATTCAATAACCTCTATACTTCCGCCAGAAAATATAACCGTTCAAGATATTAGAAAAACTCTTAAAGACGATTACGATATAATAGTTGCAAACGGACAAGGAGATTTGGAAAATAAAATATTTAGAATTGGAACTTTAGGATTTGTATCGGAAAGAGATTTAATTATGGCAGTAGGTTCTTTGGAAGCGAGTCTTTTGAAATTGGGTTATAAATTTAATGTTGGAAGCGGAGTTAAAAAATTAATTGAAGAATTGGATAAATAAAATTAAAATTATGTTATAATAAATCGTATAATTTTTTTATGGAGTAAATATGGGAATCAAAACAAAAGATAAAACTATAGAAGATATTTTTCAACAAATAGACTATGGGATTGACTTTTATCAAAGAGAATATAAATGGAATGATGAAACTCAAGAACATAAACCTGTTAAATCTTTATTGGAGGATATATTTTATCGTTTCAACTTAGAATATAACGATGATTTAAGCCCTAATCAAGCTAATTTAGAAAAATTTGAATGGTATTATCTTAATTCATATATGACTAATGAAGTTAACGGTAAAAAATTTATAGTTGATGGGCAGCAAAGGCTTACCACTCTAACATTAATTCATATAAAACTTTATCATTTGGCTATTAAATATGGTTTGCCAGGTTTTCTTATTAATAGTATTAAAAATTCTATTTATGGCTCAACTGCTTTCGGAGTATTTTATTGTATGGGGTTTGACGATAGAAAAGAAGCAATTGAAAATCTTTTTAATAATAATTTAAACAATTTACCAGCTAATCAATTTAAAAGTATATCAGAAGAAAATATATACAAAAATTATATTGTAATTAGCGATTTTTTAGAAAAAGAACTTATGCAAAATACTAAAGATATTAAAAATAAAGTTCATTTCTTTATATTATATTTTAGACTTAAAATTTATTTAGTAGAAATTTTAATTGATAAGAGTAAAGATGTTCCTATGGTTTTTGAAGTTATAAACGATAGAGGCATACCGCTTGAACCTTATGAAGTTTTAAAAGGCAAAATTTTAGGACAAATTGATAAAAGTGAAATTGACGAATATTTAGAAATATGGGATAAACAAGTAAATCAACTAAATCAACTTTATAAGTATGGTGATACGGATGAGTTTTTTAGCTATTATTTTAGGAGTAAATTTGCAGATAATACTAAACAATACGATGATTTAGGAATTAATAAATACCATAGAAATATATTTATTAATGAGTTTGATAATAAAATAAAACTTAAACATAATCCTAAAAAAGCAAAAGAATTTATAAAGAATGATTTTTTATATTACTCGCAAATTTATATTTATTTGTTAGAAAAATATTATAACCATAATAAAGAATACGAGCATATATACTTTAACGGCTTAAACAATATAAATGGACAATTTCCTCTAATCCTTTCTATATTAAGTTATAATGATAAAGAAAAAACTGAAAAAATAAAATTAGTATCAAAATTATTTGATAGGAATTTTGTAATATTAAATCTTACTAATAGTTATGATTCTAATAGATTTAATGATTCTTCAAATAATTTATTAAAAAAAATTAGGGATAAACCTATTGGGGCAATAAAAAATATTTTTGATAGCGAACTTTTAGATAATATAAAAAGAGCGAAAAATAGAGATAACTTGCAAGAATTATTTGAATATCAATTTTTTAAAAATGTAGGGTATACGACATTAAGCAGAAAATTCTTAAGATATTTCTTTGCAAGAATTGAACATTATTTAGCTGATAATATAAAAATGCCTACGAAAGATTACTATCAATTTGTAGTTCAAGCGCAAGGAAAAGAAGTTCACCATATAGAGCATATCGCAGCTAGAAATGAAGAAAATTTAAAAATATTTAACAATGATGATGAAGAATTTGAAATTCAAAGAAATCGTTTGGGCGCTTTACTTATATTTAAAGGCAAAGATAATAGTTCTTCAAGTAATGAACCATTTGATGAAAAACTGAAAACTTATGATAATAGCGGTATATTATTAGCGGAAAGTTTATGTGAAAATTTTTATAAAGCTAATTTAGATTTCACAAATTTTATTAAATCCAAAAAACTTGATTTTAAACATTACAATAAATTTGGAAAAGAGGAGATAGAAGAAAGGCATAAACTTTTATTTGAAATTAGTAAAAAGATTTGGATTGACAATTGATAATAATTTTAGATATAAAATAAAAATATAATAAAATTAACGGAGAATTATTAAATGAAAGTATTAATAACAGATAATATAAACAAATGCGTAAAGGATATAATATCCGAAACTGCCGAAGCGGTTTTTCTTCCGACTATGAGCGAAGAAGAGATAATAAAAATAATAGGCGAATATGACGCTTTAATGGTTAGAAGTCAAACTAAAGTAAACAGAAATATAATCGAAGCGGGAAAAAAATTAAAAATAATAGGAAGAGCGGGAGTCGGAGTAGATAATATCGATGTTAATGCGGCGACAGAAAAAGGAATAATTGTAGTAAACTCGCCTGACGGAAACACGATAGCCGCATCGGAACATACTATCGCTTTAATGCTTGCAATTTCAAGAAATATTGTTCCAGCTTCTCAATCCACTAAAGAAGGAAAATGGAATAGAGACGCTTTCACGGGAACTGAACTTTTTGGAAAAACTTTAGGAGTAATGGGATTTGGAAGAATAGGAAGAAAAGTCGTAAATATCGCTTTGTCAATCGGAATGAAAGTTATAGTTTACGACCCTTTTGCAAATGAGGAAATGGTTAATAAAAAAGGAGCTTTATACGAAACCTCTTTAGATAATTTTTTGAAGACTCTTGATTATCTTTCTATTCATATACCGAAAACTTCCGACACGATTAATATAATAAATAAAGAAAATATAAATAAAATGAAAAAAGGCGCTATAATAATCAACTGTTCGAGAGGCGGTTTGGTTAATGAAAACGACTTAAAAGAAGCTTTGGAAAACGGACAAATTTCGGCGGCGGCGATTGATGTTTACGAAAATGAGCCAAAAATTGAAACTTGTCCTTTGATTAATTATAACGGTAATAATATAATTCTAACTCCTCACCTTGGCGCAAGCACTAAAGAAGCTCAAATTAATGTGGCTTTAGATGTCGCTTCTCAAATTAAAAAAGTTTTATCGGGAGGTTATACAGATTCTGCGGTTAATATTCCTTCTCTTAATCCTGAAAAATTAGAGCCTGTTAAAGATTATATGAATATTTCTGAAAATGCGGGCGAGATTATAGGACAGATATCAAAAGGAAAAATAAAATCGTTTGAAATAACGGCGTATGGAGAGCTTATAAAATTAGATATCGAGCCTTTGGAAGTCGCTATATTAAAAGGCGCTTTATCTTCTATATTTCATGATGTAAATTATGTAAACGCTCCTTTTTTAGCAAAGCAAAGAGGAATTGAAATAAAAATTATAAAATCTGAAGCGCCTTCAAGTTTTACAAGTTTATTAAAAGTTAAAATGACAACCGATATTGAAATTAATAGCGTATCCGTTTCTTTAATAGCGAAAAATATTGCAAGAATAGTAAAATTAAACGATTACGATGTTATAATAAAACCAAACGAGCATATTCTTATAGTTCCGCATATAAATCAAGTCGCTATGGTTGCAAAAGTTGCAAATACTTTATGCGAAGAGAATATTAATATAGGCTCAATGAATGTTTCGCAAAATATTAAAGGAAGCGATATGTCAATAATGGTTATAGATATCGACACGGCTTTAAGCGAAGAGATGTTAAATAAAATATCTAAAATAGAAGGAGTTCATAATCCGAAGTGCATTAAATTAAATGTATAATAATTTTAAGGAATTATTTTAAAATGAAATTAGCCGTTTTCGATTTTGACTCCACTCTAATGGACGGAGAGACTTTAGACATAATAGCCAAAGAAACCGAATATTATAAAGAAATAAAAGAAATTACAGAAAAAGGAATGAAAGGAGAAATTGATTTTTTTGAAAGTTTAATTTCAAGAGTCGCTTTGCTTGAAGGAATGAAATTAAAAAAAGTAAATGAAATATGCAAATCTCTTCCAATTATGAACGGAGCAGAAGAAACTATAAAAGAATTAAAAAATAAAAATTATAAATGCGTTTGTTTTTCGGGCGGATTTAAAAACGCTACTTTAATATTTGTCGAAAAATTAAAATTAGACGGAGAATTTTCAAATATATTCCATACAAAGAATAATATTCTAACGGGAAAAGTCGGAGGAGAGATGATGTTTTCAGACAGTAAAGGAAATATGCTTTTGGCTTTACAAAAATTGCTTAATATTTCTTATAACGATACTCTTGTCGTAGGAGACGGAGCGAACGATTTGAGTATGTTTAAGTATGCAAAAAATAGAGTCGCCTTCTGCTCTAAAGAAATTTTAAAAAAAGAAGCGAATATAATAATAAACGAAAAAGATTTAAGGCTTTTAATAGATAAAATTTAATCCGTAATAAATTAAGATTAAAATTTTAAAATCAAAATTTATTACGGATTTTTAAGTCAAATTATTTATTCTTGTAATGCGGTTTATAAGAGTTTCTGTTTCTATTATTATTGTTATTATATCTTCTATTATTGAAGTTGGCATTTTTAGAAAAAACTTTTACTCTTCTGTATGGCGGTTCTCCATCGCTTTTAGTTTCAACATCCTGGTCTTTTTGCAATTCAACATGTATGATTCTTCTTTCATAAGGAGACATAGGCTCTAATATAACCGCTCTTCTTGTTTTTTTAGCTTGTTGAGCCGCTTGACGCGCCATATGTTTTAAGGTTTCTTCTCGCCTTTCTCTATATCCGTCAACATCCAATATAACATGTCTTTCATTGCCGTCATTAAAATTTTTAGAGACAATTAACGAAATTAAAAATTGTAAAGCCTCCAAAGTAGAGCCTTTTTTTCCTATAAGCACTCCTGAATCTTCAGTAGAGATATTTATATATATTTTATTTCCGCTTTCTTCTTTAGCGTTTATCTCGCCGTTAATTCCCATATATTTTAATATGTCAGCTATAATAGATTTGAACTCTCCAAGATTTTCAGATATTTCTTCATAATAAACTCTTATTACGGTAGGCAATTCTTCGCCTATTCCAAATAGATTGCGCTTTCCTTTTTCGACAACCTCGATTCTAATTTGTTCTTCCGTAAGATTTAACTCTTCAAGCGCTTTGTTTACGGCGTCTTTTTCCGACTTACCGCTAAATTCTTTTACTAACATAATTACCTCCTTAAATAATTATAATTTTTTATTTTTTTATTTTTTTCTTATTTTTTGTTTTGCTTGATTTCTTTTCTTTTTCTCCTTCAATAATATTATTTTCATTTTTATTCAATAACTTTGCCGTAATAAATTGTTGAGCTACGGCAAATATATTTTGAGCCGTCCAATATAACGCTAATCCGCTTGCAAAATTATAAAACAATAAAAGCATCATAAGAGGAAATATAGTCGTCATCATTTTCATTTGAGTCGCCGCAGAACCCGAAGCTCCCGCGTTTGAAGACGGCTGAAGTTTCATACTTAAATAGCTCGTTATTGCCATAAGTATAGGAAAGAAATTAAAATTAAGTCCTCCTAATATTGGAACTCCCGAAGGAAATACAAATAATTTATCGGGAGAGGACAAATCCGTTATCCATAAAAAAGGCGTATTTCTTAATTCTACCATTGACTGCATCAAATAGAAAAAAGCTATAAGAAGAGGAAAAGGCAAAAGCATAGGCAAACATCCGCCCAAAGGATTAATTTTTTCTTTCTTATAAATTGCCATTATCTCTACATTCAATTTTTCTGGATTATCTTTATATTGTTCTCTTATTCTCTCTATTTTCGGATTAACAAGTTGCATCCTTCTCATCGATTTATAAGAAGCATGATTTAAAGGATAGGTTACAATTTTAAATAAAAGAGTAAATAATATTATTGCCCAAGCGTAATTTTTAGTAATGTTGTATAAACCGTTTAGCATAATATCCAAAATATATGTTAAAGGTCTTAAATTAAGTCCCAAAAAAGACTCTTGAAATATAGATTCGTAGGATTCTTCAAGATAATATTTTGCAAATAATCTTCGCATTTTAGGTCCCATATAAACCGAATAATTATCTGTAATAGAATTTCCCGCTTTAATAATATGCTTTGAAACTAAATTTGCCAAATGAAAATCGTTTCTATATTCGTTAGTTGTAGGACGAGAAAATGTCATTGTTTCAAAAGTTGTGTTAGATTGAGGCGGACTTGATATAACCGCAAAATATCTATTATTTAACGCAACCCATTTGTCTTCACCTTCGTAAATATTATATCTCATCGCGTTGGTTTTAGAACCTCTCGAGCCGAATAATCTTGAAATTATATTTTCTTTTACTATATCGCCCGTTAAAAGAATTTTTGATTTTCCATTTCCTTTTATTAAATATTGAGCTTTCGTAGCGTCTTCTCTCACGGAATTTTTATCCGTTCTATAAGGTCCAATTCCCGTTCCTAAAAAATATGAATAATAAATAGACAAATCTTTATCGCCCGTATTTTCTATAATAACAGTATTTTTTAATTGATAAGGGTCATCTCCGAATGCAAAACTTTTCTTTATTCTAACGGGAACATTTTCTATAACCGCTTCGGCAATATAATTTATAGTTTCATTATTTGTTTCAATTATATTATAATTTAAATTTTCTTGGACGGCTATTGAATTTGAGAGATTTTGAAAAGTTAAAGTAAAAGGATAAATATTTTGATAAACTTGCCCAACCATATCTACTATTTCGTTTGTGGCTTCTTTAGGAATATCTTGTTTATAATAATTTTTTAATTCGTAAGAAAATAAAGCGCCGTTTTTAAATTTTGCTATAACATATTCGTTTTCTAAAGTTTTAATTTGTTCATTTAATTCGTTTGTTAAACCGTTTGTATAATCTATTTTTTGCATACTCGAAGTATTTAAAAGCGTATTTATATTTTCTTCGTTATCGTTAGTTTGATTTAAAGCGATATTTGTATTTATATTTTGAGAAGTAGAAACCGTTTTAATAGTTTTTGATTGATAAAACATATATAAAAATAATATTATAGCGGAAAGTCCAATCGCTATAGCCATTCTTTTTCCATTATCCATAAATCTTTATTAAGCTCCTTAAAATCTCCGTTAAACCTAAATAAAAAAAGCCCCTTCGTAATAAAACATTACGGAACGGGGTCATATATCTTTTTTGCCAAAGGATTACATCTTATTACTCTCAACATTGCCAGAAAACTCCCCTTTATAGCTCCGTATTTCATAACCGATTGTTTAGCATACTCCGAACAAGATGGAATATATCGGCATGAAGGTTTTAAATAAGGCGATATCGCTTTTTGATATAAAAAAATTAAAAATAGAATTACTTTTTTCAATATTATTTAAACCTCTGAAATAACTTCAATAAATTAGTTTTGCAATCCTCAAGCGAATATAAATTAATTTTCTTTACTATAATAAAATAATCATATCCCGCTGGAATTTTACTCTTTTCCATTCTGTATATTTCCCTAACAATTCTCTTTGCTCTATTCCTCTTTACCGAATTTAATCTATTTTTTTTAACGGCAACCGCAAATCTTGAATAGGAACGATTATTTTTTAATCCTAAAATCGTATAGAAGTAATTAACTGATTTTCTTAAATCGGCTTTATTTTCAAAGAAAACAACTATATCGTTTCTCTTTTTCAATCTTTCTTTATAGTATATTTTAGATGAAACTTTATTAACAAAATTTCCAAAATCATTTGTTAATAATTTATTATTCCTATTCACTTACCTATTCGTTTAATATTATTCATCTGCGGCAGTTAATCTATATCTGCCTTTTCTTCTTCTACGCTTTAGAATATCTCTTCCATGTTTTGTTGCCATTCTCTTAAAAAAACCAAATTTTCTAGCTCGGCGTAACTTACTTGGCTGATAAGTTCGTTTCATTTTCTCTCCTTTCTTAAAAAACTAAATTAAAAATCAAAGTATAATTATTAAATCATTTTTATTATAATCAAAATTTACTATAAGTTAATTTACATTATATTTAATATTTTGTCAAGTATAAAAATTATTATTTAAACTAAAATTTATTTAATTATAAAATACTTAAATAATAACATATATTAAAGTTTTAAAACCTAATAATAGTTTTAAACAGATTTTTTATATTTTTATCGTTGTTATTATAAATAATTTGACTAATTATATATCGTATTATATAATAATCGGAATTATATTTTTAAAAAAAGAGGTAAAACTATGGCAGAAATTAAAAATTATTATTTCTCTTCCGAGTCTGTAACGGAAGGCCATCCTGATAAGATTTGCGATGCCGTAAGCGATGCAGTCTTAGACGAATGTTTAAAACAAGACCCGCATTCGAGAGTCGCATGCGAAACTTTGGCTAAAACGGGCATGCTTATTTTGGCGGGCGAAATTACGACAAAAGCGAAATTGGATTATCAAAAAATCGCAAGAGGAGTGGTTAGACGAATAGGTTACACAAGCAGCGATATGGGATTTGACGCCGATACTTGCGCCGTTATGGAATCTATACATGAACAATCTCCCGATATTGATATGGGAGTAAGCGTAGGAAAAGGCTTATTTAACAAAGACGAAGGCAATAAAAGCGAAGGAGCTGGCGACCAAGGTATAATGTTTGGATACGCTATAAACGAAACCGAAACTTTTATGCCTTTAACGATTCATTTGGCTCATAGACTAGCCGAAAGATTGGCTAAAGTGAGAAAAGAAAATATATTAGATTATTTAAGACCAGACGGAAAGAGTCAGGTTACAATCGAATATAAAGACGGAAAAGCCGCAAGAATAGAAGCGGTTGTAATATCCACTCAACATGCTAAAGGAATAGAGCATAAACAAATAGAGGAAGATATAAAAAAGCATGTTATAAATGAAATATGTCCTAAAAATATGCTTGATGAAAATACAAAATATTATATCAATCCTACGGGTTTATTTGTAGTAGGCGGACCAATGGGCGATTGCGGACTTACGGGCAGAAAAATAATAGTCGATAGCTACGGCGGACATGGAGCGCATGGCGGCGGAGCTTTCAGCGGAAAGGACCCTACAAAAGTAGACAGAAGCGCTTGCTATATGGCGAGATATGTTGCAAAAAATATTGTTGCAAGCGGTATAGCGGATAGAGCTTTAGTGCAATTTGCATACGCTATAGGAGTTCCAGAACCGCTTTCAGTTTATGTAAACACTTTCGGAACTTGCAAAGTGCATGACGAGGTTTTAGCGGCTATAATCTCAAAACAGATTGATTTAACTCCAGCGGGAATAATAAAGCATCTTGATTTGAGAAGACCGATATACGAAAAAACTACGGCTTATGGACATTTCGGAAGAGAGGATAAAGATTTTACTTGGGAGAAAACGGATATTAAACATTTATTTGAAAATCCCAAAAAATAATATTTATAAGTAGATATATATTTTAAAAGAGATTTGCATTTTTGTAAGTCTCTTTTTTTATTTTCAATAATTTTATCAAATTAATTTTTCAAAATTCTTAATATTTAAGAGTATGAAAGTTTAATTATTTTTTATATAGAATTAATCGCTATTAAAAAAGACGAGTCAGATATTGTTTCTAACTCGTCATAAAATTTAAGCCCTTTTATTAAATAAATATATCAAATATTAGTAATGTAATTAAACCTATCGCCCAACCAATAGTTGTATTAATTGACCAATGCCTTATCTGTTCTTTGATATCCTCAACGCCTAATGTTCTATTTATAACCCAAAAATAAGAATCATTGAAATAACTAAAAAACATAGCCCCAGAACAAGATGCCATAGTTCCTAAAGTCGGATTTATTCCAAGTTGATTTAAAAGCGGAGCGCATATAGAACTTGATGTAACTATTGCCACCGTTCCAGAACCTACAATAAATCTTACTACGGTGGCTATAACAAAAGGAATAAGAATAGCGGGTATTTTTGTAGAAGCTATAAATTCGGCTATAGAATTTGCGACTCCCGAATCTTTTAAGATTTGTCCAAAAGAACCGCCAGCTCCAGTAACTAAAAGAATTACGCCGCACCCAGTAATTCCTAATTCCATAACTTTTAGAGTTTCATTTCGACTCATTTTATTTGTTAAAGTAAATATAGAAATAAGTAAACCTATACCTACGGCTATAACAGGATTTCCTACAAAATTAATTGCCGATATTAGAGCATTACTTTTATCGGCGCTTTTAAATATATTTCCTAATACAGTTCCTAATAATATTAAAATTATTGGTAATAAAATAGGCAAAAATGATAAAAAAGCGTTTGGCAAATCATCTCTTGAAGGTTTTAATTCAAAATCTTCTTCCGCTTTTTTATTAGGTTTTTCTTCTCTAATCCAACCTCCATCATCGCTTGGAATTTGATAAATTTTAAAACCTACATAATTAGTATATATTAATGTTCCTATAAGCATAGGTATGCAAAATATAATACCCATTAATATTGATTGCCCTAAATCAGCACCGTAATTTACCGTTGCAGCAAGAGGACCTGGAGTAGGTAAAATCATATGATGGCTTATAAGAAGTCCTACAGCTAATGAATAACCTAATACAAAAATACTTTTAGAAGTTTTCTTTGATATTGCTTTTGCTATCAGAGATAGTAATATAAAACCGCTATCGCAAAAAATCGGTATTGAAACAACCCATCCCGTAATAGCCAACGCTATATGCTCTCGCTTCTTACCGAATATTTTTATAAAAGTTAACGCCATAGTTTCCGCAGCTCCAGATAATTCAAATATCTGTCCCATCATAACTCCGAAACCTATTATAATACCTATGCTTGATAAGGTATTGCCAAAACCGCCAGTTATAGCCTTTACTATAGCCGTAGTATCCATACCGCCTATTAATCCCGTAATAATTGCCGATAATATTAGAGCAGGAAAAGCATGTATTTTTGTTTTCGCAACCATAGTTACCAACAATATAACTCCTATAATAAGCCCAATTATAAAACGCAAGTCTGACATATAAATCTCCTTTTTTTATTATTTATTTTTTTATAAAATTTTTAGCGTATTTTATAGCTATTAAAATAGCCTCTTCCATACTGATAGAACCAGCTTCATTTTTACCCGCTATATCAAAAGCTGTGCCATGATCGACTGAAGTTCTTAAAAAAGGTAATCCTAATGTTAAAGATACAACTTTATGGAAGTCTAATGTTTTTGTGGCAATATGTCCCTGGTCATGGTATAAAGATAACACAGAACCATATTTACCTATTAAAGCTTGATGAAAAACAGAATCTGCGCCTATAGGACCTGCAACATTATATCCCATTTTCAGCGCTTCTTTTATAGCAGGCTTTATATATTTTTCTTCTTCATCTCCAAATAATCCATGCTCGCCTCCATGCGGATTTAGAGAGGCTACAGCCATAACATTATCCGAAGAATCTATTTTTTTTAACGCTTCGGTGCATCTCTTTATATAATCTACTATTCTTTCTTTAGTTATAGATTCGCAAGCCTTTTTTAAAGACATATGTCTAGTTAAGAAAAATACTCTCAATCCTCTAACTTCAAACATAGTTAATGGGTCAATAGAGTTTGTTTTTTCTCCGAAAATCTCAGTATGTCCTATAAAATTAATTTTTGCAGCTTTTATAGATTCTTTATTAATAGGTCCTGTGGTCACAGACCATACATTTCCTTTTAAAGCGTCATCTATTGCCATAGAAATATAATTATAAGATGCTTCTCCGCAATCCGATTGAATTTTTCCAAATTCAAAATCATTTAATTCCTTTTCAGGTTCTATATATTCTATAACATTATTTATACCTTCGGCTTCTAAAGGAGTATTTATTTTTTTTAATAAAATATTTGGTTGTAATACTCTCTCTAAAGCTTTTTTATGGGAATAAACAACGGGTATAGCATTTTCGTAAATATCATTTCTTAACAATGATTTTACGACTATTTCAGGTCCTATTCCAGATGGGTCTCCAACGGTAATAGCTATCCTTTCTCTTTTTGTCATTTATTATTCTCCTTTTTTTAAAATTTACTTATGGATTAAAAAATCTACGCACTTTATTAAACTTTCCGCATCGCCAACACCTCCTCCTTTAGTAATTAAATCTAGCCCTTGATATTTTCCGCCGCTTAATTTAGCGTAAACAACCAAAGGAAATATAGAATATTGGATATCCAAATTACAAGAATTTAGTTGAGAACATATTTTAATTGTAGTATCACCTCCGCTCGTGTATAGAGCATCTACTCTTACTTTTTCTAAAATTTTTCCAATAGATATGGCTAATCTTTCGTTTATTAAATTGGATAGATATTCTATATCGATTTTGCTTATTAATGCTATTTCATCAAAATCTAATGGCTTATCTCTATAAAGATTTTCAGATACTAAAATGCAAATATCAAAAGATTTAAATTTATCTATTACTTCATTAACTATATTATTAATTTCATTATCATATAAAGATGAATCTATTAAATTTTCGGGTCTAAATCTTATCAATCCTATCTTTCTATATTGATGTA
>OLHA01001162.1_pt1 | contig 14554 bp, 14 predicted proteins | sample 1605961 | NCBI WGS metagenome assembly OLHA01 (sample SAMN03283288) | human gut metagenome | biome: human-associated habitat; material: feces | host: Homo sapiens | place: Peru | collected 2012
AAATAACGCTTAAAGAAGAAAGACAAGAAGGTAGAAAAGAAGGTATAAAGGACGAAAAATATTCAATAGCTAAAACCTTAAAACAAATGAATATGGATAATGCTTCAATAAGTAAAGCCACAGGTTTACCGATTAATGAAGTAGAAAAACTTTAATTGAGTTTTTAAATATAGAAAATATACGAATGAATTAAAAAAGGAAAATATTATGATAATAAGAGCTAAAACTAAAGAATTATTACAAACAAGAGAATTAACTCAAAGACAAAAAGATAATACAAAATTAAATAAAGAAGAAATGGATAATAAATCCACAATATTAAAATCTTATCCTCAAAGGTTGGTATTAGAATTAACTAATGCATGCAATTTAAGATGCATTATGTGCGGAAGGGATGAAGCCGAATTTGCGCCTACGGTTTTCAAATTGGATTATTTAAAAAAACTTGAATATTTGCTTAATATAGTAGAAGAAGTTACGCTTTTTGGATGGGGCGAACCGACTATGCATCCTCAATTCATAGACATATTAAAATATTTAAACGATTTTCCCGTAAGAAAATATTTTGTTACAAACGGAATGAGATTAAATAAAATAAAAGACGCTTTATTTGATTATAAAGTCGATATTATGGCTATAAGTTTGGACGGAGCAAAACCCGAAACGAACGATAGAATAAGATTTGGCGGTAATTTTGATTTTATAATTAAAAATATAAAAGAAATAGTAAAACAAAAACGAGAAAGGAATTTGGATTATCCTTATATGAATTTCGTTATGACATTGATGGATTCAAATATAGAAGAACTTCCCAATTTAGTCTCTCTTGCATCCCAAATAGGATTGCAGGAAGTAAAAGGAGTTTATTTAACCGTATTTACAAAAAATTTGTTAAATGAAACGCTTTATAATAAACGAGACAAGGTTGCATATATATATGCAAACCGAAGAGCTTGCTAAAAAGTTGAATATAAAATTAAAACTTCCGTATCTTCAAGGCGAGGATATTGCTGGCGATAAATATCATAAAGATTGTTTTGTAGCATATAGAGATTTCTTTTTAGCTTCGGATGGTTTTGTTCGTCCTTGTCAGTCGACAGCGGTTAAATTTTTGAAGTTTGAAGATTACGATAATTTTGAAGATATGTGGAATGGGCATGAATTTCAAGAGTTTAGGAAAAATGTTAATGATAAAAATTCTATGTGCAATGAATGTAAAAGATGTTTTCAATCTTCGCATGCAAATTGGAATAATGAATTGTCTTTTATACAAATTAATCAACAATTCGCTCCAGAATGGGAAAAATAATTTAAAATTATAATATAGAGGTAAAAATAATGAACAGAGAAAAAATTTTAGAATTAGTTAGAGAATTCGCTAAAGAAGAATATTCTAATAAAGAATTTATTGAAGGAAAAAGCGCAGTTCCCGTTTCGGGAAGAGTTTTTGACGAAGACGATATTACTACTTTAGTCGATAGCGCTTTGGATTTTCATTTAACTACTTATAGATATAACGATAAATTTGAAGAAGGTTTAAGAGATTTTTTTGGATTAAAATATGCATTAACTTGCAATTCTGGTTCTTCTGCTAATTTAATCGCCGTTTCTTCTTTAACTAGTCATTTGCTTAAAGAAAGAGCATTAAAATATGGTGACGAAATTATAACCGTTGCGGCGGGCTTTCCTACGACTGTTAATCCGATTCTTCAAAATAATTTGATTCCAGTATTTGTAGATGTGGAACTTAAAACTTACAATGTAGATATTAAAGAAATAGAAAAAGCGATAACCGAAAAAAGCAAAGCTATTATTTTAGCTCATACTTTGGGGAATCCTTTTAATATTGATAAAGTAAAAAAGATATGCGAAAAATATAATCTATGGCTTATAGAAGATTGTTGCGATGCTTTCGGAACTAAATATAACGGAAAAAAGACGGGAACATTTGGCGATATTGCCACTTTAAGTTTTTATCCCGCTCATCATATAACTATGGGAGAAGGCGGAGCGGTTATGACGAATAATCCAATTCTTAAAAAAGCTATGGAAAGCATAAGAGATTGGGGACGAGACTGTTTTTGTCCTCCAGGTTGTGATAATACTTGCAAACAAAGATTTACTCAAAAACTTGGTAGTTTGCCCGAAGGATACGACCATAAATATACTTATTCGCATTTGGGTTATAACTTAAAAATCACCGATATGCAAGCGTCAGTAGGTTATTCGCAGATTAAAAAAGTGAACGGATTTATAGAAAAAAGAAAAGAAAATTTTATCAAGATTAAAGATAAATTAAAAAGATTTGAAAAATATTTTATTCTACCCGAAGCTCAAGAAAATAGCGAACCTTCATGGTTTGGTTTTTTAATTAGCGTTAGAGAGGATGCTCCTTTTAATAGAAACGATATAGTTAAATATTTAAATGATAAAAAAATAGGAACGAGGCTTTTATTTGCGGGAAATATTATTAAACAGCCTTATATGAAAGATAGAAATTATAGAGTTATTGGCGATTTGAAAAACTCCGATTTTATAATGAATAATACTTTTTGGATTGGAGTTTATCCCGCTATTAACGATAAAATGATTGAATATATTGAAAAATGTTTTGAAATATTTTTAGAAAATAATGCAATAGAGAAGAGAAGAGAAGAGAAGAGAAGAGAAGAGAATTACGCTTTTAACTAATATTTTATCATTCAAATTATTAATTGCATTATTATCAATATTATTATTTTTAATTAGTTGTAAATCTAACGAAAATCCCAACACGCCTAAAAAACCGCCAAGAAAAAAACATGAACTTGAAGGAACTTGGGTAGGTTATGACAAAAAAGATACTACATACGAAAATTATGAATTAAAATTTACAGTCGATAGCGATGGCAATATAACTTTTTCTCCGAGACCATATCCTCATGTGGTTAAACTTGGTGTTACTAATTTTCGTAATTATACCTATACTGGAAAAGTTGAAACTAATTCCATTACTTATCCTTATGATGCCAAAGTATTATGTAAAGGAACAGATGGAGGAACATTTACATTTAGTAAATCATCAAATTGCACTGCCAAGTATGATAGAATAGATGCGAGCAATGATAAATTTCAAAATGAAAAAGGTGAAACAATTACAGATTATATTGGTCTAACAGTTGTCTCTGTAGAATTTACAAAACAATAATTTATAAATAAAATATTTAAAATATTAATTATAAAAGGCATCGCTTTGCTCGTTAAGGCTCGCAATAAGAAAAATATTTTTGACATTTTATACTTGCTTTTATATAATTTATAAATAAAAAATAATATAGGTTTATAAATGATTAATAAAGAAAATCGCTATTTTTATAACGCTTTAAGCAATATTCAAAATCAAAATTACGAAAAAGCTATTGAGGATTTGATTAAAGTAATTGAATTAGACGAAAAAAATTTAGACGCATATTATAATTTGGCAAGAGTTTATTACGATATAAAATCTTACGATAAGGCTCTTGAAACTTATAACAAGTCGATTGAAATTTATCCGTATGATAGCGAAATATATTATAATAGAGCCGAAGTTTATATTGAATTAAATAAATTTGAAGAAGCCTTAAAAGATTTAGAAAAAGCGATTTCGATAAATAAATCTTTTTCTGACGCTTATTATTTGATTTCCGTTATATTTAGAAAACAAAAAAAATATAAAAAATCAATTAAATATTTGAAAAAAGTTTTGGAAACGAACGGCGAAGATTATATAGCTTATTACGATATTTACAAATTATATAATATTCTAATCAAGCATGAAAGAGACGAAACTAAAAAAGAAAAATATTTAAATATTGCAAATAAAAGTTTGAAAAAATCCGCAAATTTAGGTTATGAGAAAGCGATTAATCGATTAAAATAAATATATTATCATTGAAAAGATAAAAAATTGTAAATAGTTGACTAAAAATAATTTTTTTTAATAATCTTAATAGTAAATTATCACGATTTGAAATAAATAATTTTCCGCAAGTATTACATTTATAAAAATAATCTACAGTTTTGTCAAATTCATTATAAAACATAAATATCTCCTTAAATAATAATATTTAGCCGTCAATAATTTATAATTATCAACGACTAAAATATTATACCGTAAATTTAATTAATCGGGCTTTTTATAATCTTCGGGTTTTTTCTCGCTTTTAAAATAATCGGTAGCGTATTTTTGAACCATATCGCCGAACATTTTCATTTGCTCTTCTATATCTTTGTTTCCGTTAAGAACGGACTCGTATATTTTATAGCAAGAAATATTAACCGCTTCGCCCAAAGCCGAAGTTAATAAAGTGGCAACTCCTCCGCTTATTAATCCTTTTATTAAAGGACCAATACCTGGTATAAATGCCAATATATTTACGGCAAGCATTTTGCCAAGATTTGACATTAATTGTCCTATTATTACGCTCACTGTCTCTCCTTTAAGCATATTTTCCAATCCGCCCAAATCGTAAATATATAATATTCTCGCTATCATTCCCATTTGATTTGCAACCAATATCGGAGCGTCTGAAAAAGGAATAGGATTGAAAGGCACGGCAAAAGCTATAGCTATATGTTGAAGTATAGCTCCATGCGCTCTGTTCCATTTTTCATCTAAACTTATTTTTTGAGCCGAAATAAAAGCGTCTCTTAAAATATCGGGAAGTTTCTTTATCGCATCCGAAATTAATCTTTGCAATTCTTTTGTATAGAATTCGTCTTCTACAGTAGAGGACATTTCATAAATATCAATTTCGCCGATTTCTTTATTAATCGTTTCTTTGAATTTTTTAGCCGTTTCTTCCGATACCAAATCGCATTTTGTAAGAACGATACTCACGGGTAAATTATTTTCTCTGAACTTTCTAATCGTATCAATATCAAAATCGATTACTCTATGTCCAGAGGCTTGAATACAATACCAAACCAAATTAACCGCTTCTTTTTTCTTAATATCGATAACCTCGTCCTCAAATTGTTTGACTTTGTCTACTTCATAGCCCGGGCTATCGTATAGAATTACGCCCAAATCTTCGCTTTCAAATTTTTCGATTAAAGAAGTAACAGGTTTTCCAATTTCTTCTTTTGCCACATCTCGCCCGAAAATCTTATTGATTAGCGAACTTTTCCCAACGCCCGTGCCTCCCGCAAGTAATATGCTCGGTTTTTTCAAGTTGTTTTTCAACTCCTCGAAAGATTTTTGAAGTTTTTCGTTTAATTCTTCAGTATTCATTTTTTTCTCCTTTAATTTAATTTTTTTTATTTTCAATTTTATTAAAAATATCTATAATAGATTTTCTAATATTATCTTCAAATTCTTTTTTGCTTATATATTCTTTAGTTTCTTTGTATGTTTTGTTTATGAATTCTTCTATATTTTCCTTTATCTTCATCCTATTATATAAATATTTAAATAAATCTTTTATATGCTCAAATAAATGAGAAATAGAAAAACCAATATAATCGTAAAGGTATGTATCTGGGTCTATATTTTTTCTAGAATAAAAATTTGATATATCTATATTTGTATTTATATTAATAATGTCTTCAGTAATTTTATAATATTTTTCAAAATTTTCTTTTATACGACTTTGCAAATTTTCTTTTAATACATTATTAAAATATTCTTGTATTTCTTTAGCCAATATTTTTAAATCATCGTCATTTTTTGGTTTACGATTTGGAGCGTTATATTTGGCATTTTCTATATCTTTTTTTAGTTTTTCAATTATATGAAGCGGTATTCTATCTATAAATATCTTTTCCCAAGATAGCAAAATAGCCGCTTTATATTCTTCAAGCCCATAAGGTTTAGGCTTTTCGGTCATGTGGTCTAACTGTTCGGGGTTTGCCGAAATGGGAATAACAGTAATACCTATTTTAGTCGTTTCTTTTATTTCTTTTTCTATTTCTTTTATAAATTTTTCTATTTTTGATTGCTCTATTTGATTAGATTTCATTAAACCTTTGACTATATTATATTTAAGATTTATAGGAGGAATAAAAATTGGAGTTTTAAAAATAAGTGTTGCTGCTGTCGGATACATATCACTTTTTGTTTCCTCTATTTGTTCAAATTCAATTTCTCCAATTTCTTTTTCTATCTCTTTTATAAATTCTTTTTTTACTTCATTTATTAGGTTAGATTTAATTAAAGCTCTATATGTGATTATTTTAATTTTTATCGCTTTTTCTATTTCTTTTATAAATTTTTCTCTTTTTGCTTTTCCTATTTGGTCGGATTTAGTTAAAGCTACGATTACATTATATTTATCGTCTAAAAATTTTTTAATAATTTTTAAATCAAAATCTTCTATTCTATCTCCCCCAGCTTGTATGCAATAGGTGACGCTATGAAACCAATCTTTAATATTTTTATCAATTCCTTTTTCTTTCAATGCATTATTTATAATTTCCTCCCATTCTTCATCTTTTCCTACTTCCAAACCCCAGCTATCATGTATAACAACTTTTTTACCGTCAATTTCTTCTTCATGCGGGAATATTCCTTTTCCAGTTTTTGGTTTACCAGCTCCCGTTTCCTCTACATCTTCTCCGACTAAAGCATTTACTATACTACTTTTGCCTGTCCCCGTTTTTCCTAAAATTAATAAGTTTAATATTAATTCATCGTCTAATTTATCTACTATAGCCCAACTCATACTTTCAAAATCTTTATATTTTTCATCATCTCGATTTTCTTTTAAGTCTTCTTTTAATTCAAATATAATTTTTTTCGCTTCTTCTTCGCTTATATCTTTATTAAATACTTTAGCTAAAGATATAGTCATGGATATTATACTTTTTACATCATATCGATGTTGGTGATGGATTAGAGGAATAATACTAAAAGGGTTCATTAATAAACCAATATCAATATCTCCAAGTTTTGTTTTGTATGAGTTAATAATCTCCTCACACTTCTTTTTTTGTTCTTCAGTCATAATTTTCTCCTTCGCCGTATTTTCTACGATATTATTTATTTTATTGTTTTTATTTTCTTTTATTTCTTCTATAGGGTAAACTTCAATACCCTTAAAAAATTCTTCTATTTCTTTTAAATTTTTCTCTTGATTTTCGCCATAACAATAAATAGTAATTTTATCATTATAATGAATTCCTAAAGAAAGAATTTTTAAAAACGAAGTAGCCTTTACTCTTTTACCGCCCTTATTTTCTATTTCTACTTTACCATCCAAACTTTTAATAAAGGTTATAACTTCATACCCTGGATTAACATCAAATCCAAGATAATTTTTAACTATAAATTCTTTTGATATAAAATCTTCATTGAAATTATTTATTTTATTTTGTTCTTCAGTCATAATTTAATCTCCTTAATAAATTTTATTATTTTATTAAAAATTGTAGGTTTATCGTTTTTCATATATTCAATTCCGCATTCTGCACGGGTTTTATCGCTGTAGTATTCAATAATTCTAATGATATTTTTAGGATTTTCTTTATATTTTTTACATTCATTTAATAATTTAGTATAAGAATTATTATGTGATACTTTATATTGATTTCTTATTTTTTGCTTTTCCGTCATAATTTAATCTCCTTAAATGATAAATTATTTATATAAAAATCTTTTGAAAACAAAAAGAAATTAATTTTTCTTTTAATAATATTAAATATAGACTTAAAATATTTTTTAGAAAATAAAATATAATATTTATTAAATAAACATAATGTTGAAAAAAGTTTAAAGGTTTGCTTTGCTTAACGAATTTACAGTATTCTTAATTATCATATTTAAATCTCATTTTTAATATTTTTGATAATTTATTTTAAAATAATTTTAACATAAATAAAAAATATGTCAATCGTTTTTTTTTAATGCTTAAATTTATAGATTTTTAATAATTTTATTTATTTTATAATACATTTCATACATATTTAAACATTAGCAATAAAAAAATTATAAATATTTTTGATTTTTATGTTTAATTAATTGGAATTTATAAAATTATAAATTCTATAAGTTTATTAAAATTCAATTTCCAATTAAAACAAAGTCAAAATAATATAAATAAAATATATTGCTTCATCTACGGCTCGGAATGGTGGTAAATGTCAAGGAAAATAATAACTTTTAAAAATTAAAATAAAATTTTTTAGTTATTTTCAAAAAAAATATAATTTTATAATACCAAAACAAATCCTTAAAAAAATATTTTTTATCTATTTTATTTATAAAGGTAAAAATTTGTTTATTTTCTTTATAGTGTTTGATTGTATTTTGTTTAGGATTGCAAATTTGAAATTCAGATATAACATTTTCTGTTGTAGCTTGTTCAAAAGGATTGGTTTCAGATAATGAAATTAAATTTATAGAATTTAAAAAGTATTTTCTCATTTTTTCACAGTTTATATTAACGAGCCAAAATCTTGGAGTTATAAAATTTAAATAACAATTATGTTTTGTAATTTTAAATCCCATTTCAAAAAACATAGTGCATAAATCGTTATTCCATTCATATTGCGTATATTCTGTTTTTTTCTTCCGACATACGGCGGATTTCCAATTATTAAATCAAATCCCTTAAAATTGCCTTCATAATCCAAAACTTCGGGGAATTCAAAACGCCATTCAAAAGTTTTCTTGTTTTCAAAATCTTCATAAACTTGCATTAAGGTTTTAATTTTTGAAAGCTCTTTTTCTTTAACTTCTTTAATAATCTTTTTTTCAAAACTTACAAATTCATGAAATTTAAAATATTCAATATAATTTTTCAATTTCGCTTTTATTTGTTCGTTAGAAATATTATATTCTATTTATTAAATAATTTTTAAATAAAAAATGGAATTGCAAAAATCAATCCCCTCTTATTTTTTATTTATAATAAATTAATTGTCTTTTGTATTTTTTTCGCTATTGCTTTTAGATTCTTTGCCTTTAGCTATAATTGCGCTTTCGTCTTTTACGGGTTCGGGTTTAGGAATTAAAGTATGCAATAAAGTATAGGCTACAGCGACATTTTCTTCTCCCGAATCGGATATTACTCTAAAAGACATTAAAGAAGAATATCTACTTCCGCCGTAAGCGTATTTAAAATTTATCTCGGCAGTTTCTCCCGCTTCTATATTTATAGTGTCATAATCAAGAGCTATAGCTGATAATGCTTGAGATAAATCCGTTTTTATAGAAACATTTTTTTGTTGTTTTGAAGTTCTATTAACTATAGTCAAAATTCCCGTTCTGCTTTTCTCGTCAAGTTTAACGCTAACATTAAAAGGATTTTCAGAATATTTTTCTTCTATTCTTGAAACTATCGAAGCGTTTATATTAGCCCATTCTCTTATAGTATTTCCATAGCCTTTATATTTTGACCATAACATTCTTGAAATATCATGAAAGAATACTCCTCTTATTCTACTACTTCTATTAAATTTCGCTTCCGATTCGTAAACTCTCTTCATATATTCTAATTCGGGTCTTAAACTTCCATCTTGAAGTCTATTATCAATCATATTGCCGACTAAAGTATTATATTCTCCCGATAAATATCTGGGCCAACTTGCAAGCATTCCAACATGCTGCGCTCTGTTTGCTTCGTATATCATAACCGCATCATAATCTATTCCCGCATCAAAAAACATATAAGGGTCCTGTCCATGTTCTTGCCCTTGCGCCCAACCTAAAGTGAAAGCCCATAATTTTTTCTTTATTCCCGATTCTTTTATTTGTTTTATTATCAAAGATTCTTTATGCGCTCTAAACCATCGCCATTTCATTCCAATTTCTTTTTTTCCTCTGTTAACTGCAAGCCATCTCATTCTTGCTTGTTTATTCATTGTATTCCAATTAGCTGGAACATATATGCCCGTAAGCTCTACCATTTCATCAACCATTTCATAACCGTCAACTTCTCCCGTTCTTATAAAATCCAATCCGACATAAGAAATATTTGGGTTAGAATCGTATCTTTTTAAAATATCTATTATATCTTGAACTCTTTTAGTATCGGCTAAAGATATATGTCTGCTTTCAACTAAACTTTTTGTTTCAGAATTATAACCTATTGAAACATCGTATCCGCCTTTTCTCGCTCCGCCTCCTGCAGCAAAATAACTCATAACATAAGCTCCAAGTTCCACATTTCCTTTTTTCTTGCTAGACGCTAAATTTTCAATATTTTTAATCATATCTTTTGCCCAAGGCTCGTCAGAGTTAATGCCTTTTGTCCAACCCGTAGTTTGTCCGCCTATAGCCCAAAATATATCGCATTTCATGTATCTTATCCAATCGTATATCGCATCGTAAGTAGTTAACTCTCCCGTTTCAACGCTCGGCACTTTTTTTGTTGTTAAATCTATAGCATATTCTAAAGTCGCTATTTTTTTAGTTTCTTTTGCAGGCGGCGATTGTCTTCCTTTTACGGTAAAATCTTTAGTATATCCGTATATTCCTTTTGCAGTTTGAACTAAAACCACAGCTTGATATTCTCCCAAAGTTCCGCCGAAAGGATGCAAATAAGTTCCTTTATATTGAGAGTTTTGAACTTTAAATACATTTATAGCGTATCTATCGTCTCCGTTCTTTTTTACAATTTTATCCGATTTATATCTAACATATATGCTTATATTTTTTATAAAATCTCCCGTGTATATTGAAGCGTTTATTACAACGGGTTCGTATCTGAAAACCGAAATTTTAGACAAATCTATAGAAACTCTCGGCGCTTCTCTATTTCTTGAATTTCTTATAGCCGTATTAACCGCTTCGCTTAATTTATCCGCAGCGGAATCCGTATTATTTGCAGAAAATACTAAAGCGGGCAAAACATTTGGATTTGGCATATTTCCGTTTAATTCGTTTTCGCTTAATAATAATTCTTGATTCAAAAGTTCTATTTTATTGTCGGCGCTTATATTTTCTTTAAAATAAAAATCTTCCAAATCTACCGCTAAATCATAATCGTATATAGGTTTTACTGTAGCTAAAGAAAGCGAGTCGGGATTATACATATCTATTCTACGAAATTTATTGTCTTCGTCTAATTTATATTGAGTAGATTCGTTATTATAATTTATTATGGCTATTCTTTCGCTGATTCCGAAAGTCAATAATATAAGCGAAACTGAAATTAATAATAATATAGTCGTGGCTAATATGCTTTTTTTCATTTTTAAAATTATTCCTTTATTTATATTTTAATTACATATTTTCTCTCGTATGTTTAGGATGTTTAGGATGTTTGTCAATTTGTTTTTTCAAATGTGAAGAATCTACATGAGTATATATTTCCGTTGTCGTTATATCCGAGTGTCCCAACATTCTCTGCACCGCTCTTAAGTCCGCTCCATGCTGAATTAAATGCGTTGCAAAACTATGCCTAAAAGTATGGGGATGAATATTTTTTTCAACTCCGCTCTTTCTCATAGCCTCTTTTACTATTTTCCAAATTCCTACTCTTGAAATTTTATCTCCTCTAAAATTTAAAAATAATTCGTTAGTATCTTTGCCTTTTACTAAAATTACTCTGCTTGTATTTATGTATCTTTTAAGTATATCTAAAGCGCTATCGTTAATTGGGACGATTCTCTCTCTCTTGCCTTTTCCAAATATTCTTAAATATTTTCCTTCAAAAGATATATCTTCAATTTTTAAAGAACAAATTTCGCTTACTCTCAAGCCCGAAGAATACATAAGCTCAAAAATAGCCTTATCTCTCAAGCCTTTATCGGTTTTTTCGTTATGAACAGAAATTAAATTTTCAACTTCAAGCGATGTAAGAGATTCTGGCAAATTTCTTTTTAATCTTATAATCTCCAAATTATCGGTTGGATTTTTTGTAATATAATTTTCCATTACCAAAAATTTATAGAGATTAACAACGCTAACTTTATTTCTTGCCACAGTTCGCGATTTTGCGCCTTGTTCTTTTCTTTCGTCTAAAAATTTTTCAATATCGCTTCTGCTAACTTTTAATACGCTTTTTTTATTTCTGCTTAAAAAATCGAGATATATCGCTAAATCTCTGCCATAGGATTCAAGAGTATTTAAAGATAAGCCTTTTTCCACTCTCTCGTAGTTTAAATACATTGATAGTATTTCTTTGTCTGAAATCTGCTTTACTGACATTGAAAATTGCCTCTTAAATTAAATATATACATAATAAAGTCAACATAAAAATTTTATAGTATTTTGTTGACTTATATATATTATCGACAATGTCCGCTATTTATTTAAACATAATATCTATTATTAAGATAATAAAAAATAAAAAAATTTGTTTAAATTTTTTAAGCAAATTAAATAAAAATTGCTCCGTAAATATAAATTATTTAAGAAGCAATTTTTTTAATTATTTTTTTAATTATTTTTAATTTTATTATAAATTATATTTGCACATCGGCGTCATAATTGATTCCGTTAAAACCGAAACCATGCAAATGCAAATATTCGTCTCTAAATTGATTTAAGTCGGCGTTCGCTTTTAAAGTGTCGTTATCTTTTACTTTATTCCAAGATTCCAAAACTTCTTTTTGAACATCGTCTCTAAGTTCCCAATCGTCTAATCTTAATCTATGTTTTTCGTCAACTATAGCACCTTTGCCTGAATATAATTTATCGTTAAACTGTCTATACATTTGCTCGATGCAACCTTCATGTATTCCTTTATCTTTCATTATTTTAAATAAAATACTTATATATAAAGGCATAGCTGGAATAACGGCGGATGCTCTCGTGACAACGGCTTTTGCCACGCTAACATAAGCATGTCCTTTGAGTTTATCTTGCATCATTTTATCAAGTTTAATTGCAGTTTCTTCCAAATCGTCTTTTGCTTTTCCGATTGTTCCGTCTCTGTATATGGCTTTAGTTATTTCAGGACCGATATAAGAATAGGCTAAAGTTAAAGCGTTTTCTGAAAGCATATCGGCTTTAATTAAATCTTCAATCCATAAACTCCAATCTTCGCCGCCCATAACTTTTACTGTAGCTTTTATATCTTCTTCGGTTGCGGGTTCTATTTCTACATTTATAAGCTCTTCTTTCATGAAGTCTACGCCTATGCCATTATATTTTTTGCCAATGGGTTTTAATGTTGAGCGATAAGTTATATTTTCTTTTTCGTCCTTTCTTATTCCCGTAGCCAAACTATAAATTAGAATGTCGATTTTTCCGTCAAAGAATTCTTTAGCTTGCTTTATAATGCTTTCTTTTGAAGATTCTAAAAAAGCATCTCCCACAATAGTTTTTTCTTTTAATCCGTCTCTTTTTGCAAACTCGCTGAATGCTTGATTATTATACCATCCAGGAGTCGCCGTTTTTTCTTCGGTTGCCGCTCTTTCAAAAGAAACGCCCATAGTATTTGCATTTAAACCGTAAGCTAAAACTATTCTGCTTGCTAGTCCGTATCCGCCAGAAGCTCCAAGTATCAACGCATTTTTTATATTGGCGTTAATCTTTGGTTTAGATTTAACATAATTAATTTGATTTTCAACTTCTTGCCTGCAACCTAATGGGTGAGAAGTTCTGCATACATTATTAGATATTTGAGGTTTTACTATCATTTTTATACTCCTTTTAATAGTTTTTATTCTAAAATGTCCAAATAATAATACGATATAATAACATTTTTTGCAATAGTTTAATTGGTTAAGTGAATAGTATTTATAATAATTTATTTTGATTTAAATCTATTTTTTTAAATTTAGTTTTATTAAAAAGGAATTTTATTAAAAGCGGATTGCTTCGGCTAAATAGCATAGCAATGATAATATTTTTAAAAAAGTAATTGACAAAAATTAAAATTTGTCGTATATTTAAAGCAACAGGACCCCCAGCGCTTTTGCGGACATGGGGGACATTTTTTTATATGGGGAATTTATGTATCCGAAACCTCCGCTTAAATACGAAGAACAACTTGAAAAATTAAAGAAAAGAGGTTGCATTATAAATGACGATAAAAAATGCATTTCTATACTCAAATCGATTAATTATTATCGCTTGAGCGCATATTTTTTGCCATTTAAATTAGATAATGGAAATTATGAAGAAGGTTTATCATTTGAGCGCGTTTTTTCTATTTACGAATTCGACAGAAAACTTCATGGAATATTATTTAACGCATTGGAAGAAACGGAAATTTTTCTTCGTTCAAAAATCGCTTATTTTCATGCTCATAAATACGGAGCTTTGGGATATATGGATAAAGCTAATTTTTCTGTAAAAGCGGAGCTTCATGAAAATTTTATTGAAAATTTTAAAAGAGAAATAGATAAAAATAAAAATATTCTTTTTTTATTAAATTGTATATATTTTATAAATTTGATTTTTAGAATTTTTGATTAAATATAAATTTTAGCAATTAAAAATGCTTGATAAAATTTTTAAATAAAATATTAAAGTTTTTCTATCTCTTCAATACTCAATCCTGTTGCTTTGCTTATTGAAGCGTTATCCATGTTCATTTGTTTTAAATTTTTGGCAATTAAATATTTTTCATTTTTTATTCCTTCAAGTTTTCCTTCCTCTCGTTCTACATTTATCATATCCTTGTAAAAATATTCATTCCAC
>OLHA01001168.1_pt1 | contig 14522 bp, 18 predicted proteins | sample 1605961 | NCBI WGS metagenome assembly OLHA01 (sample SAMN03283288) | human gut metagenome | biome: human-associated habitat; material: feces | host: Homo sapiens | place: Peru | collected 2012
TGGCGGTGCTGATGGTGGACTTCTCCTGCGCCCTGAAGCTGGCCATCCCCATTTCCGTGCTGTCGGCCATGCGGGAGAGCAGCGGCTATCACATTTCCGTCAAGGGCGGCCGGTTCCTGGAGGCTGTTGCCAAGGCGGATACCATCGTCTTCGACAAGACCGGCACTTTGACCTATGCTACCCCTACCGTGGCGGGAATCGTTCCCTTCGGCGGCCGGGACGAAAGCGAAATGCTGCGCCTTGCCGCCTGCCTGGAGGAGCATTACCCCCATTCCATGGCCAACGCCGTGGTAGAGGAAGCAAAACGCCGGGGCCTTTCTCACGAGGAGTACCATTCTCAGGTGCAGTATGTGGTGGCCCACGGCATTTCCAGCATGGTGGACAACGAGAAGGTGCTCATTGGCAGTGCGCACTTCGTCTTCGAGGACGAGGGCTGCCGGATTCCGGAAGGGGAGCGGGAGAAGTTTGATGCCATTCCGGCCGCCTATTCCCATTTGTACCTGTGCATCGGCCGGGAGCTGGCGGCGGTGATCTGCATTCATGATCCCCTGCGCCGGGAGGCCCGGGACGCGGTGAAGGCACTCCACGATTGCGGCTTTACCAATGTAGTGATGATGACCGGCGACAACCGGCGCACGGCGGAGTCCGTGGCCCGGGAGGTTGGCGTGGATGCGGTTTACGCCGAGGTGCTGCCGGAGGACAAGGCTTCCTTCATCCGCACGGAGAAGGAGAAGGGTCACACCGTCATCATGGTTGGCGACGGTGTCAATGATTCTCCCGCCCTTTCCGAAGCGGACGCGGGCATTGCCATCTCCACCGGTGCGGCCATCGCCCGGGAGATTGCGGATATCACCATCGCCTCCGAGGACCTGTTCGAGCTGGTGATCCTGCGGCGGCTCAGCGAGGCGCTGATGAGCCGGATTCACGGCAGCTATCGCTTCATTGTGGGCTTCAATCTGTCGCTGATCCTGCTGGGCGTGGCGGGGATTCTGCCGCCGACCACCTCGGCACTGCTTCATAATACTTCTACGCTGGGCATCAGCCTGAAAAATATGACTAACCTGCTGGACGAAGCAGAAAAGCAGTAATTTTCAATCAAGAGAGCCGAGGGCGCATCCGGGAAAGGACGTGCCCCCGGCTTTTCTAAAAATGGTCTTGACAGAATCCTTGCGCTGTGCTATAATACTCAAGCATTCAAGGAGTGCACTGCATATCGCGGAGTAGAGCAGTTGGAAGCTCGTCGGGCTCATAACCCGGAGGTCGTAGGTTCGAGTCCTGCCTCCGCAACCATAAAATACAGCCGTTTTCGCCAGAAAACGGCTGTTTTTCTAACTTTTTGGTGGTTACAAAAGTTACAGGCCCTACGACTTGGGGTTTATTTGGGGTTTACGCCAGTGGTGGACGGTGTTTTTCCAACTTTTGGGCCTAAATTGATTTTGGATGCGAAACAGCACTTTTTGGTGAAAGTTCCAGAAAGTTGCATTCAAAATGGTAAAGCGCTCTTTTTGTTATACAATTCTACGGAATACTCTGAATAATCTCGGCTTTTTGATATCCTTGAGCGATGGAATCTCGGGTCTTGACCGCAATGAGATTACGCAAGTCCCCTCAAATTTGTCCTCTTACCAGAGACTTCATCGAATTGGCCGACCTAATCCGAAGGCCAAGAGGCGGGGCAAAGTGCCTGCCTAGAGAGGTGTTTCTCTGTCTTAAAACAGAAAAATAGGACCCAAGCAGCCTCAAAACTGCTTGGGTCCTATGTATTTTAAGCTCCTCGGAATTTGCTTCTGAGCTTACTCCCTTTGGGTTTGCTGTCTCTTCCCGCAAACACACCGGCACGAACATCAGCGGCTCTGGCCTTTGCAATGGCAATCTGATGTGCGTAAATCATTGCTGTGGTCGTTGCGTTTGCGTGTCCAAGTTCATTTGCTGTGGTGACCAGATCAACACCATTGGCTATCATGGTTGAGGCTGCTGTGTGTCGGAATGCGTGAGGGTGGATATGGGGCAGTCCATTGTCCCGGCTGAAGTTATTCAGCCATCTGGTAATGCTGTCAGGATGCAGCCATTCCCCGTTATCTTTGGTGAATACCATTCCGGTTTCTTTCCAGTCTGACCCCTTCTTGAGGCGCATCCGCATCTGCTCCAGCTTCCACTCTTTTAGAAGTTCCACGCACTGAGGAGCGAGCTTCAACGCGCGAACCTTGCCGGTTTTGGTAGGGCCAAGGTAAATGCCAGTTTTCTTTGTATACTGAAGGTTGTTTTCTATAACCATAAGCCCGGTATCCAGTTCCAAACTGGACCATTTCAGTCCAAGCGCTTCTCCACGTCGACAGCCGCTATCAATCATAATATAGGTGATTGTTTTCCAGAGCAGCGGGGCATTCTCCAGTACATTCAAGATTTCATCCATCTGATCCGGCTGGTAATAATCCGGCGTGGGAGCTTTGGCTTTCGGTGGAGTTGCACGGGCAGCTGGATTGTACATCAGAATCATCTCTTTCTCTGCCTGGTGCAGGATCGTAGATATCAAGCGGTGGTATTCAAGGACTGTCTTTGGTGCCAATGTTTTCCCAGTTGATGCGTTACGGAATAAGTCACGTACCTCACAGTCCAGAACATTTGCGATTTTTTCAGCACTTTCTATACAGATGGGGTCACCGCGAACTGCGTTTGTGACAGTACTAGCGCTGATTTGGGCTGCCTTGGCCAATTTCTGGTTGCTGATACCTTTTTCATCCAACAGATTCATGAGGTTTCGTGTTGCCCGAGCTTTGGCCCCCTTCTTGTTTTTTGTTTTTTTCAGTTCTTCGTAGAAATCATTGAGTCGCTCCGGGCGGATGCTGGTCAGTTGAAGGTGTCCAATCGCCTCATTGATCGTGGGCATCATCCCCAGGTAACGCTCCAAGGTTGTGGGTCTGACACCCGTTTGTTCCTTCAAGTCCAGTACATAGGCGGCATATTCCTCAAACGTAAGGCGAGAATCAGCTTTGAAGCCGATTTTTACGCGCTCCTCGAATTTGTAGGCGGCAGCTGTTGCTTCTCGCTCCATATCCCTCTCAGACATTCCATAGTACGGGGGAGACCACAAGAATCTCCGGCGTGCCTGAGAACCATCAGAGCGATAACCTTCTGAGACAGTGATACGGTAGGAGGTGACGATGCCCTCCTTATTCCTTCTTGCTTCTATGGTTGGCACAAGCCATACCTCCTTTCGGCTCGGGTGGACAACTCCGGCAGAAAATCCATTCTTCAAAGTTCTCCCAGGTGATTAAATAGGCCTTGCCGACAATTCTGCACGGCAGCTGTCCATCCTTGATTGCCTTCTTAATAAGATAAGTGCTAATTGAATAGCCCTGCTGGCTGGCATATCTTGCCAGACCGCTAATACCAAACACTTTGGTATGTATCTTTTTCTTCATGGTGCACTCCTGTCTGTTTTCTTTGATTATGGTTGTATTTTATCGCACACCATGAATTCACGCAAACTTGTCAACCCCTCTTTTTTCGAGGATCTTACTCGTCCTGGGATTCTTCCTCGTCCTCTACGACAGGTGTACAAAGGACCCAGGAAAGGAACAGTTCCCATTGGATGAGATAGGTCTTGCCAACCTTTCTTGCAATCAGATCTCCGGATTTGATTGCCGTAACAATCAGATACCGGCTGATGTAAATTTGCTCTTCATTTGCTCTGCTCAGGATTCCTTGCAGAGAATAGACTTCGCCATGTTTTCTCGTACTCATGTTCTTACCTCCTTTACAGGTTGCGTAGTTTACATAATACAGGTATCTGAGCTTGCCGCCCAGATACCTGTATGTGGAATTAGTCGAAGCCCTCCAGGACATATAAGATATGCCACTTCGGAATACACATGCAGCCGACTTCAGGGAGCCTCAACTGTTTCAGGGATATACAGGCCCAGACTGACATGGATAGCGTGATCGACTTTTTCCATCTGTTCATGCGATAGCTTCCCGATATAGTCCAGTATACGTTGCTTATCTATTGTGCGAATCTGTTCAAGCTCAACGATTGACGTCAGACGCAGCCCCCGCCCTCTCTGCAGCAGAACATGGGTCGGGAGATCCAGTTTCTTCAATTTACTGCTCAAAGGAGCAACAATCAGCGTGGAGCAGTAGAAGTTTCCATCGTCATTCTGCAAAACAAGAACAGGGCGGGTGCCGCCCTGCTCAGAGCCCTTGAAAGGGTTTAGATTTGCAAGATAGATGTCCCCACGCCGGTAAATCCAATTCTCAGGCATGATAATTATCACCTCAAAACTTCCAGGGCAGTGTTTTCGTTGCGCTGGTACCATTGTAGATTTTCAGAACCTGATAGATATACTTCAGTTCACCGGGGAGTTCTGCATTGCTCACATTTCGGCCACCGTCGTAGATATCCATCGGCCCGGCCATTCTAAGGCGACTAACCATACGATGCCGGTCGTATTCTCCGCGATACTGGACTACAAAGCGGCACAGGGCGGTAAACACTTCGGAACGGAAAGATTCGGCGTCGCCATCCCAGGCATCACGAATCAGAGTCAGAACCTCATAAAAGCAATCGGCATCCAATCTCTGGAATTCACGGAAAGCGGCTGCAATACAGCCGATTCGGTTGTTGCCTCGCACATGGGAGTAGTCCAGATCAAAGCCAACTTTTTGGACAGCGTTGTAAAATGCTACTGCTTCAGCATTTTCTGCAAAAATCAGCGCACGCATCTTCGCACCTGCAGAGACACTTTCAGAATCGCCAAACTGCTTAGCGAACAGCATAGCCTCGTCTTTCGCAGTCATGTGCTGATACAGGCGGATTCGGATGGACAGCTCCTTACTGTTGTTGAGAATCCGGAGTGCCTCGATGGTGTGCTGGCCGTCGAAAACATAGAAGTGGCCATCGCGCTCACTAACCTTGGGATCATTAAGCAGACGGGGATCAAAGTTTTCAGCGATGCGATTGGCTCGATCGTGGTCCAATTTGCGCTGATACAGCTCGGTAGGTACTTCGAGAAGTCCAGAGAACAGCATAATTTCTTTGTAGGGGTGCTGGTTATAGATTTCTTTTATGTTCATTCAATTCCTCCAATTTTTCATCGACGTATTTCTGCATCTGATCAATTAACTTCCTGGCTTCGACTTGCATCTCATCTGTATTGAAAATATCCTTGTAGATTGAAAAGCACCGGTTCCACCGGAAAACATACATTTCTACTGCATCGGTCAGTTCATTCAGTGCATCTGCACACTTTTGCTCAGGAGATAATTTAATCGGCCTTGAGTCTGGCTGTGGGGGTGTAACAGCAGGCTTTTCAGTAACCTTTTTTTCTTTAGGTGGTGGATGACGTATTTTTTCAACCAGCTCTTTTCTGGTATCAGGAGAAGCTCTTGCAAGCGCTGACACTTCGTCTTGTGTTGCTTTAACTGAGCCGGAGAGCACCTCTTGCAGGATGCCGGGAGATACTTCTTCCGCTGCTGTAAGCCCTTTTGCGAACTCATTGGCGCGAATTACAGTACTCCGTCCAACATTTAGCTCTTTTGCGATACGATCACATGTCCGTTCAGTTTTTAGTAAGTTACCATTTTGGTAACTTACTAAATCTTTTGTATGGGAATTTCCGCGAAACCCATTACTTGCGCCATGCGATGCCTTCTCGATTTCATATCGCATTCCCATCAGGTATTTTTTCTGCTCGTGAGTCAGGTTGCGCCGCCCCAATTGGTGGAGACATATCCATATTTGCGCTTGGTTCCGGTCCTCAAATTCAAGGGATTTAACATCAAATTTGATTTCAGGATGTCCTTGAACAATTTGATACCGATTGTGACCATCTAGGATAATGTCATTCCACACAATGATGGGATCCAGTACCTGTCCTTCCTGAAGGATATTTTTTTCAAGTTGATCAAGTTCCTCGCTGGTTAGCGGTGGAATTTGCTTTTGGAATTCAGGATCGACAATCAACTGCCTCATATCTCAGCCTTTTTCACCTGTTCTATAACGGTGGGAAGCTGGAGTGAATCCCTTCGCTGCCAGCAGGTCTTCCTTGAGAGGCTTGTTGAGAAAGACATTCTCAACAACACCCTTCGGACAAACCGGGTACAGGCATTTGCGATACTTGAAATAAGGCTCATAGTTTTCGCAGCCGTGGCAAATCCGGTCATCGCATTCCGAGGTGCCCGCTCTCTGAGGGGATTGAACCAGGGTCTCGACAGCTTTTTGATAATGCAGAATTACAGATCTTCTATTGCTCATTTCTTACCCTCCACCATAGCTGCAAGTTCTTTATAGCAAGAGAGGGTGACACAAGCCCGGCCTCTCGCATAGGGACAATTGTTGCACTTGCTGACCTTGGGCATCGGAGCGGCCAGATAGTAGCAGTTATGTTCCTTCAGGGTGCATCTGCGTTTGTTATTCTTCCAGAAAAAGCAATCCCTGCAATCATTCGGGCGATCTGCATAGTACCTCGCCCCATCGATTTCAATAATGGGTATTTTCATTTCGAAATCCTCCTTATATGTTTATGTATTAGGAAGCTGCATTCAGCTGAGCTTCCTACTTCTAATATGGTCGATCCGTATTTGTCCTCAACACCCCCGGATCATCGGGAATACATTCAGACGCCTGGCAGCTTACCAGATCCATGGGCTGTCGACCCCTCCGTGGTTCTCACCGAGCCGCCTCTCAACGGAAGTCTCATTATTGTGCCGAGATGGTTCATTGCTATGTGAGGAGCTGCCTCACACTTATCACAGGACTGCCGCTCCCACCAGGTGGTGATCTTCGCAGCAACCTCGAACGTCGCTCCGCATCCCGGGTTTGTATCTGAAGAATGATATTCAATTTTCAAGGTTCATTCAGGACTGTTTCTTAATCCTTACACCATTATTTTAGAACAATTGAGCCGCATTCACCAGAACCTCTCAGATCACATTTATGTGTCAAATTGATCACATTTTAAAGATTTTGAGCGAATCTTGACATCTGTTCCATGAGAGTGCTCAGAGATTCTCTAAGTCTATCCTTGTCTGTTTCCTTGCCAAGCAGCAGGTAGTCGGTTGACACGTCGAGTGCTATAGCAATTCTGATCAAATACTCTAAGGAACATGCTCTTGCACCACACTCCACACGGCTCAAGTTTTCACGAGCCATATCAATTTCTCCTGCGAGTTGCTCCTGTGTAATTCCTCTGCGAAGCCGCACTTCCTGAATGCGCATACCGAAATTCGTTGCATCAAAATTCATCTTGTCTCCCTTTCCGGAGCCGGATGGCAGACAAAAAAGCCGCTCGATGTATAGCCCTCATAGCCACGTTGATGTACTCGGATGGGAAATTCCATTCGAGTCATACATCAAGCGGCCATTTGGAAGACTACGCATCAAGCGGCTCCTAAGCACAATACTTGTTAATATTCGATTTGTTTGCTTACGATTTATGCAGGTGTAAGCTTCCTGCGAAATCTAAATAAGACTTCTTCGTTACATTTCCGGCATTTGGTAAATACGATGCCTTTACTGCCTTGCCCTATCACGATACTTTTATGTTGACAATAGGGACAAGTCTTCACTTCCGTAGCTGTCGACATATATTCCCTTCTCAGCTGGTCTTGCTCCCCACGGATTTTGGTATAGAATACAGGGTCGATTGAATAACGGCTCAAAGGTCAATCCCTCCCGTCTGTGTGCCGCATCAGCTTCATAAATATACTCTAAATAGCTCTTTTGAATTACCAGATCCAGCCTCTTTAAGCGGTAGAGCATAGCAGAATAAGATACTCCCAGAGATGTTGCCAAAGCCTTGATCGCAGCTCGTTCATCATCCAACACATTCTTGTCATCATAGATAACATACTTCTGCGGGTGCTGGACAATGCTCTGCATGCATTCGACCAGATACCGAGGCATTAAAAGTACGCTTGCCAGTACATTTGCCTGCCACTCATTCCAATCACGTGGTTTCTCCAGGCATCTGGGTTTGCAAAAGTCGTGTGTTTCATCCTTTGTAATGTACTCTGGCTTCAGCATAGCGATGATATGATGAGCGCATTCGTGTGCAATCGTAAACGCTCGCTGTGGGGCTCTGGTTGGGTCCTTGAGCGAATTATCCAGGAGAATGGTGTCCTGCTGTATGGTTTTGAAAACAACAGGGTTCTTCTCAGGAAAGCCTATCCTGCTGTCTGCATAAGCAGTGACACCATAGACGATTTCATCGCCGTAGCAAAGATTATCATATTGAATGTTCAGTCGCAGATAGTGTCGAGCAAACAACTCAATTTCAACAGGATGGATTGGAAAATGATCCGTACCAAAATAGTCGGTCAGGACCCGGTTGGCGAGATCCTCTAATAACTCGGTCGATAAAGCCAGCATAGCAAAAACCTCACGCTGGAATAACGGCCTCAACAAACCAGCGACCGGCTTCCTCAAACAGGTACTTCTCCTGTCCTTTGATAACAACCGTATATCTGGTTCCGCTGCCTAAGACCTTCGTTGCAGCAGCTCGGATGGATGCCGTCACGCTTTCAATGTCATACTTCTTTTCTTTTTGGAAGACTATGCTCGTAGGAACCACAAGCCCTTCTTCATCAACAGTAAGATGCACCTGTACATACTCTTTGACATAACTCATAGTGAACCTCCTCTTTTACTGATACATCATGCCCGGCATTTTGACCTTGTCTCTTCCATCATCAGGCATTTTCAAATCTCCAACCAATGCGGCATAGGTAAGTGACTGTTTCCCGAAACGGCCCCGAATCTCCTCGACAGCATCCTGGAGGTGCTCCTTTTTGATCCGGCGAATGGGGTCATCGAACAGAGACAGCTGTGTCGCATCATTCTTAGATACCAGGTCTATCGCCCGAACACAGACAGCACGTACCTTGGTGCCCCAGGCATATTTGCGGCGAAATAGTTGGAAGGCAGCGGCAGCAATTTCGTTTGGAAGCTGCGTTGCAATGGGCAGCTTGCATTGAAACTGGGCACTGCCCAAATCGTTGCCGCGAATATACACCTGTACTCCGCATGCTGCCAGCTCATGAATACGCAGCCTATGAACGACATCCTGGGACAGCGCCAGCATTACTTTTGCAACCTCTGAATTATCCTCCAAGTCAGCAACACAGGTAATTCCGTGTCCGACGGACTTAATGGGCGATACAAAATCCTTATGCATGACGCGTGCGCTATCCAGCCCGTTTGCATACTTCCAGAGGGCAATTCCATTGATGCCCAGGAGATATCGAAGAAACTCAGGGTCTAACGCCGCAACATCGCCAATCGTATGAATACCGTACCGGACAAGCTTTTTCATGGTCTGAGGGCCGCAGTAGATCATTTCACCCGCTGCCAACGGCCAGATTTTTTCTTTGAAGTTCTCTTTGGTAATTTCGGTAATGGCATCCGGCTTTTTCAAATCACTGCCAAGTTTTGCGAATATTTTGTTGAAGGAAACGCCAATGCTGACGGTTAAACCGAGTTCTTCTCGTGTTGCAGCCCTGATTTCTTCTGCTATCTGTCTAGGGCTGCTGTAGCCTGCATTACCACTAGTTACATCTAACCAGCATTCATCCATGCCAAATGGTTCTCTCAACGGTGTATATCGCTCGTATATGCCGTGCGCAAGTTTGGAGTACTTCAGGTATTCATCGTACTGGGGCGGAACAAGAATAAGCTCTGGACAAAGCTGTTTTGCCTGCCAGCTGACCATGCCGGTTTTAACTCCAGCCTTCTTTGCTAGGTCGGACTTGGCAAGAACAATTCCGTGCCGTTCCTCAACGGATCCGCATACAGCTACCGCTTTTCCCTTCAGAGAGGGATCCAGCATCACGTCTACAGAGGCATAGAAGGAATTCATGTCACTGTGTAGGATCGCACATTCATCCATTGCTCGGGATACCTCCTTTCCGTTTGCTAATAAAACTATATATCTCTGATCTGGAGATGTCAATGCCGCATTTGTCCCCTAATAGGAGATTTTCTAATTGACATATCGCGAAATGGTAGATATAATGATAACAGATTAGCAAGGAGGTAGTACCATGTCAAAGAAGGCCAAGGTCATCCCTGTTTCCTTTCGGAAGAAGGCAAGCTATAACGCATTGGAGGAAAAGGATCAGAACATCATTGGGCAGCGAATTCAAGAGCTCAGAAGGCAATATGGAATCACTCTGTCCAATTTGAGCGGCATACTTGCTGACTATGGCATTGAGATTTCCTCCGGCGCACTGAATAAATGGGAGGTAGGCTCAACTATACCCAACTCCTACCAGTTGGTGGCTATTTCCAAAGCTTTTGGAATTGAATCTCCTGACTTCTTTACAAGTCAGGGTGAAGAAAGTGAATTGAACGAGGAAGGCAAAAAGAAGCTGGCCGACTATAAGAGCGATTTGATTGCCACAGGGAGATATATACCTGAGAAGCGTAGATTTGAAGGCAGTATTGTCTATGTGGACATGCCTGTAAGTTATCTGGCAGCATCTGCAGGTACAGGTGCGTTTCTGGATGAAGGAAATTTTGAAATGGTAAGTGTACCCAAGAATACCATTCCTGCCGGTGCAGAGTTTGGCATTCGGGTTTCCGGAGACAGCATGATGCCCACATATTGCGATGGACAGATTGTTTGGATTCAGCAATGTCAGACACTCAATCCCGGAGAAGTAGGCATCTTTATTTATGATGGCGAGGGATACATCAAATCTTATGAAGAACAAGTGCCAGAGGATCAAGAGGCTTTCACGGATAGTTATGGAATCTGCCATATGCAGCCTGTAATGGTGTCTTATAATCCAAAGTATCCGCCAAGAGTGGTGTTGCCTGATGTCAGATTTGAAATTGTAGGTCGTGTGCTTAATTAAGTCCGTTTTATCGGACTTCTATCCTGTTACACTGTATGACAACACCCCGTAGATTGAAAAAGTGAACGTCAGACTCGGGGGTGCGTCCGAAATCTGCCGTTCACTTTCGCTATTAGATTCTCAAGAGGGGATATTCATGGATACGACGCAACGATTAACAGAGCTTCTCAATAGCCGCAATACTACGCTGTACACCATTTCGAAAGAAACAGGTTTGCACTTCTGTACCCTAAAGAAAGCTGTGCAGCGTCACAGTCAGTTATCTGTGGATACGATTGAACGGATATGTGATTGTCTTGGCATTGAGCTGTATCAATTCTTTATGGATGATACAGATTGGGAATTGCTCCAGGAGTATGTGAAAGGAAGAATGAAAAAATGATTGCAAAGGATAGCATCCGATATCTTGTGGAACACAGATTGATACCGCGTTCCGTTTATACAAATGGGTTGGCACTCTCATTTTCTTTAATGACAGCTCCGGGAGATACAATGGCTCAATTCTTCCAGGATGCAGCTCTGATTGCAGCTGGTGCAACAAGTGTAACGCCGGATGATTTTTCAGTGTCATGTCAAGCTTTTGAACAGGAAGATGACCGGCTGCTGATTGTCCGAATTGGAATGCCAGAACCCCAGGAAGCACCTCAATGCAGAGCGGTATATGTGTGCTTCAGCCGGAATGAGGGAAAGCGCCTCTACTTTACATCTGAGCTGGATGAAAACGGAGCGTACATGCTTTGTGCCTGGTGCCAAGACGAGGTGCACCTGAATTTTGGCGTTGCCCCCGAAGGGGTGCAGGACGAGACTGAACGGATTGCCGCTCTCTTTTGGGAGGTTAATGTAAGTGAGTGCAGAAATATATACGAAAGTCTACGTGCAGGTTAATGTACAGTTTCGTGAGGACGGTATCATGCTGCCCAGGGAAATCATCTGGGAGGATGGTGTCCGATATGAGATTGACCGTGTAACAGACATCCGGCAGGCAGCGGCGATGAAAGCCGGTGGCCAGGGGGATCGCTACACGATTATGGTTCATGGTATGCAGCGCTATCTATTTTTTGAGCGCTGCGCAAATCAGACCGGCAACAATATTGGAAGATGGTTCGTCGAGAAGATTGCTGGCTAGGTTTTCGTTTGAGGTAACTATTATGTATGGCAATGTTTCAGTAAATGATTGCATCGAAGAGCTGGACCTCACGGTTTGCTCATATAAACTTCTGCGAAAGTTTGGTTGCTCCATTGTCAACGATGTACTATCAATTCCTCTGAAAAGTCTGTGGTACGAAGTTTGCAACAAAAGCAGGGCAAGCTTTAGAGAGATTCTCACCAAGTTAAACGATGTGGGATATAGATTCCCCGAATGCAGCGCTGCTGAGTATCCGGATCTTCAAAAGGCGCTGCCGTTGATTATTCAGAAGGCTTCAGGAGTCCAACCAAAACCGCCAAAGAAAAAGCTCTCCTATTCACTTCCGCTTGGCACCATAGAAAAGTATGTATCCTTTGAGGAGGTTATCAACCCCAGCAAAAGCAAGGGCTTGTTCTTTGCAATTGCCGATAATGGCAACCACTTCACCAAATATGGAATCCAGGAGGGTTCCTTAATGATTTTTGATCGGGAGTGCGGACAGACGGATGACTTTCCCTGCTGTTATATTGATAAAACCAGCAAGAAGATGAAGCTGCTGCGCACCGCTGGGGAGTCCGATCAGTATGTTGGGCGACTTGTTGCTGTGTTAAATACATTTCAAGTGTAATATTTTTTGATAATGTCATTATACCCCATTATACCCCATTATACCCTCTGCAAAGGGGTATAATGGGGTATAATTCTATGCGGAGTTCCGCTGATGATTAGAAGGTACGCTATGGACTTTTCTGAAGTGCAAGCTGTAAGTGCTTAATAGCCACCAGCCTATTATCTCCTGCGCATCCACGAGATAATATCCCAAGCCTCAAAAGAACATCACAAAGTAAATCGGCTGATAAGTTATCTTCCCCACCTTTGGCAATATAGGTAAACCGGTTGTCCTGGGCCAGGAACTTCAGCAGCGTCAAAAGGTGTGGATACGCCTGAATTTCATCCATAAAAATCAGCGTATTCTCCTTCTGCTTCAGTTTGTCACCGTGGAGCATACTGACCTGCAAATAGAAATCCTCCACCGATTTGGTTTCCGCAAACAGCCGTGCCCCCAGCGAGTCCTCCACCATATTGATTTCAATATATTATAGCAATACCCTTTTCAATATTTATTACATTGCCGTTGTACTTGCCAAGAAAAGTAGACACAAAAAGTCCTTTGGGGGGTTGCTGCTAATTTATTATTGTTCACGAATAGTCCCTTTTTATTGGACAGAATCTTAGTATAATAAAGATGTAAAATCTGGTGGGTATCACCTGTGGAGCGGAAACAATACAAATTAGGAGGAATCACAAATGACAATGTCCATTGAAGAATTCAAAGAGATCTACAAAACCAGCACATTAGAGCCGAATACATCCGAGGAGCAGGCAGAAGAAACCACTCAAAAAGAAATCGACTATCCAAACAGTACATATATGGTCGTTTCCAAAATTGGCTATCTAATCGGCGTACCCAAGGAGATTTTTGACCGGGGACAGCTGGATGGGGAGCATTATGCCAAAATGAATCAAAACAAAAATGCACGGATCATTCGGAACCTGTGCCTGATCCGGAACGGCATTGAGCAGAACTATACCAAAATCAGCGCGGCATTCTATCACGATATCAAAAATCTGCACACCCTTCCACAGTACATTGACCAGGAAGCGATTCAGCAGCTCAGCCAGGACGGAATTCAGATCATCAAAGCAAACTACCCTCTGGACAAGTATGTCATGGATATTAACCGGGAAATTGCAAACCGGATCAACAATGTCAAGAGTCTGCTGCCGATCTGGCTGAAGTGGAACTATGTCAGGCCTCTCTTTATTATGCCCAACGGCACTAAGCCGGAAGGGGTGAAGGCTGCAGGCAACGAGTACAATGCCCATCGTGGGGATTATCCCTTCCAGGTCTACATCAACTGGGGCGGAAGCGGCCAGGGCAACATCCTGTTTAACGACAAGAAGTTTGTGAGCCTTCTGTACGAAGAACACGAGGATTGCTTCCAGGACATGAGCAAGGTCACCGATGCCGGTAATATTGCCAAGGATGGCATCTATGCTTTCTTGAATCAGGCTCAGCAGGCGGCGATTGTGGTGGACTGCGAAAATTCCGATCCCTACAAGCTCTATGCCATGCTCAACAACCTGGATCAGAATGCGTTGCTGAGCAAGATCAGCAAAATTCTCCTTTTTGACGATGTCCACGCCAGCTCTGCCTGGGAGGTCTTGAACGAGTTCACCGAGATCCCGGTGGAGCGGATCTTGCTGCAGCGGGTGAAAGAGGATAAGTCCTTCCTGGACATCCGGCTTTCTGTGGGCGTGTGCAAGGAGTTCTATCAGAATAAGATTGATTCCTTCATCCTGGCTTCCTCCGATTCCGATTACTGGGGCCTGATCCCCACGCTGGAAGAGGCGCGGTTTCTGGTTCTTGTGGAGGAAGAAAAGGTCAGCGGTGCCATTCGGCACACCTTGGAGGATGCGGGCATCACCTACTGCTATCTGGATGATTTCTGCACCGGCAACAGCAACCAGATCAAGGAAC